>JRYC01000768.1_pt1 | contig 11251 bp, 11 predicted proteins | sample 235301 | NCBI WGS metagenome assembly JRYC01 (sample SAMN03074211, study PRJNA261470) | activated sludge metagenome | biome: Common Effluent Treatment Plant; feature: Wastewater; material: Activated sludge; isolation source: activated biomass of a common effluent treatment plant treating...
CCGAACAGGTCCTTGGCCGGCGTCCTGTCGACATCGCCGGCGGCCAGGGCCGCGCCGCAGCCCAGCGCCATCAGCGCGATGATCGATTTCCACAAGTGGGCGAGCATAGCGTGCAACCTACACGTTACGGCAGCCCAAGTCGACCGCGATCGGAACGGGTGCCACCCGCCTCTGGCCCCGACTCGAAGCGCGGCCGGGCGCCGGCCTACAGGCGTTCCGCCACGGTCATGCCGGCCTCGGCAAAGGCGGCGCGCAGCTCGGCGATCCCCATCCTGGCATAGGTCAGCGGCTCGGCCTTCTTCGGATCCTGCTCCGCCTCGACCACCGCCCAGCCGCTGTAGTCGATCTCCTTCAGCACCTTGGCGAAGGCACGGTAGTCGATGCAGCCCTCGGGATCGCCCGGCACGGTGAACACCCCGGCGATCACGCCCTTGAGGAAGCTCCAGCGGTTGCGATGCACCTCGGCCAGCACCAGCGGGCGGACGTTCTTGCAGTGGACGTGGTTGATGCGCGCGCGCCAGCGTCGCGTGGTGGCGGCGACGTTGCCGCCAGCGAAGGTGAGATGGCCGGTGTCCAGCAGCAGGCCGACCGCCGGGCCCGTGTTCTGCATCAGCAGGTCGACCTCGCGCTCCTTCTCGACCACCGTGCCCATGTGGTGGTGGAAGGTCATGGCGATGCCCTGGCCCTTCATCCACTCGGCGAACCTCGTCAGCTTCTCGCCATAGGCGGCGAACTCGCTCTCGGGCATCACCGGGCGGTCGGCCACGGGCGTGTCCATGTCGCCCTGCACCGTGCCCGTCGTCTCGGCATAGACCAGCACCGGCGAGCCGCAGGCCAGCAGCAGCGCCATGTGGTCGGCGATGCGCTTCTTCTCGTCCTCGATGCCGCGGGAGCGCAATTCGCCCGAGAACCAGCCGCTGATCAGCTGCAGGCCGTATTTGGCGACCACGAGCCGCAGCGCGTTGGCCTCGTTCGGGAACTTGCCGCCCTTCTCGATCCCGGCGTAGCCGGCCTCCCTGGTCTCGGAAAGGCAGGTCTCGAGCGGGGTCTCGCCGCCCAGCTCCGGCATGTCGTCGTTGGACCAGCCGATCGGATTGATGCCGAGCCGGATTGCCATGCCTTGCCTCCCCAGGCCAAATCGCGGCGGCGAGACTCGGTCAGCGCCGGCGCGGCGTCAATCCCGCGGCGGCGATCGCCATTGGGGGGAGGACTGTGCCTTGATCCTGCCGACCTTCCAGGCGAGCGATCCGGACTACCAAGAGCGCGTGCGCGACAACTTCGCCCGGCAGGGGATGATGGGCCATCTGGGTGCCGTGCTGGCCGGGCTCGGCCCCGGCTGGTGCGAGGTCGAGCTGCCCTACCGCGCCGAGCTGACGCAGCAGCACGGCTTCTTCCATGCCGGGGCCGTGATCGCCATCGCCGACAATGCCGCGGGCTATGCGGCCTACAGCCTGATGCCGGCGGGCTCCAGCGTGCTCACGGCCGAGCTGAAGGTGAACCTGATGGCGCCGGCGCGCGGCGAGCGCCTGCTGGCCCGGGGCGTGGTGCGCAAGCCGGGGCGCACGCTGAGCGTGGTCGAGGCCGAGGTCACCGCCTTCGCCGCAGGCGGCGGCACGGCCGTGGCGCTGATGCTGGCGACGATCTTCTGCCTTCCCGACCGTGCCGACCGGCCAGGGTGAGGGTCAGCCCAGGACCTGCTTGAAGAACGCCACGGTCCGCTCCCAGGCGAGGTCGGCGGCGCGGGCGTTGTAGCGGGTCTGGATGGTGTCGTTGAAGAACGTCTGGTTCACGCCCTCGTAGAGATAGAGCGTGTAGCGGGCGCCGGCGGCCCCGAGCGTCTTCTCGAGCGCGGGCAGCCCTTCGTTCGACTTCTCGTCCAGTGCCGCATAGTGCAGCAGCAGCGGGGCCCTGATGCGCGCCGCCTCGGCTTCCGGCGGAGTGCGGCCGTAGAAGACCACGCCGCCGGCGATGGCCGGGGCCGAGGAAAGCAGCCGGGCGACGATGGCCCCGCCCCAGGCGAAGCCCATGGCGCCGACGCGGGCGCCGCAATCCGGCCGCAGGCGCAGATAGGTGTAGGCCGAGACCAGGTCGGCCACGACAGGATCGGGGGCCAGCGCCGCGACCAGCTCCCGCGCGTGGCCGGAATCGCCGGGCGTGCCTCCCTGTGCCGACAGCAGGTCGGGCGCCAAGGCCATGTAGCCGGCGAGCGCCACGCGCCGCGCCACGTCTTGGATATGCGGGTGCAGGCCGCGGTTCTCGTGGACGACGATGACCGCGGGCAGCGGGTCCGGGACCTTGGCCGGGCGAACCAGATAGCCGCGGACGGTGCCGGTGGCGCCAGGATATTCGACGATCCCGGCCGCCAGCCGCGCGTCGTCGGGGGCCACCAGCACCGCGCCGGCGGGTGATGCGGCCAAGCCGCCAAGGGCCAGCACCGCCAACCCAGCCATCGCCCGCCGACGATCCAGTCCCTGGCCGTCGATCATCGTGTCAGCTCTCCTCGCCCGGTGCGCCGCTTGTCGCCAATCGGCGGGACCGCGGCAAGCCCGGCGGCTCAGCCGGCAGGAATCAGCGCATCGATGGCACGCCGCAATGCCGCGTCCATCGCATCGGTGTCATAGAGGCCGTTATGCGTACCCGGGATCGTCGCGACGCTGACCGGCCGCGCCAGCACCTTCACCAGGGCGTCGCTGCGCTCGCGTGGAACCACCGTGTCGTGCTCGGCCATGATCACCGCCGCCGGCAGGTCGAGGCCACGGAGATACTCGTCGCTGCGGAACGGGTGACGCAGCAGCGGCCGCACCGGCGCCCAGAAGTAGCGCGAGGCGGCCACGGCCTCGATCGAATCGAACGGCGTCACCAGCAGCGCGCCGTCCAGCGGCCGCTGCGCCGCCAGATAGGCGACGACACCGCTGCCGAGGCTGAAACCGGCAGCGAGCACCCGCTGCGGCCGGAGCCGTTCGGCCAGGCGGTCATGGACGAGCAGCGCATCGGCGAAGAACGCTGCCTCGCCGGGCGTGCCCTGGCTCGGCGCGTATCCTCGATAGTGGAACGCCACGACGTCCAGATCGGCGAGCCGGCGGGCCAGGTAGGCCGCGAGATCGTCGGCGTTCCAGGCATTGCCGCCGAAGCCGATCAGCAGGCCCCGGCTCGGCTGGCGGGCGGGGACGAGCATGCCGACCAGCCGATCGCCGCTGCCGGTCGCCAATTCCAGCCGCTCGGCGCCGGGCGGAACCGGCAGGGTCGGCCGCTCGGCGATGCTGCGCGGAAACAGCAGCGCGTCCTGGGCCAGATAGAGGCCGCCGATCGCGAGGCCGTAGAGAATGGCGCCACCGAGCAGGGGATACACGGTCGATCGGCTCCTATGGTCCGGCCTTCATAGCTGTGGTCGGAGGCCCCGCGAGCCAAGGGTGCTGCGACATTCATGCGGTTAACCTTGTCTTCAAGGAAGCGTGGTTAAGCTCGGCGGACCCGATGAATGCGGAGGCGGCGGACCCTCTATGGGCGACAGGCGACAGGAAGCGATTCGGCAGCTGGGGCAGCGGACCCTGGAGCTGCTGGAACGGCATCGGCTGCAGCCGACGCCCGAGGCCTACCGCGTCTGGTTCTCCTATCTCTCGGACACCAACCCCGACCTGACGCAGGAGATCCGCCACCTGCTCGACCGGGGCGAGCCGATCGACGACGCCCGGAGCAACGAGCTGTTCGAGCGCTTCTTCGGTACGCTCAAGGAGGAGCGCCAGCTCCAGCGGACCGGCATTCGCCTCGGCGAGCTGGCGACGCAGCTGATCCGGGAGGTCGGCGGCATCGGCGAGGGCACGGCGCGCTACGGCTCGGTGCTGAGCCAGGCCCGCCAGGACGTCGCCGGCTCGGAGAGTGCCCAGGAGGTCGAGCGCCTGCTCAACTCGATCATCGGCGAGACCTCGCGGATGCAGGAGCATGTGCAACGGGTGGAGACCCTGCTGGTCGAGAGCACCGGCCGGATCGAGGACATGCGTCGCGACCTGCAGGTCGCCTGGCGCGAGGCGCGCACCGACAGCCTGACCGCCCTTGCCAACCGCAAGCATTTCGACCTCGCCGTCCGCACCGCCGCGGCCCAGGCGCTGGAACAGGAAACGCCGGTGTGCCTGATGATGGCCGACGTCGACCATTTCAAGGCGTTCAACGATTCGCATGGCCACCTCATGGGCGACCATGTGCTCCGCCTCGTGGCCTCGATCATCCGCAGCAACATCAAGGGCAAGGATCTGGCGGCCCGCTACGGCGGCGAGGAGTTCGCGGTGATCCTGCCCGCCACCCAGCTCCAGGACGCGGTGATCCTGGCCAAGCAGCTCTGCCACAGCATCGCCACCCGGCAGATCCAGCTGAAGCAGAGCCGGCAGCCGCTGGGGCGTGTCACCGTCTCGCTCGGCGTCGCCGAATACCGCGCCGGCGAGCCGGTCGACACCTGGATCGACCGCGCCGACGAGGCACTCTACGAGGCCAAGCGCTCGGGCCGGAACCGTGTCGTCACGGAACCGGCCGCAATCCGCCCGAGCCGCGCAGGCTCCGAGACGCCGGCTCTCCAGGCCGCAGCCGTCTAGTACTATCGCCGGGCTTGTCGTGTTGGTGCCGCTGCCGATGGGGGATGTGCCACCTGGCGCCTCGTCCGGCCGCGCCCGATCCGACGTCGAGGCCGTGCTCGCCTGGTCGAGCTGGCGACGACGCCACCAACGCGCCAGACGGGCACACCGGCAGCGGCGAATGCGGGATGAAGCACGACTGTAGTGCTAACCGATCTCCCTGGCGGCCCTGGCCTTGTGGCGCAGCAGCGCCATCAGCCGGCGGTCGCGCCAGCGCTGGCGGTCGGCGAGCTTGTCTTCGGACAGCCGCTGGCGCCGCTGGCCCTCTACGCTCGCCAGTACCTCCCCGGCCCAGTCGACGCGGCGCTGCATCTGCGGGAACAGCCGCTCGTAGATCCCCTGGTAGCGTCGGACATAGTCGGCGACGCCGCCCGGGGCGTTGAGGTCGATGGTCTCGAACGGCCCCATGAAGCTCCAGCGCAGGGCGAGGCCGTCGCGGATGCCGGTGTCGACGTCCTCGACCGAGCAGACGCCGTCGGCCACCAGCCTGAACGCCTCCTCGAGCAGCGCGCCCTGCATGCGGTTCATCACGAAGGCGTCGATCTCCTTGCGCATGACGATCGGCGCCTGGCCGATGGCGCGCATCACCTCGGCCGCCCGCGCCATGGTCTCGGGCGCGGTCCAAGGCGCCGGCACAAGCTCCACTGCCGGGATCAGATAGGGCGGATTGATCGGGTGGGCGACGAGGCAACGCTGCCTCGCGGCCAGGCTTTCGGTGAAGCGCGACGGTACGATCGCCGAGCTGGAGCTGGCGAGAATCGTCTCGTCACCGGCGGCGGCGTCGATCTCCCGCCACAGATCCAGCTTGACCTCGATGCGCTCGGGCGAGCTCTCCTGCGCCCAGGCGGCGTCGCGCAACGCCTCGGCCAGCGAGCCCACCACCTCCATCCGGCCGCGGACCTCGGCGGGCCGCTGGCCGCGCAGCAGCCCGCCCTCGGCCAGATCGCCGAGCAGGCGGTCGACCTCCGCGAGCGCCTGAGCGGGAGCATCGGGCTGCGGATCCCACAAGGCGCAGGTCCAGCCGGCACGGGCGAAGGCGATGGCCCAGGCGCGGCCGATCAGGCCGCTGCCCAGGATGGCGACGCGCCCGGGGATGCTCGACATGTCAGAGCTTCTCGACATGGCCGCACACGCTGAGCGCCTGGCCACTGACGTTGCGGCCGCCGGGACCGCAGAGGAACAGTGCCGTCGCCGCCACGTCCTCGGCCGTCACCATGCGCTCGAGCGCCGCCTGCTTGCTGTAGCGCTCGTGCATCTGGGCGTAGGGCACGCCCAGCGTCTCGGCCCGGGCACGGATCACCCCCTCGATCCGTGGGCCCTCGACGACGCCGGGCTGGATGCAGTTCACCCGCACGCCGAACGGCCCCAGCTCGTTGGCGAGGCTCTTGGTGAGGCCGACCACGGCCCATTTCGCCGCCGCGTAGGGCGTGCGGAAGCCGTAGCCGAGCCGCCCGGCCACCGAGCTCAGGTTGACGATCACACCCTGGCTGACCTTGAGGTGGGGCACGGCACGCCGCGTGCAGTAGAACATGCCGTTGAGGTCGACATCGATGGTCCGCCGCCAGGCCGCCGGATCCATCTCCTCGACCGGTCCCGTGGGACCGGCGATGCCGGCATTGTTGACCAGCACGTCGAGCCCGCCCCAGCCGGCGATGACCTCCTCGAACAGCCGGTCAACGGCGGCCTCGTCGGCGATGTCGCAGAGCGAGGCGCCCCATTCGGGCCGCTCCGCCCGGCAGGCGGCGAGCGCCGGCTCGGACACGTCGCAGATCCAGATGCGGGCGCCGGCGCCGGCCAGCGCCTCGGCGATGGCCTTGCCGATGCCGCCGGCACCGGCGGTCACCAGGGCGCGCAGGCCGGACGGCAGCTGGGCGATCGACGGCTGGCTCATCGTTGGCGGGGCCTCCCTGGCCGTTTCCGTGGACCTGTTGCCGGTCGCATGACCGCGTTCGCGGCGCAAGCGGAAAGCCCGCGGCATCGACCCCGCGGCATTAACCCCGCTGCATTAACCATGGATTAGGCTTCGTGCCGCATCTTCCATGCCGACATGCGATGGGGGCTGCGGAAAGATGGCGGAGCAGGACGGGCTGTCGGCGGACGAGCTTCTGCTGATCGACGACAGGTGGAGCTGGGCACTGCAGCTGCTGCAAGTGCTCGTCGACGACGAGCCGGTGGTCGGCGCCGATCCCGAGGACGACGACCTCGACCAGACCGCCGCAGGGCAGGAGCCGTCGCAGCCCACCGGCGGGCCCCCGACCACCGTAGCCGGTGACGGCTACGACCCGGAGGACCCGAACTCGGCCAGCCTGGCCGGCGGCGACGGCGACGACATGCTCGACGGCATGGCCGGCAACGACCTCCTTTCGGGCGGCCGTGGCGACGACATCGTCGACGGTGGCGGCGGCGATGACGGGCTGCTCGGCGGTGCCGGCGACGACATGCTGCTGGGCCAGGGCGGCAACGACGTCCTCGACGGCGGCGACGGCGACGACGATGTCGGCGGCGACGGCGGCGACGACCGGCTCACCGGCGGACGCGGCTCGGACATCTTCAGCTTCGACCTGATGGCCACGGGCTCGCCCGGTGTCGACACCATCACGGATTTCGCCCGCGGCGAGGACCTGATCTGGATCATGGGCAGCGGCGCGCAATGGCTGGCACTCGACAGCGACGGCAGCGGCACGCTCGACGACGGGGATCTCGCGGTCTCGGTCGATGGCGAGGGGCTGCGCATCGAGCTGCACGGGATGCATTCGGGGCTGGCGGGGACGGGTGCCGCCATCGTCCTGCGGGGCATCACCGAGCTCGACCGCGGCGACATCCTGCTGGTCGACATCTGAAGCCCTTTCGGGCCGGCCGCATGCGTCGTCGGGCGGCGGACGATCGCTGCCCGCCGGCCGTCGGCGCGGCTCCGTTGCCGCTCGCCTCGCCTTCCTGACCTCCGGGCAGCCTGAGAGGCGTCCGGCCGCGGCGCCCTGGGCGCGCGTTGCCTGCGGCAGAAGCGTGGTCGCCGTGACGCAGCGGGGCAAGAAGCGCATCGTGGCGCAGACATTTCCTTGACGCAGGCGAGCGGCGCAAGGTGAGTGGCCGGAACCGGCTGGCCGGGCCTGCTCGATGGACATCTACCTTCCGATCGCCGAGATTTCGGTGAACCTGTTCGCGCTGCTGGCGCTCGGCAGCGTGATCGGCTTCCTGTCCGGCCTGTTTGGCGTCGGCGGCGGCTTCCTGCTCACGCCCTTGCTGATCTTCCTGGGCATCCCGCCGGCGGTGGCGGTGGGATCCGGCGCCACGCACATCCTGTCCTCGTCGGTGTCGGGCGTGCTGAGCCATCTGCGCCGCAAGGCGGTGGATCTGAAGCTGGGGGCGGTGCTCACCGCCGGCGGCATGGTCGGATCGAGCCTCGGCGTGCTGCTGTTCGGCTGGCTGCAGCGCCAGGGACACATCGATATCGTCATCGCCCTGTCCTACGTGTTCCTGCTGGGCACCGTGGGCGGCCTGATGTTCGCCGAGAGCTTCGGCACCATGATCCGCAGCGCCGCCCGGCCGGTGGCGCGGCGCGCCAAGCTGCACCAGCATCACTGGCTGCACGGCCTGCCGCTGAAGATGCGCTTTCCGATATCCCGGCTCTACATCAGCGCGCTGCTGCCGCTGACCATCGGTGCCGCGGTCGGCATGCTGACCGCGATCATGGGCGTCGGCGGCGGCTTCATCATGCTGCCGGCGATGATCTACCTGATCGGCATGCCGACCTCGGTGGTCGTCGGCACCTCGCTGCTGCAGATCAGCGTGGTCTCGGCGCTGACCAGCTTCCTGCAGGCCTACAACAACCAGACCGTCGACATCATCCTGGCGCTGCTGCTGATCGCCGGCGGCGTGGTGGGAGCACAGTTCGGCAGCCGGGCCGGTGCCGTGCTGCGCGGCGAGCACCTGCGCATCCTGCTGGCGGCACTGGTGCTGCTGGTCTGCGGCAAGCTGGCCTGGGATCTCATCGCCACCCCGGTCGATCCCTACGTGCTGGCCCGGTGAAGCTCAGGCCAGGGCGGTGAGCGCCCGGCGCTGCTCGTGCATCAGCAGGAAGGCACGGTAGTCGCGATCGAACCCGGCGCGCCGCGCCGGGTCCGGCAGCCGGCTGCTGCCTTGCCGCGACATGGCGGCCGCAGCCGCCGCAAGGTCGGGATGCAGGCGGGCGGCGGTGGCGGCGGCGATGGCGGTGCCCAGCAGCACCGCATCCTCCTCGGCCGGCACCACCACCTCGCAGCCGGTGGCGTCGGCATAGAGCTCCATCAGCAGCGGGTTCTTCACATGGCCGCCGGCGACGTGCAGGACGTCGATCGCATAGCCCTCGGCGTTCAGCGCATCGAGGATGTGCCGCGTGCCGAGTGCGATGGCCACGGCGGTGCGGTAGTAGAGGCGGCACAGCGAATCGAGCGAGTGGTCCAGCGTCAGGCCGCTGACGACGCCTCGCGCATGCGGGTCGGCCAGCGGCGAGCGGTTGCCGTGGAAGTCCGGCAGCACGTGCAGGCCGGCGGCGAAATCCGCGCCCTCGGCGGCGCGCAGCTCGGCGATGCGGGCGAGGATCGGCTCGTGCGGCCGGTCGCCGAGTGCTGCCCCGGCGGCATGCCAGCGGATGATGTGGTCGAGCAGCGCACCGGTGGCCGATTGCCCGCCCTCGTTCAGCCACCAGCCCGGCAGCACCGCGCCCAGATAGGGGCCCCAGACGCCGCGCGTCGGCCGCGGCGCCGGCGACAGCGCCATGTGGCATGTCGAGGTGCCGGCGATCAGCCCCAGCCGGCGGTCGAGCGAGGCCGCACCCTCGCCCGCCCGGGCGCCCAGCACGCCCAAGGCCCCGGCATGGGCGTCGATGAGGCCGACGCCGACACGGGCACTCGTCGTGATGCCGAGATGTGCCGCGGCCTCGGGAAGAACGGCGCCGAGATCGCGGCCGATCGGAGCGGCGCGTTCGGTCAGGGCGCCGCGTGCCACGAGATCGTCGAGGCCCAGGGCCGCAAAGAAGTCCTGCTGCCAGCCCGGGGTCTCGTGGGCGAGGTAGGCCCATTTGCAGGTGACGGTGCATTCCGACCGCTCGAGGCTGCCGCAGGCCTTCCAGCTCAGGAAGTCGGCGAGATCGAAGGCCATGCCGAGCTTCTCCCAGCTCTGCGGCAGGTGGCGCTTCAGCCAGGCCAGCTTGGGCGTGGCCATCTCGGGCGACATGGTGCCGCCGATGAAGTCGAGCACCTTGTGGCCGGTGGCGGTGCATTCCTCGGCCTCGGCGACGGCGCGGTGGTCCAGCCAGACGATGACATCCCATTGCGGCCCGCCGCTGGTCGACACGCAGACCGGCTGGCCGGCGGCATCGAGGCAGACCGTCGAGCAGGTGGCGTCGAACGCCACGCCGCGGATGGCCGCGGGTTCCAGCCCCGACAGCTCGACGGCCCGGCGCGCGGCGATGCCGATAGCGGCCCAGATGTCGGCCGAGGACTGCTCGGCGTGATCGGCCAGGGGCCGGTTCATCAGGATCGGATGCTCGGCCCGGCCCAGCAGGCGCCCCTCGTCGTCGAAGATGCCGGCGCGGGCGCTGCCCGTGCCGACGTCCACCGCCATCACGCCGCCCTGCATCGGCTCCTCCCCTCCGTCGTCGGGCACCGTCTCGACAAGGCGAGGCTGCGCGTGCCTTGATCGCCGCAACGGGCGGCCGGACATTGCCCGCGGAGGCCAGCATGCTCAAGGGAATCGACCCGATCCTCAACGCCGACCTGCTCCACGCCCTCTGCGCCATGGGGCATGGCGACGACCTCGTGCTGGCGGACGCCAATTTCCCGGCGCTGACGATGGCGAGGCGGCTGATCCGCATGGACGGCGTGCGCGGGCCGCGCCTGCTCGAGGCCGTCCTGTCGGTGCTGCCGATCGACGACTTCGTGCCCGACCCGGCTTTGCGCATCGAGGTCGTGGGCGCACCCGACGAGGTGCCGCCGGTCTGCGCCGAATATGCCGCGATCCTCGAGCACCACGGCGTGAAGCTCGGCAAGATCGACCGGTTCGCCTTCTACGACCGGGCCAGGCAGGCCTTCGCCGTGGTCGCCAGCGGCGAGCCACGGCTCTACGGCTGCCTGCTGCTCAAGAAGGGCGTGCTCCGTCCTTCCTGAGCAGGCGCCCCTCCCGAGCGGGCGAGGTCACACGTAGTAGGACGGCAGCGGCGCGAAGCCGTTGAAGCCCACCGACGAATAGGTGCTGGTGTAGGCGCCGGTCGCCCGGATGCGCAGCCGGTCGCCGATCTCGAGGTCGAGCGGCAGGCGGTAGTCGGCGCGCTCGTAGAGCACGTCGGCGCTGTCGCAGGTGGGCCCGGCGAGGATGACCGCCTCGCTGTCGCCGCCGCGCTGGCTCTCGACCGGGTACTGGATGGCCTCGTCCATGGTCTCGGCGAGACCGCCGAACTTGCCGACGTCGAGATAGACCCATCGTCGGGAGTCCTCGACACCCTTGCGGGCGATCAGCACCACCTCGGTCTCGATGACGCCGGCGTCGCCGACGAGGCCGCGGCCCGGCTCCATGATCAGCTGCGGCAGGCGGTTGCCGAAATGATGATGCACCGAGCCGCGGATCGCCAGGCCATAGGCCTCCGGCGCCGGCAC
>JRYC01007169.1_pt1 | contig 11238 bp, 9 predicted proteins | sample 235301 | NCBI WGS metagenome assembly JRYC01 (sample SAMN03074211, study PRJNA261470) | activated sludge metagenome | biome: Common Effluent Treatment Plant; feature: Wastewater; material: Activated sludge; isolation source: activated biomass of a common effluent treatment plant treating...
GCCACGCCAGCCTTGCTGATCAATGAATCTGACGATCCAGACAGCGACCATTAGAACGGCGATTGAACGCAGCAGGATCAGTTTATCCGGTTCGAAAACGCGTTCGGAATGAATGTTGAAGAACAGGGGAATTGCCAGAAGGGCAACCAGCCAGCCGGCTTCCAGAAAGCCGTCGCACCATCGTGTAAGCCTGGAGTTCATTGAGCCGTAGAATAGCACAGATTTGGGAACACTGAAAATGGAGATAACGGTTAATTATGCAGGGTTAGGTGGACAGCGAGTTGAATGGGTGAGAGGGTTGCCTAGCGCCGCTGTGGCCGGTTGATCTGGCTTTGAATGGCGTTCACCCGCTCCAGGACGTCTTCCCAGCGATACTGGCTCATTACAAACTCGCGTCCGGCGCGGCCGAGGTTCCGCCGCAACTGGGTGTCCTTCAACAGCGTGAGGATGGCAGCAGCGAATTGATCGGGTTCATTAGCTACCAGCAAATGGCGGCCGTCTTCTGCCTCCAGGCCATTGTTGACATAAGTTGACGTGACGACCGGCAAGCCGACAGCCATTGCTTCCAGGGCCTTGTTCTGTACACCGGCCGCGAAACGCAATGGCGCGACAAAAATGGAGGCATCATTGAGCGCAGCGTTCAGATCGGCGACGTGTCCCAGCACACGCACCCCCGGCGTAGACGCCAGATGCTTCACAGGAGGCGCCGGCTCCGCGCCGACCAGATCAAGACTTGTATTTGGAAACTCGGCGCGGACGCGAGGGAGAATTTCGCGCACGAGATATTCCGCGGCATCCACGTTGTGGAACACGCCCATATGACCGACGAATATCAACCGGGGGCTATCGACCGGCAACCCGGATGGACGGTAGCGGGCGCTATCCACGCCGTTGGGAACGACGTGGATTTTAGGGTTGTCTTTGCCGTCCAATAGCTTTTGCCGCTCGGCGTTGGAGATAAGCCATGTCTCGTCGAAATGGCGCACGACGTCGCGTTCATAGCGGCGTATGCGCGGCAACTCGAGACGGTAGACCAATTGCCATTTTGGATCGCGATAGGGCAGCGACCTTTCAACTTCGCTGGATATGGCGTCGGTCAGATCGAGAATGCGGTAGGGTCGCGAGCGACCGGCGACGAATTGGGCCATGCGGAACAAATGTACATAGACGGCATCGAATCGCCCCCGATCCAGCAAGCGATCGACAGCGCCTTGCATCACCGATGAGCGATAATAAAGGGACTGGAAGGGTAATGCTCGCCAGGCATTCAACCCCGTTGTCATGGTCGACTGGAACTGCCCGCGATGAACCAGCTGAATATCCTCGCAGAATTGACGCAATGGCCCGATGAGTCCAGCCTCGCGATTATCGCCAATAAAGGAAAGGAGCGTAATTTGGTGTTGCTGGGAAAGGACGCGCAGAAAGTGATAGGCGCGCAGGCGGTCACCACGATTCGGCGGGTATGGCAATCGACCGGTCAGGAACAATATCCGCATGATTCACCCAATGGCACGTCTGGCACGCGCATATCCAAAAAAGTTGTGGTGGCGCTGCGAACGTGCCTGACGGTATGATAGCTGGCTTATGATTCATTCGCCAGTTCTGATTATCGGGTGCGCTCGTTCGGGGACAACGCTGCTCTATAACCTTTTGTCGGAGGTTCCATCGTTGTGGTCTATCGGCGGTGAGAGCAAGACTATTATCGAGCGGTATCATTCGCCGGAGATGAAAAATTGGGTGTCGGGCGAGTTGGACGCTGAGGATTTGACGGCCGAGACGGCCGCATTTATGCGCCGGCAATTTTTGGAGCAGGCAGCTTCCGGCGATTTCTGGCGTCGAGTTAATCGACTGCGCCATTGGTTGAACGGCAACGGTCTCTATAAAGCAGTCAAGCGGCATGGGCGGCAGGAATCCCAGGGCGCGGCGCTCAGCAGCGCGGTTCCCGGAGCCGGGTTATCCGTCTTTCGCCGGATTGTCGAATTGCGAAATCGCCTTTTGCCGATTGGTGGCCCCATCCGCTTGCTGGAGAAGACGCCGGAAAACTGCCTGCGCTTGCCGTTCCTGGCGGCGCTCTTTCCCGATGCCCGAGTGCTCTATCTGACGCGAGACGGACGGGCCAATATCCATTCTCTGGTGGAAGGCTGGCGGCAACCCCATCTGTTTCCCGGCTATCAAACGCCCGTTCCCGTGACCAGTGCCGGGCAAACGCGCGGCCGTTGGGCCTTCACGCTTATTCCCGGCTGGCACGAGTTGGTGAATAGCCCTCTGGAAGTGATTTCCGCCCGTCAATGGGTGGCGTCCAATCAGGCAGTGCTCGATTACATCGAACAACCGGGGGCTTTACCCGTATTAACGATTCGATTTGAGGACCTTGTGGCAATTCCAGGTCCAACTCTAGCGCGCATTGGCGAATTTCTTGAGTTATCGCCTCAGATGATGCCGGTCATCGGCGACGCCTTGCCGGAAGTGAACGCCGTTTCCGCGCCCGATCTGGAGAAGTGGCGGCGCGAGGCCGAAGCGATCATGCGAGTATCCCCCATCATCGAGCCGATGATGAAGCGGCTGGGCTATGACTTGCGAGAAGACAACACCTGATCATAAAGCTCCAGCAAGCGCGGGGTCATCCTGTCCCAGTTGAATCGTGTTTGCACCATCCGCCTTCCCGACCGACCCATCTCTCGTGCGGCATCCGGATTCTCGATCATCCGCAGAATGGCCGTGGCGTGTTCGCGTGGGTCATCCGCCTTCACCAGAAAACCATTGACGCCATTCTCCACGAACGGCCTGGTCGAGGTTAGATCGCTGCTGATCACCGGACGGCCGAAAGCCATATACTCGAATAACTTCGTCGGTATATTTCTCTGGTTCTTGGCATACGGTTGCCATGTCACCCAGCCGATGGTTGCCTGAGCCAGATAGTGCCCGATTTCCTGGAAAGGGACACGGCCGGTGATCGTTAGCGCGTGGCCGATGTCGTGTGCGGCGGCATCGGCGCGTACCTCGTCTTCCAGCGTGGCCGGCATGAAATGGCCCACGACGAGCAAGCGCGCGTCGGGCCTTTTCGCCAGCACCTCGGCGAAGGCCGCCACCATCAGCGCGGAACCTCGGTTTCGCTCCATCCCGCCCAGATAGAGGACGACGGGAGGTGCGTCAGGATCAGGCAGCGGGCAAACGCTCCCGCGCTCGATCAATTCACCCCCCGGGAAATTGAACAGGGTTGTTTTAATAGCCGGGACGGATTCAAAATCGGCCGCTATGGAGTCATCGGCGAAAATCAACCCGTCCTCTCCCCGCGCCAGAATGGGTTCTAGTCGCCGGAACGCGGCCGATAGCGGCAATCGGATCAATCCGGGCAGATAATCCTTGACGGCGATGAAGTCGGCGTTGGCTTCATGGATGTCATAGATGGTGGGGCGTCCGCTTTTCCGACGAAGATAGGGTGTGATGAGCAACAGCTCTGGGTCGTGGATTTGGTAAATGTCGGCTTTAGTCTCCAGCGCCATCAGCGCCAGTCGCTGCCAGAGAAGCGGCCGCCGGGATCGCGGAACGCGCGGCAAGGCGCGGATCCGCACCCCGTCAATCTCCTCGTCCCGATCATGGACGGCAATTAGGGTGACGTCATAGCCCGCCCGCGCCAGCGTTCGCGCCTCGCGATAGAAGACGCGATTGTCCATAGCGAGATGGACGGAAGAGAGGATGGCAACCTTGGCCCCGTTCTCCGTCATGACGCGAGGCAACTCCTGTAGACATCGGCGGTTTGCCGGCCAATAGCCGCCCAGCCCAATCCATCCGTGATGCGCCGCACCGCGCCGCACATTTGATCAGCGTTGCGGGTCTTGATGTCAATGAGGGCGCGGGCTAATCCGTTTTCGTCCTGCGGATCATAGACGATCCCCGCGTCCGGAGTCACCAGTTCCGGCAGGCAGCCCAGTGCGGGAACGATTTGGGGGAGATCAAAGGACATACCCGTGATGACTGAGCTTGAAGTGAGAACCTGTTTGAATGGGGCAACCATTACATCGGCCGCGAGTAGATAGACTTGCATCTCTTCGTTTGGGATAAACCGTGGGTGGACGTGAATTCGGGTGTCAGATTGCGCGGTCTTCACGAGACGAGATACGCTGTCCTGATCGCGGTTTCGCCCGGCGATGAGCAGGACGTCGTTCATTCCCGCAACCTGCTTGAAAGCGTCGACCAGATCGCTCAAACCCTTATAGGCGGCGATATTGCCCAGGGCAAGGTATGTGAACTGGTCCGGCTCAAGGCTCAACCGTTCTCGTGCGTCCTGGCGGCTCATGGTAGATGGGTATGCGTCCCGATAGTGCCCAAGGGGGATAACGATGATTGGTCCTTGTCGCGGGAATCGGGACAGCAATTCGCGACGGCCGTGCTCGCAATGGGTGATGACGGCGTCCGCATTGGCCATTACCAGGCGACGAATCGCCCTGTCGAGTGGAGCGAGGAACGTGCGATGAGGGAGGATGTTGTGGGCTGTCCACACCGTTCGATAGCCAAGGTCGCGGGCCAGCCGGAAACGGTCGTAGAACTTGATGGCCTGAATCGGTGTGAGAAACCGGTTCATGTAGAGGCCCGAAAGCCAATGATAATGGAGGATTTGAACGCGGCCGCGATTGTCCCGCAGCCATCGACTGTCCGGGAGGTTCTTCAGAAAGTCCACCGCCACACCTTCGGCCGCCAGCGCATCGCGCAGAAGCCTTTGGTAGGGATTGGGATAGACGGGGAGAAAGGCGACGTTCATATATCGAACCTGGCACATGAACACGCTACCGCATGTACATGCCGTGGAGCAGCCACTCCGCCAGATGCCGAGGTAGCGAAAATGGCGCGCGGCCAATCATTGCGGGAATACGAGGCCACCCTTGGGTCAATCTCCGGCCCGCCGCATCCAGCCGGCGGGTCTGCTGGACGATGTGATTAGGATACCACCATGCGCCATATTGACGGGTGACGCGGCCGTGTTCGAGCTGCCGCGGCAACCCCCCCGTTCGCGTCAAGGCGTTGGGCTGCACGCGATAGAAGGCGAAATCTCGAGGAATGTAGTGAAATCGGCCGTGAGCGTGAGCGCGAATAAACCATTCCCAATCGAACACCCAGCGCAGGCTTGTGTCCAGCGGGCCGGTCTGTTCCCACAGGAAGCGACGCCAGAACGCGGCCGGTTGGAGGATGGGGTCCTTGTTTACGAGATACTGGCGGGTGAAGCTGCGGCGCACGAAGCGGCAAGGTTCGATGCGTCCTCCGAACTCGTCGATGTACCAGCCCTCGCCATAAACGAGAGCGGAATCCTTGTGTTGCTCCAGCGCCTCGGCCGCAGCGAAGAGCGCCCCGGGCAGGTAGGCGTCGTCGGCATTGAGCCAAGCCAAGATGTCGCCGGTGGCTTGGGCAAAGGCGCGGTTGATTGCCTCCGCCGGGCCTCCGTCCAGGCGGCTGGACCAATCCGTCAGCGACGACGCGTAATGACGGATGATCTCTATGCTGCCGTCGGTTGAGCCGCCGTCGGCGATGATGTATTCCAGATTGGGATAGCCTTGCAGCAGAACGGAGCGAATGGCTGTCTCCAGGTAGCGCCCTTGATTGAGAGAGGGGGTGATGATGGTGATCCTGGGCCAATCACCGTCGTGGATCGGTCCATCCATGACACTTTCGGCCGCAACTGACCAAGGCCACGAATCACGGCTATCCTGAGGATTCGATGGCTCCAGCGGCCGCGGCAATAGAGGCGAGAAGCGATTCATACCTTCAAAAGATACCAGAACAAGCGGAAATCGAGCACCCGATCGAGCTGTAGACTTTGCCGATAGTAGCGAAGGGCTTGCTTTCGCGCCGGTGTGGGTGGTTGCAGTAGCGAATCCAGCGCGGCGCGGCGCAGTAGCTTGGCGCGAAATTTGTCCAGGTCTTTGAGCGGCGATATGCCGGTGGCCTCACTCAGTTGCGAGATTAGGTCGGCATATTTCTGTTCGATATGGTCGACGGCCGCCAGATGCATGGTGATCGGTTTGTTGGAGAGGCCCTGGCCGTGCCGGCGATATTCGCATAGCGGCTCATCCAGATAGCCGAATCTCGGCACAATGGCTGCTAACCTTACCCGCATATCCCAATCTCCATAGATCGCGAAGGAAGCGTCGAAGTAGCCCGCCTCGCGCCAGAGATGGGTAGGGGCTATCTCGGAGCGGAAGAGCGTGTTACGGGGCAGGTCGAGGGTCAATACCTGCGACAGGATGTGGCCTTCCGGCGGCCGTGAGGTCGAGTCGCTCACCCACGTAAATTGGCGATTGCCGACGGTGTCAGTGAAGTAAAAATTGGAGAACACCGCATCCGGCCGATCGGGCATGGTCAGGCGCTTCGTCTCCTGTTCCAGCTTGGTTGCCAGCCAGCGATCATCCCCATCCAGGAAGGTCAGGAAATCCTCACCGGCGGCGTCAATGACGTGATTGCGCGCGTTATTGACGCCGCCGTTACGATTGAGAAAAATCGGATGGATTAGATCGGGGTGGAGATTGACATAACTTTCAATCAAGAGCGGTGAGTCATCGGTTGAGGCGTCATCAACGATGATAATTTCGGACGGCCGTCTGGTCTGCTGGAGGACGCTTTCGATGGCCTCGCGCAGCAGCGCGCTCTGATTGTAGGAGGTGATGCCGACGGTGATATTCATTCCGTGTTTGGTGGCTGGTAAGCGTCGAGCATTGGTTTGCCGCGCAAAATGCGGGCAACACGCTCGATAAGTTCCATGACTTCCCGTCCCTCAAGCAACCAGATCACGGCTCCGAATACCAGCAAAAACGCCACGGATTTGGTGAATCCGGTGATCCAGTCATTGGGACAAGTGGAGCTGAGGCAAACAAGATATGTGGCCCCCAAGGCGGCGGCCACCCCCGTGCTGATAGCGACGACCGGCGCGGCGAACAACCGCCATATCGACAGATCAACGTGCTCGCGAGCCGTGTGGAGCAGAGGGATTAATCCTGTAAGGAGTACGAGGTTCATGATGATCGCCACTCCCTCGATGCCCAGCGAAGGACCGAAAGCAAACAAGCCCGCGATGAGAACAATGACCTGGACGATACGAACGCGAATAATGCGCTCCGGTTGGCCCACAGCCAGAAATATCTGACTGATGGTGACGCGAATCGGATCGAGCAAGGTAAAGACGGTCATGAGGCGAAAGGCAGGCACCATGGGCAGCCACCTGTCTCCTAACGCGATGCCGACGAACTCCGGAGCGACGAGCACGAGCAACCCACCGATCAAAAATCCACTGCGAACGAGCAGCGCGTTGGTCCGAAAAAACGCCTGAGAGAGCCGGAGGCGATCGTGCTTAAGTTCGGCATAGGTACCGCCCGCAACCATATTCACCGGAAAGGCGATCAGACGGCGCGGATAGGTCGCAAAGGTGTAAGCGCGTGAATAGAAACCCAGCGCTTGACTTCCCAGATACGTGCCCACCCAGATGTCGTCCAGATGGTCGAGCGCATCGCTGAGGACGCCGCCCACCATGGCACGGCCGCCGAAGCGCAAATAGTACCTAACCGTTTCGCGTAGCCACAGGAGACGGGGCCGCCAGACAGGCTGCCACAGATAGAGCGCGATGACAGCCAGGGCAAGAGTTACAAGGTCGGTCGCCAGAAGCGCCGTCAGACCATACCCGCGAGTAGCGAGAAATACGGCAATAATGGAGGTGATGAGAGCTGTCAGCAAATCGAGCATAGCCAGACGGCGATGCTCGACCCGGCGAGTCAGGATGATCTTCGGCGTATCCATTAGATAGAGGCCGGAAAAAACCAGGGTAAGCACGATGAGGGCGAGGCGTAATTCGGCACTGGCGAAGAGATAGGCCGCAAGAATGAGGATGACCGCCCAGCATGATGTTAGCGCCAAGCGCAATGTGAAATGGACGGCCGCGGCTTGTTCTTCGTCGGCCGTCTCCGCGGTGCGATGCAGAAAGGCGCTCCCCATCCCGAACATGGGCAGTATCCCCGTAAAGGTAACGATGGATGTGGCCAGAGCGTAAACCCCAAAGGTTTCGACGGGCAACAAGCGCGCCAACCAGATCGATCGCACCAGGAGGATCGCGATCTTTAGCAGGTTGGCGAAGACGTTCCAGGCGACGGAGGTGACGCTTCGCTGCGCTAGACTCATCGGGGTTCGGCTCCCCGCGTCCCTATCGAGGTCCGGCCAATGTCGGTGATGAATCCGCGAGCGTTTGCTGGTACCACTCGACCGTCTTGCGCAGGCCTTCGTCGAAGTCGGTCATGGCCCGAAAACCGAAATACTCGAAAGCGCGGTCGGTGTTCAGAGCGCGGCGCGGCTGACCGTTGGGCTTGGTGGTGTCCCATTCGATACGGCCCGTGAAGCCGGTGTGACGAGCAATGGTCGTGAGCAAATCCTTGATGCTGATCTCGAAACCTGAGCCGAGATTGACCGGTTCGCTGCGGTCGTAGCGCTCTCCGGCCATGACGATACCCTCGGCGGCGTCCTCCACGTAGAGGAACTCGCGTGTGGGCGAGCCGTCGCCCCAGGCGACGATGCGTTCATCACCCTGCTCTCCGGCCTCGAGACACTTGCGGATCAGGGCGGGGATGACGTGGGAGGACTCCAAATCGAAGTTGTCTCCGGGGCCATAGAGATTCACCGGCAGCAGGAAGATGGAGTTGTAGCCGTACTGCTGGCGATAGGCCTGGCTTTGCACCAGGAGCATCTTCTTGGCCAGGCCATAGGGCGCGTTCGTTTCTTCGGGATAGCCGTTCCAGAGATCTTCTTCATGGAAGGGAATGGGGGTGTACTTGGGGTAGGCGCACACAGTTCCAATGGCTACGAATTTACCGACTCCGGCCCGCCAACTCTCATGGAGAAGCTGGGCGCCCATCATCAGGTTGTCATAGAAAAACTCGGCCGGATGCGCCTGATTCGCCCCGATTCCGCCCACGGAAGCCGCCAGGTGGATGATCATCGTGGGTCGGGCGTCATTCAGCAGATCGAGGATGGCGCTCTGGTTGCGGAGGTCATAATTCTCCCGAAGCGGGACAAAAATATCGTTCGCGCCGCGGCGCTGAAGCACCTCCACGACGTGGCTGCCAAGGAAACCGGAACCCCCGGTGACTACAACTCGTTGCTCGCTCCAATTGATCATGACACAGTCTCCTCTTCGGCCTGCTCCTCGCGAACCCGCAACAGCATCTGGAGTCGGCTCACGACCATTTCCATGGCCACTTTGTTTTGCCCGCCGCCGGGAATGATGATGTCGGCATAGCGCTTGCTGGGTTCGACAAATTTCAGGTGCATCGGCCGCACGGTTTCAAGATATTGCTGGACAACGGAATCCAGGGAGCGGCCGCGCTCTTTCATGTCGCGTTGCAGGCGGCGGATGAACCGCACGTCGGCGTCGGTGTCGACAAATATCTTGATATCCATTAAATCGCGCAATTTGCGTTTGGTAAAAATCAGGATGCCGTCAACCAGGATAATCGGCGCCGGCTCGACCAGGATGGTATCTTCAGTGCGCCGGTCGGTCGTGAAATCATAGACCGGAACATGAACCGGAGCGCCCACACTTAGATCTTTGATATGGCGGACGAGCAACTTGGTGTCCAGCGAATCGGGGTGATCGTAATTAAGGCGGGTGCGATCCTCGAATGACAAATCCACCCGGTCGTGGTAGTAAGCATCGTGGGGCAGGTAGGCGATTTTCGACGCACCGACGGCGTCGAGGATAGCGCGCGCCACTGTTGTTTTCCCCGACGCGGTTCCGCCCGCCACGCCGAACACGACGGGTTTATATTTGAGAGAGGTCATTCTTTCAGCGCTCATTTATCATTTCTGGGGGAGTCAATGACATCCCGTCAAATAGGCTGATGTGCAGTAACCTTCATTCGTGTCCCGGTTACTATCGACTGCTGCACCAACAAAAAAGCCCTGGCTCCTCCAGGGCTAACGTTCTGAGCCACCCATCGGAGTTGAACCGATAACCTATCGCTTACGAAGCGATTGCTCTGCCGATTGAGCTAGGGTGGCATTGTGGATTGAATTATATCAGGTGTGCGGCCGGCGGCAAATTTGAGTTGGCGCGATTTGCGACCTGAATTTGTTCTCTTAGTACCATATCAGAGACAATCGTGGTTATAATTCGGCATCCATCAAGATATATCGGAACAGCCCGGAGAGAAAAGAACCATGGCCGGAAAAATCGAAATAATGCCACCCGTAGACGCGGCCTGGCTCAGCATGGATGAGCCTACCAACCTGATGATGGTGAATGCAATCATCGTGTTTGATGAGCCACTGGATGCAGATCGGGTTAGACAGGTGCTGGAATATCGCTGGTTGCAATATGAGCGATTCAAACAGCGGGTTGTCCGGTCGTCAATCCCTTTTTTCCGGCCCTATTGGGAGACCGATCCGAACTTCGATCTGGATATGCACCTGCAACGGATCGCCTTGCCCGCGCCCGGAGATCGGGCAGCTTTGGAAGACCTCGTAAGCGATCTGATGAGCATGCCGATGGACTTTTCCCGGCCGCCGTGGAAATTCTACATCATCGAGAACTACGGCGACGGTTGCGCGGTTATGGGGCGCTTGCACCATGCATTGGCGGATGGTATGGCGCTGGTGGCTGTGCTGTTGTCCATGACCGATTTTTATCCCGACGCACCTCTTGTTCCAACCGAACCGATGAATCCTTTGCCCGAAGGCGGCCTGATGTCCAGCCTGGCAAGAGAGATGACGAACACGGCCGATCTCTTTCGCCGAACTGCCGATCGTGCGGTTCAAGGTGCTGTCTCAGCGGTTCAGGATACGGGCAAGGTGCGGCAAATTGGTGAGCAGGGGGCCGGCCTGGGTTTGGCGGCAACCCGCCTTCTGGCCCGAAGCCCTGATCCGAAATCGCGTTTGAAAGGAAAGTTGGGGGTGATGAAGCGAGCTACCTGGTCCAAGGCCATCCCGCTCGCCGATATCAAGTTAATCAAAAACAATTTGGGCGGCACGGTGAACGATGTGCTGGTCACTGCTGTTGCCGGAGGATTGCGGCGATATCTGGTGGGAAAAGGGGATGATGTCGCCGATATGGAGTTTCGCGCGGCGATTCCCGTGAATTTGCGTGGTGAAGAGGATGGAGGCAAGCTCGGTAATAAGTTCGGTTTGGTGTTCCTCACATTACCGATCAGTATCGAGGAGCCGCTTATGCGCCTGACGGAAGTCCGTCGACGAATGGAAGCCCTCAAGCAA
>JRYC01005504.1_pt1 | contig 11219 bp, 13 predicted proteins | sample 235301 | NCBI WGS metagenome assembly JRYC01 (sample SAMN03074211, study PRJNA261470) | activated sludge metagenome | biome: Common Effluent Treatment Plant; feature: Wastewater; material: Activated sludge; isolation source: activated biomass of a common effluent treatment plant treating...
GGCGCTGCGGGCGATCGACGACCCGCTGGAGATGGCCGTGGCGACGGATCAGGCCCAGGTCGAGGCCGCCTACGAGGAATTGCGGGCGCTCCTGGTGCTGTTCAAGGTCGATATGGTCAATCACCTCGGCCTCACTCTGACCTTCAACGACAACGACGGGGATTAGCCCACTTGCGAGATCGCATCACGGGGATGGATTTGCCGGCAATCAGACATCGACTATCGCGGCCGGTAGACATCGGCCCGCTGATCGTGCTGCGCGTGGCCTTCGGCCTGATGATGTTCATCGGCGCGGCGCGCTTCATGGCGCGGGGCTGGATTCGGGAGCTATACGTCCTGCCCCGCTTCCATTTTACCTACGCCGGCTTCGACTGGGTGCGGCCGCTGCCGGAGGCGGGGCTGTGGCTGGTGTTCATCGGCCTGGCCCTGCTTTCGCTGTTCATCGCCCTCGGCCTGGCCTATCGCCTCAGCATGGCCGGCTTCTTCGTCCTGTTCACCTACATCGAGCTGCTTGACAAGACCTATTACCTCAACCACTACTACTTCGTCTCGGTGCTCAGCTTTTTGCTGATATTCCTGCCGCTGAACGGCCGCTACGCGCTTGACAACCGGCTGGGGCTGGCGCGGGAGCGGGCATTTGTCCCGGCCTGGATGGTGTGGGCGGTGCGCGCGCAGTTGGGTCTGGTCTACTTCTTTGCCGGACTGGCGAAAATCAATCCCGACTGGATGTTCCGGGCGCAGCCGTTGACCATTTGGCTCCACGCCCGCACCGGCACGCCGCTCATCGGCCGTCTGTTCGATTACAACTGGGCCGCCTACGCCATGAGCTGGGCCGGGATGCTGTTCGATCTGACCATCCCCTTCTGGCTGAGTTGGCGCAGGACGCGCTTGCCGGCTTACCTGGTCGTGGTCGTCTTCCACTCGCTGACCGGGCTGCTGTTCAACATCGGCATGTTCCCGTGGATCATGATCGCCTGCACGCTTGTTTTCTTCGACTGGCGCTTGCCGGCTCCGATGGGAGAGACGGCCGGACAGTCCACTCCGCGCGGCCGTCGGTTGGCATGGCTGTATCCAGGATTGGTTGCCGCCTTTCTGGGAGTTCAGATGCTTTTGCCTCTGCGCCATTGGCTCTACCCCGGCAACGTCAACTGGACGGAGGAGGGCGGGCGCTTCGCCTGGCGGGTGATGCTGGTGGAGAAGACCGGGCAGGCGACGTTCTTCGTGCGCGACCCCGCGACCGGCCGCGAGCAGATCGTGCTGCCCGGCGACTATCTGACCGATTTGCAGGAGAAGCAGATGTCCTTCCAGCCGGACATGATCGTCCAGTTCGCCCGCTTCGTGGCCCGGCAACACGGCGATGCCGAGGTGCGGGCGGAGGTCTACGTCAGTTGGAACGGCCGCGCCAGCCGCCTGCTGCTCGACCCGGACGTCAATCTGGCCGAGGGTCCGCTCGATCTGCGCCCCGATTCCTGGATAATTCGCAGCTATGACGACAAATAACTTGTAGTGGGCGATTTATCGCCTCCGAAGAGGCGATAAATCGCCCACTACAAGCCCGATCAGGAGACTCCTAATGACCACTGGCGCACTGGACGACATCCGCATTATCGATCTCTCCCGCGTGCTGGCCGGGCCGTATTGCGCCATGCTGCTGGCCGACTACGGCGCGGACGTGATCAAGATCGAGCAGCCCGGCGACGGCGACCCGACGCGAGCGTGGGGGCCGCCGTGGTTCGGCGCTCAAGACCTGTCAGGTGCGGGAGCACCTGACAGGTCTGTGATTCGCGAGAGCGCCTACTACCTGACCGCCAACCGCAACAAGCGGGGCATGACGCTCAACCTCAAGACGGCCGCCGGGCAGGCCATTGCCCGCCGCCTCATCGCCACGGCCGACGTGGTCATCGAGAACTTCCTGCCCGGCGCGCTGGCCGCCTATGGGCTGGACTACGCCACCCTGTCGGCCGCGCAGCCCGACCTGATCTACTGCTCCATCACCGGCTACGGCCAGACCGGCCCCTATCGCGACCGGCCGGGCTACGACTTCATGATCCAGGCCGAAGGCGGCGTCATGTCGATCACCGGCCCGGCCGAGGGCGAACCCCACAAGGTCGGCGTGGCCATCGTCGACATCAGCGCCGGGCTGTATGCGGCCACGGCCATTCTGGCGGCGCTGCATCACCGAGCGACGACCGGTCGCGGGCAGTGGATCGACGTGGCCCTGTTCGACGCCCAACTCGGCTGGCTGGCGAATGTGGCATCCAACTACCTCGTCAGCGGCGAGCCGCCCGCCCGCTACGGCAACGCCCACCCCAACATCGTGCCCTATGAGACCTTCCCGACGGCCGACGGCCACATCGCCGTGGGCATCGGCAGCGATGAGCAATGGCGGCGCTTCTGCGAGCTGGCCGGGCGGCCGGGGCTGGCCGCGGAGCCGCGCTACGCCACCAACGCGGCGCGGGTGGCCGCCCGCGAGGAACTCATCGGCCTGCTGCGCGAGGTGTTCCGGGAGCGGCCGTCGGCCGAGTGGCTGGCGGCGCTGCGGACGGCGCGCATCCCGGCCGCGCCGATCAACGACGTACCCGCGGCGCTCAACGATCCGCAGGCGGCCGCCCGCGACATGGTGCAGACGGTGGCGCATCCGGCCGGGCCGCTGCCGCTGGTGGGGCCGGTGGCCAAGCTGAGCGAGACGCCGGCGGCGGTGCGTTCGGCCCCGCCGCTGTTGGGCGAGCATACGGAGGTGATCCTGCGGGAGTTGGGCTATTCGGCCGAGGAAATAGATGAGTTGCGCCGCATTGGGGCAATTTAGCTCATTGACTTTCATGAGCGCCTGATCTATGATCATGACCATGGTCATGACCCCGGTTACAATATCCAAAAGCAAACTAAAGGCCCGGATGCTGGAGATTTTTCGCGAGGTAGAAGAGAGCGGTCAGGAATTGATCGTGACCGATAACGGCAAGCCGGTCTTGAAGATCACGCCTATTAAAGAAAAAGCTACCGTTGAAGAAGTGTTCGGCAAATATTTTGGGCAGGTCATTTATCACGAAGATATCAACGCCCCAACCATTGATGAATGGGGCGATGTCTAAATGCTGGTCCTGGATACTTCGGCACTGCTCTTCTGGACAATCGATCCACTGAGGCTTACAAGAGCGGCGCGACAGGCGATCGATTCGGCAAATCGGTTGATTGTGAGTTCTATTTCGGTTTGGGAAATCAGCCTGAAGATTAAACAATCAAGGCTTGAGATTGGCCTTCCAATAGATGAGTACATTGAGGGGCTTGCCAAGCTTGATAAACTGGAGCTTGAGCCTGTAGATGTGACAACCTGGGTGAGCAGTGTCAATCTCGATTGGGAGCATCGCGATCCCGCCGATCGCGTAATCGTTGCGACCGCGATGCTCCATAGTTGTCCCCTCGTTACCTCAGATCGGGTTATCCGCGATTTTTATGCCGATACTATTTGGTAGGATTGCAACGGCCCACCAGACTGCTCTATTCCGCTTGCCTGGCCGCGCCTTCGCTCATCGCGTCCAGCCGCGCCAGCCCCTGCCGGGCGATGCGCCATAGCTCGACGGCGATGGGCAAGATCGCCGCGGCCCACAGCGCGTAGGCGATGGCGTGGAGCGTCGGCCCCAGCGGCTCGCTGAAGATGCTGGCCCACAGAAACACCCCACCCAAATTGACCGCCACGAGGCTGAACCAGTTGCCGCCCAGCCGCGCCGGCTCGTTGGGCAGGAAGGCCCGCCGGAAGAGGAAAGGCAGCAGCGCGAAGCCGAACTGGAACACCCAGCCGTAGATGAGCGCCTGCGGCGCGTTGGCCTCGATCGTGGCGCCCGGAACGCCGCGAATGCCCAACAGGATGAGCGGCGCCACCAGCACCGGGGCCGAGATCCACAGGTACGACGTGAGGACGTGCCAGGTGCCCGGCTGGGAGAGCATCCGACGGTCGCCCCACAGCGGCTTGATAACATTGAGCAGTAGCCAGAAGGTGGCCGTTTGGTGCATGACCAGCCCCGGCACGGTGAACCACCGCGAGTTGAACCACGGCCCCAGCACCAGCCCCAGCGCGCCGAAGGTCATCAGCCAGAAGATGGGCCTGATTGACCGCGGCCAGGCCAGCGGCCGCCCGGCCCACACCGGGTAGGTATCGACCAGCAGGCCGGCGAACACCAGCGACATCAGCCCCCAGCTATTGGCGTGGATGTGGGCCTCCAGCGGCACGCTGATGCGCAGCGGGGTGGCCCAGTCGAACCACAGGCCGGTGCCGATGATAATTCCCAGCAGGAAAAAGCTGAGGCCGGAGATGTAGAACGGCCGGCCGGTGTGCTCGGCCGCCGCCTTTCCGCCCGTCGTCGGGCGCATGCCCCACAACTGGGCGATCAGCAGGCTCGCGGCGATGAAGACCAGCGTCCCGCCGGTGTAGATGAGGGCCATGTTGATGAATGGAATGCCAATCAGGAGCATGAGGATGCCGACGTTGAGCGATAGCCAGATGTCCCAGCGGAAAGCCGGCCGCGGCTGGTTGTACCGAATGGCCAGAAGCTGCGGCAGCGTACCGAAGATAGCCTCGGTCATCGCGCCGAGGGTGATCAGATGGACGCGCACCCAGCGCAACCCGTTGAACCAGGGCAAAAGATTCAGGCTGGTCAGCGAGGCGTCGGCCGCCGCCAGTACGACCGCGCCGACAAACAGAGCAGTCATCAGATAGTAAAGATTCATGTGGTTATTTTCCTGTCACTCTAAACAGGCCTCTCTAGCCAGGAAACCCGGTTTCTATTTCCATGGAGCCACCCTGATATGAGCTAGAAACCGAGTTTCTCAAGTTAGGTGAAATATCGATCAGGCGATGCGCATCGCGAGAAACGCGAGCCGCGTTTCCGCTTCCAGCCCGCGAACGGCCCCGGCGGGCATGGTGATCGTCGTCCCGGTTGATACAAACAGACGCTCGCCGTCCACGGTCATCCAGCCCTGACCATCTAAAAAAAGGTAGACGGCGGCCGCCTCAGGATGTTCCGAAATGCGTTGATCCGGCTCCAATCCGGCCAGGATGACTTTGGCCTTCTCGTCGGCCATGAGGATGGCGGGCTGGGGGCCATTGGCTCCGTAGATGATCTGTTGTCGCCAGTCAGGGTAATAGTTTATATTTGACATAATTACATTCTCTTGCGGAAGTTAATTGATTCTATTCCGGTTCATGCGGGGAGAGCCTGTCTAAACTGACTGCCTCCAAGCGCAAGCTCACCTGATTGGAATCCACGGACATCACAAGCTCGACCGGGGCCAGGCGGTAATCGCCGTCAGGCGGCAAACTGCCGAGCAGGAGGGCCGCGACGCTCGCTTCCTCGCCGCCGACCATGACCCCGGCGACGTAGGCTATTTCCCGGCCCGACTCGTCGGTGACACGCATGCCGCGGTGGATTTCGTCACCGCCGATGCGGCCGCTGACCATCAGGCGGCTGGACGGTTCCCCATTCCCGCGCATGCCGGCCTTGCTCTCTCCTGCAATCCCAATTCAGGCGCGACTTCAGGCGCGACCGCTGTAACGCCGGTAACCGGCCACCAGGACGGTCACGATCACCGTCGCGGCCACAACGTGCATGAAGGCGGCAATCGAACTCGCCAGAAGCGTCTTGTGGGGGACCGGCAGCAAGAAGTCGGGAATGAAGCTCAGTAGAAGCACCACGACGGCGATCCGGATGAAGGCGCCAATCGGGTCGGCGCGGCGGGATGCCAGCCAGGCCAGCACGGCCGTCGCGCCCAGAGCCGGCACGATGGTGAACAGCGCCGAGCGCGCATAGCTATCGAGGGGCTTGAACAGGGCGGCCTCGGGCCAGATGGCCAGAGCGATCCATTGCACGGCCAGGACGGCCGCCGCGGCCAGAATGGCGGCGATGACCCCGATGGCGACCCATTGGCCGGTTTGCGGCCTCCGTTTGGTTTGTACATTTATTGCGGTCACGGCTTTTACTCCTTTTCTCTCGCGAACTTGTATGCGTCTGAGAGGCAGGATAGCCGGAAACAGGGGGCAGGTCGCCGACTTTTGTCGGTTTGCGGACAGATCAGGCGGCGAGTTCTTCGAGAGCGGATCGATCGAGGATGCGAATCTGCTGCCGGTCGACGGCGATGAATCCATCGGCTTCCAGGCTGCGCAGCGAGCGCTGGATGACGTCGGGAACCGTGCCGAGCCGCGCCGCCAGCTCCGCCTGCGTGAACCACCGCGGCCGTTGGACGATGTCGTCCGTGGCGCTATCCAGCAGGAGCCGGGCCAGGCGCCCGGTCACCGGCCGCAGGGAGAGATCGGTCACCAGGGCGACGAGGAACAACATGCGCTCGGCTATCTTCTCCATCACGCTCTGGCCGAAAGCCGGGTGCTCCTTCAGCAGGCGGGCGAGGGCCTCGCGGCGGATGAGCCAGACGCCCACCGGTTCCAGGGCGATGGCCGTGGCCGGGTTCGGCCGGCGGGTGAAGACGCCGATCTCATTAAAAGTTTCGCCCGGCTCCAGAATGCGCAACGTTTGCTCCCGGCCGGAAGTGGAGATCTTGACGACCTTGACGAAGCCATAATCGAGAAAGTAAAGGCCCGGTTGGGCTTCCCCCTCCAGGACGATCACCTCTCCCGCGCCATATTCGCGCCATTGAGCCGTAGCCGCCATCTCGATCATGATGACGTCATCGAGCGCCTCGAAGATGGGGACTTTGCGCAAGCGCTGGGCAACCTGTTCTCTATTCATCGCCGGGGGCATGGCAGAAATTATACCATTATGATGACAGACTACCCTGCGCCGGTAACCGGAAAATAAAAACGGCCTGCCAGAAGCAGACCGTACAAGCCACGAATCTCAGCGACCCGTGTGGTTCGTTGGGTGCGCTTAGTTCGCGCTGAAGGTCTCGACGACGCTGTTGGTCGTGCCGTGCTCGTTCGGGACGTACTTGTCGGCCGCGTCGTCGTTCACCCACTCGGCGTTGTTGACGAGGTAGCGGTACTGGTAGCTGCCGTTGGCCGGCAGGCGCAGCTTGGCGGCAAACGTGCCCTTGCTCTTCTTCATCGCCACCGGCTCCCAGCCGTTGGCTTCGCAAAGCAGCGCAACTTCTTCCGCGTCCGTCGGCAACTGGAAGGTCACTTCGTATTCGTCCTTTGACTTCAGGTACTTCTTTTTCAACATGGTTATATCTCCTTCAAGAGGTAGTGTGTTTCCTAAGTTAATTTTGGAAAAACTTCGGGATTGGCCGGACCAATTCGGCCGGTGAGTCAACTCTGATTATAAGAATCACCCCAACGGTGTCAATACGTCGGGGTGTCATGGATCAATAATTAGCGTGATTCTCTCAGCTAATTATCAGACTGAGAGATGTTTTATCCTGGGTGTGGGGGAAATAGTGGCGATCGAGTGCCGGCCGTCACATCGGAGCCGGGGCTATTCAGGCCAGTAATAGACCGACGATTTGCCCGATGCGACAGGCTTGACGAACCCGTCCGGCACGGCGCGCACGGCGCGAACGTTTACCAGTGCCTCGATCTGGTGCAGGATGCGCACCATCTGCCGCGGGCTGCTCACCTCCAGCTCCATCTCCATGTACAACTCGCTGTCCATCCTGGGCCGATAGGTGCATATATGGCGAATATTGACGTCTTTCCGCTCCATCAGATAGGTCATCTCGTGCAGCAGGCCGGGCCGGTCATAGACATCGACGTGGAGCGGCACGATGCGAGCCTCGCGGTTGTCCGTCTCGCCCCAGCCCAGCTTGAGCAGGCGCGCGTTGAGTTCGGGGCGGACGCGGTCGGCATTGAGCGTCCGGCAGCCTTCGCGGTGGACGGTCAGGATGCCGTCCTGTCGCAGATAGCCGACGATGGGATCGCGCGGGCGGGGTGAGCATGTCGCGCACAGGTGCAGCTTGTTGTTGTTGGCGTGGGTGATGACGTAGGTGGAGCCGTTGGCCGCGCAGACGATGTCGCCCTTCGGCAGCGAAAGCCCACTGGTCCAGTGATCGGACATGATGCGCGTGGAGAGCACGGTCGGCAACAACTCGGCGCGGCCGAGGTTGTAGTACAGTTCCGCCGCGTCCGCGTATTCAAACAGCCGGGCGATCTCCTCGTGGTCGAGGTCATCCAGTCCGAGCATCCTCAGCTCGTGGAGCAGGATAATATGTCCCTGCCGGGTCGCCTCGGACTTGGAGAGCTTGCGGAACCAGCGCCGGGCATAGGATCGGGCCAGGCTGGTGGTGATATAGCCCAGGTCTTCATCCAGCCACGAGCGCCGGGGTTGGGCGCGGGCATTTCTCATGATTCGAATCTGATCGCCGTTCCTGAGCGGTTTGTTGAGCGGAAACGGCAGGTCATTGACCAGCGCGTCGCGCGTCTGGTTGCCGATCTCGGTGTGGATTTTGTAGGCAAAGTCCAGCGGCGTGCTGCCCTGGGGCAATTCGTACGGGTCGCCGTCCTTTGAGTAGACCCGAATCTGCTCGCTCAACACATCCTCGACGGCGCCGCGCGCGCCGGCGGCGGGGTCCGTCGGTTCGACGCTGATGCTCTTGGAGATGCTGTTGAAGAACTCCTTGACGCGCGTCGCCAGACCGGCCGACCACAGCGGCGTGCCGGCATAATACCACTTGGCCAGGACGCCCATCTGGGCGATCCGTTCCATGTCGACTGTGCGGAGGCGGACTTTGATGGGCTGGCCGTCGGTATGGACGAGGGTGGTGTGGAGGGATTGGTAGAGGTTTTCGCGGCGGACGGAGATGTAGTCGTCGAAACGTTTGGGTACTGCGGGCCACAGATGATGGATGTAGCCGAGTGCCGTGTAACAATGGATGGGGTCTTCCAGCAAGACGGTGATGCGGAGCATCCGGTCGACGTCGCGGAAGCCGGCGTCCTGTTTTTCCAGGTCACGGTAGACGGTGTAGATGTTTTCCGGCGACATCCTGACATCGACCACCGGCAGGTTGTTTTCCGTCAGGCATTCGATGATCTGCTCGCGCACGATCTCGAAGAGCGGCGCCTGGGCGCGAACCAGACGTTCAAGCTCGGCATTGATGGACTCGTAGACATGTGGCTGCAAGACCTGGAGCGAGAGGCTCTCCAGCTCGCTTTTCACGTTCCACATCCCCAGTCGATAGGCCAGGGGAGCGAAGACCGACAGCGTCTCCTCCGCTTTGGCTCGTTGCCGGTGGGGGGCCATGCCGTGGATGGTGCGCATGTTGTGCAGCCGGTCGAACAGCTTGATGATGACGACGCGCACGTCGGCCGTCATGGCCTGGAGCAGCTTCTGGAGCGTGGCCTGCTGCACTTCTTCCTGCGTCAGCGCTTTGTCCTGTTTGGCCACACCGCGCGTCACCTCTTTCAGCTTGGTCACGCCATCGACCAGGCGGGCCACCTCCGGCCCAAACTCGTCGCTGATTTGCTCGATGGAAATGCGGGTATCTTCGGCGATGTCATGGAGCAACGCGGCCGAGATGGCCGCCGCGTCCAGTCGATAGCCGGCCAGATAGGTGGCCACCGTCAGGGGATGGGTAAAGAAAAGCTCGCCGGTCATGCGGCGTTGATCACCGTGCTTCCGACGAGCGAACTCGAACGCTTCCATGATCTGAAGGCGATCGGCGGTATCGAGGTATGTGCTGGTAAGAGTGAATAGTTGCTCGGCGTCGGCAACTAATAGTTCGGGATCGACCATATGAACTGTCGTCATACCTGACCGTTGCGCGAAGGATGCCGCTAGTGGGGACGGCAAGATGCAACCCGGTAGGTATATCCCCTCATTATACCCCGTTTTTGGGGGAGATATCAAGGAAATTTCGGAATCAGGGCCGTTGATCTGTTATTTCTTGAAATCGACGAACCGGTAGCCGACGCCCCGCTCGGTCAGAATATATTGAGGATTGGCCGGGTCTTCCTCGATTTTCTTGCGTAGATAGTTGATGTAGAGGCGCAGGTAGTGGGTTTCGTCGCGGTATTCATAGCCCCACACCTTGGCCAGCAGCGTGTCGTGGGGAACCACCCAGCCTGCGTTCTGGATGAGGTGGTTGAGCAGGCGATACTCGGTCGGCCGCAGGTCGATGCGCTCGCCGTTGACGATCACCTGATGGCGATTGAAATCGATCGACAGGCGGTCATCGATGCGCAGCACTGTGCGGGGCGGCGGCGCAGGCCAGTGGGCGCGGCGCAGCACGGCCCCCACGCGGCTGGTCAGCACGCGCGGGCTGAACGGCTTGGTGATGTAGTCGTCGGCCCCCAGGCTCAGGCCGTGGGTGATGTCTTCCTCGTCGTCGCGCACGGTCAGCAAGATGACCGGCATGGTGGAGATCTCGCGCAACAGCCGCAGCGTCTCGAAGCCGTCCATCTCCGGCATCATCACGTCCATGATGGCCAGGTCGGGGTTGAACTGGCGAATCTGATCCAGCGCCTGAATGCCGTTTTCGGCCTCGATGACCTGATATCCTTCCAGCTCCAGGTTCATGCGAATAAATCGCCGCATGCGTAGTTCGTCGTCGACGATCAGAATGAGTTGCGGCGCGGTGGTTTCCAGATTATCGGGGATTTGTTCAACCATGTTGGCCTATCGCGCGGCGGGCTTGCCCCACCGTCCTTATTCACGGACGAAGCTGATGACCTTCTCCAGGTCGACGTCCGGCAAGATCTGAATGTGACTGATGCGGTGCCAGGCGAACAGGACCCGATCGACGTTGCTGTCCAGAAAGGCGATGGTTCGGCCATCACGTTGCCGGGGATTCAGAACCGTGACGAATTGGGCCGCAGGATCGGGTAGCCTGTCCAGTTCCCCAATGATGGGGTCTTCTTCGATGAGTTGAATAATAGCGGATAATCGCATGGCGCACCTGTTTCAAGTTTAATCCGCGATCGTGAGATGTACCAGTAATCCCCCGAATCGGATACTGGCTCCCGGCGGTATCTGGTAGGCGTAGCCGGCGACGAGACGAACTTCGTTCAGCCAGGTGCCGTTGCTGCTGTGCTGGTCGATGAGCACGTAGCTGCCTTCGATCCACTGGATTGTGGCGTGGCGGCGCGAGACGCCGCGCTCCTGACCGCCATAGGGCGTCAGGTCCAGCTCCGGCGCGTGGGCGTCGTCGGGATCGGCGCGGCCGACCTGGATGAGCGCGCCCGTGAGCATCAGCGTCGCGTCGTGATGGGGCAGGTGGACGCGAAGCACCCGCGGCGGCACCGTCATGCCGGCTACGACGTCGCTGTCGAATCGGCCGCTCTC
>JRYC01011338.1_pt1 | contig 11209 bp, 13 predicted proteins | sample 235301 | NCBI WGS metagenome assembly JRYC01 (sample SAMN03074211, study PRJNA261470) | activated sludge metagenome | biome: Common Effluent Treatment Plant; feature: Wastewater; material: Activated sludge; isolation source: activated biomass of a common effluent treatment plant treating...
CCAATCGATGTTTTCTGGCAGTCGGGTAAATGCCCTGCGGATATCTGGCTTCCCGAACAAGGCGTCGCACCTTATCGAGGTCGTGGCTAACCATCGAACTGAGCCGCATTATTTGGGCGGGCTCCAACATTTTTTCTTTTTGGAATGTTCGCTTCCTCATTCGAGCGCATGGCCTGGCCGCAATTGCGCCATGATCCCGGAGTGAATGCCGCCCCCATGATGTATGCGCGGTTTCGCGTCAAAGTTTGCAATTACGTCGGCGGGGCGACGGAAACTCATCTGCTGCCTCGTTGGGGCATACATCAACGTCATCCATCAAGGAAACAACTCATCATGAAGCTCACCAAGATTGCAGCTTTCTCTGCCCTGGCGCTCGTCGCATCAGCTGCCACGGCTAGCGCCGCTCCGATCACAGGCCTTGCCAAAGCACCCGTAGCAGACAACGGCGTCATTCAAGTCCACGGCCGTCACGACCGCTGCGAATTGGGTCAGGGCGGCTGGCATCGCTCGCCGCGCCGTGGCGTTCGCATCGTGTGCCGTCCCGGCCGCCCGCGTGGTGACCACTGGATGTGGCGTTCGGAAGGCCCGCGTCAGGGTTGGTGGGACAGCCGTTCACGCCGCTGGTACCGCTAATCAATCCATCTGGATGAACATTCGACCGGCTCACATCGAGCCGGCCGATTGTATTTGTCGACTTGTCACGCGCGCTCATTGTGCGTGTGCCGTGCATGTATCGTGCACCAATGACTATGCTGTGACTTCATGCAGGCCGTTCGATCACCGAATAGGTCTGATCGGGAAAGCCTTCGCTGCCCTTGATCCGGCGCTCCGAATGCACCTCCCGCCAGTCGTTCAGCGCGCCGGCATCGAGCGTTGGCGAACCCTCCACCGTTTCGTGAATTACAGTCCGATAGATGCGCTGCACGTGCGGCAACGCTTGGCTGTAGAGACTCACGCCACCGGCAATGAACACTTCCGGTGCGCTCTTGGTTTTTGCCAACCGCCGCGCCGCATCTAGCGCCGCTTCGAGATCGGGTAGAAACCAGAAGCCATATCCTGAAAGATGATGGTTGCCTCCGGCCTCAAGCAGATCTTCATCCCGCGTGACGACAAAAAGCCACCGATCGCCGCCCAGCATGTTCATATAATGGAACGCACGCCGCCCGATGATGACCGGCCGGTTTCTCGTCACCTGTACTGCGCGATTGACGAGCCAGGGTGCACGCCATGCAACCGAGTGCACGGGCCCTGCAAGCGCGTTGTTGTCGCTCATCAGTGCCACCATTGAAACAACCGGCTGCCTGGATGCTGTCGCCGTCATTGCGTCTCCTTTGACTATCGTGTCTGCCCTTTACGAACAGGCCGGTGTGGGCACGAGATCGTGGTCACGCTTCAATTGCGCTCAACAGCGATCGTGTCCTTTTTTGTTTTGAATGTGCTCATCTTCACTGCTCGACCGCTGTACACTTCAGCCAAATTCGATTGAGCTTTTCTTGTATTGAGCGTGTCGTTCACGCGGCTCCGCCCGTGGGGCCCTGAGCGCTTGCACCTGCGCCACCTCGCTGCTCTGATATTTTGCCATTGGAACTATCGCCACCACCGGCTTNNATCGCCACCACCGGCTTCATCCTCAATGGCCGGCCAGTCGATCGATTCCAATCCGAGGCGCAATAGATATGGGTTCGTGAAGGGCCGCGATAGCCACGAAGCGAAGGCCATCACAGCTGCAATTATGGCCAGCCGCTGCGTCACCTGATCCAAAGCGTAAACTGCCCAGTACAGATCGCCTAAGCCAAGTGTGAGCAATGTGGCAATGCCGGCCACCGCACCTGCTTCTACAAATGCCTTGTAGGTGATCCAGAAATGCAGCCCCAAATAGATGATGCCAAAAAACAAAAAGAACCTTTTGAGCATCGTTAACTTCCGGTATGCCACCTCTGGCGAGTTTATTGATGCCTTCACATTCATCTTCCCAATTCAATTTCTATAAGTGACCACAACCACAAACTACATCCCCAAAAAGGTTCCTAAACACCGTTGTGTAATGTGGCTCGATCTCCATAATTTTTCAAAGCATCAGCACAATCAAGACGATGCAATTCGGCTTCGATTTCCGTTCGGCAGAGCAGATCCAACTACTGAGAAATACTCCCATTAGCCTCATGGTTGAAACCAACCTGAGTACATAAAGTGTGTCGTTGCTTGACTTTTTTCGGCCATCCGAATCGCGGCGATATGGCGTTACGCAACATCTGGGGGATGAAATGACAGGGCTTCCTGAGAACATCGAAGTACTTCTGACCGAACTCGTTGAGAAATCACGCCACGAGATGAACGTCATGTTGGCGTTGGCCGATGCAATCCGGCGCACAGACGAGCAATTGCTGCGTGAAGTTCAGAATGTCACGCTGCATCACGAAATGCGCCGCGCTGAGATCAAAGGTGAGTTGCAGGCGTTAGCTTCAAGATTGTGCTCGCTGCCGCAGCACGCAATGGCCGAACGCAGCACGGAGCAGCTCCAGCGGCCCCGTCACGCTATTCCCGACGCGATGCACCGCGGCTCACCACCCGAAAAGCACAATGGTTGGAACCACGCGGCTGAAGACATCGACGCCGAACTCAATGAAGCATTCGGCGCCGAGCTTCAGCGACACTGACGGCGCTTTGAATTGAAAAGCTTGATGCGCACTATTTCTGTTTCTCTGTCGCGGTAATAGTGCGCATCAGCGCGTCCTTAGCCAGAGTTTGCAACGTCTTGATCGTCTCGATGCCCTTGTAGTCCGCATAAGCGTTGACCGTGAGAATGTGCTCTTTGAGTGCAACCCAGCCCATGACAACCCCAATCTGCCGGGTGCCTCCTGCGGCGCTCACATCTAGTGTTTGTGTCGTGTAGAGCGCATCATTATCCTTGGCCAACACGCTCATGTTGCGGATCTTTAATCCGATACCTTCTTTGCCTGCCGCTTTGTCGACCTGTTCGGTAACTTTGCTGAGATCGATTGCGGGCATCGCTTTCGCCAATTCTTCGACAACAGCTCCTCGCGTCATGGTCGCAGGCAATTTCGTATGGTTGCCAGGTTTGCCATTGAGCAGCCAGATCATCCACTGCTTCCATGGCTTGCCAGCGCGCACCAAATCAATATCCGAGCATGGCACCGCCATCAGCAATACCGCATTGACTTCCTGCTGCATGCGATCCTGCAATTCGTAATGCTGCTTTTCTACTGGCTGCTTTCGCGACATCGCGCAGTAGCCTGTGGGCAACTGTAGGTCGAACGAGGCGCCATCTGCCTTCACGACCTCGGCTTGCGCTTGCGCGATGAAATTGAGATTGAAAAGAAGCCCGGCAATCACCAGTAGAAAACGCATTAGCGACACTCCATTCGAACTGATTTCGACCTAACCGTTTATAGGTTTCACTTTACCGTTCAGGCGCCCGACATGCCGTTCGCAGTCGTTTCACGCGCGATCCATTCGATCAACATATCGATCCTGTCGGCTCCCCAGAACGGTTCTCCTTGCCACAAGAAAAACGGCGACCCGAATACACCTTTCGACAAGGCCTCGTCACTCTTGGCCTTAAGAATGGCCTTGTAGTGTTCATCATGCGCATACGTCAAATTTCGGTTTGTTGCTCCACAACTCTCCAGACAAAATGTCAACGCGTCGTCTCGTGTGATATCTTTGCCTTCTTCGTAATAGAGGCGGAAACATGCTGCGGCGAACCGGTTTGCGGTTCGACGATCTGCTTCTTCAAGCGCATAGAAAATGCGGCTCGGCGCCAGGGCGATGACGGGATGATTGGCTGGTGGCGCGAAATGCACGCCCTTCAAGGCCGCAAGCCGCTGCCAGTCGCGACTTGCGTATTCACCCTTCATCGGCGTCGATGATAGCCCCTGCGCGCCTGTTACCTTGAATGCGGCGCCAAGCATGAAGGGCCGCCATAACACGGTGCGGCCCGTCGCGCGCTCGATCCTATCGATTTCAAGATGTGCGAAATACGCGTATCCCGACCCGAAGTCGAACCAGAATTCGATTGCATCGGTCAGCTTGCACACTCGAATTACCTCAGATCTGGTGGCGTGCCTTCCGCCTTCAGTGTTGCAATGGCTTCCTCGAGCGACATGATCTGCTGGGCCTGCGATCCAAGCCGCCGGATCGACACCTTGCGCTCTTCTGCCTCGCGCCTGCCTACAACCAGCATGACAGGAACTTTCTCCAGCGAGTGCTCACGCACCTTGAGATTGATCTTCTCGTTCCTGAGATCGGTCTCGGCGCGAAGCCCCGCCGCCTTCAGTGCTTCAACGACTTCGTTGGCGTATTGGTCCGCTTCCGAAACGATGGTCGCGACCACGGCCTGCACCGGCGAAAGCCACAGCGGGAAGTGTCCGGCAAAGTTCTCGATGAGAATGCCCGTGAAACGTTCCAGCGATCCGAACATNNCCGAACATGGCGCGGTGGATCATTACCGGCGTTATCTTGTTGGAATTCTCATCGATATAGAACGCGCCAAGCCGCCCAGCGAGATTGAAGTCCACCTGCGTCGTGCCGCATTGCCACTCGCGTCCAATGGCGTCCTTCAGAACATATTCGAGTTTGGGTCCATAGAATGCACCCTCACCCGGTTGCAGTGCTGTCTTGATGCGTCCATTGGAGCGGCGCGTCACCTCGTCGAGCACATCCTGCAACGCCTTTTCGGCCTTGTCCCACAGCTCGTCGGCGCCGACGCGCTTCTCCGGCCGCGTCGACAGCTTGATGAAGATGTCCTCGAAGCCGAAGTCCTTGTAGATCGACAGCATCAGATCGTTGATCTTGAGGCACTCCTCCATGATCTGGTCTTCGGTGATGAAGATGTGCGCGTCGTCCTGCGTGAAGTGGCGCACGCGCAGCATGCCGTGCAGCGCGCCCGACGGCTCGTAGCGGTGCACCTTGCCGAACTCGGCGATCTTGAGCGGCAGGTCGCGGTAGCTCTTCAAGCCGTGCTTGAAGATCTGCACGTGGCCCGGGCAGTTCATTGGTTTGCAGCAGAACACGCGCTCATCGGGAAGCACCGTGGTGAACATGTTCTCACCGTAGTTCTCCCAATGACCCGAAAGCTCCCAGAAGTGCTTCTCCATCATGTCGGGAGAATTGACCTCGACATAGCCGGCACGCTGCTGTGCGCGCCGCATATATGAAATGAGGTTCTGAAAGAGCGTCCAGCCCTTCGGGTGCCAGAAAACCGATCCCGGTGCCTCTTCTTGAAAGTGGAATAGATCCATTTCGCGGCCAAGCTTGCGATGATCGCGCTTCTCGGCCTCTTCCAGCTGCGTCAGATACGACTTGAGTTCGTCCTCGGTCGTCCACGCTGTACCATAGATGCGCTGGAGTTGCGGATTATTGCTGTCACCGCGCCAGTAGGCGCCCGCGAACTTCGTCAACTTGAACGCCTTGCCGATCGGCCCCGTCGACGTCATGTGCGGACCGCGGCAGAGATCGAGCCAGCCGCCCTGCTTGTAGATCTTGACGTCCTGGTCTTCGGGGATCGCATCGACGAGTTCCACCTTGAACAGCTCGCCCTTGTCGATGAAGAAGCGCTTGGCTTCATCCCGACTCCACACCTCCTTTGTAAAAGGTGCGTTGCGCTGAATGATCTCGGTCATTTTCTTTTCAATTCGACCGAGATCATCGGGGTGAAATGGCTCCGCTTTGGCGAAATCGTAAAAGAAGCCGTTGTCGATGACAGGGCCAATCGTGACCTGAGTCCCCGGCCACAACTCCTGCACAGCCTCTGCCATCACATGCGCACAATCGTGGCGGATCAGCTCCAGTGCTTCGGAATCGGTGCGCGTGATGATCTTGATATCGGCGTCGGCGACGATCGGATCGGCCAGATCGGTAAGTGCGCCGTTGCGCGAAATTGCAACGGCTTTCTTGGCCAGGCTCTTAGAGATGCCTTCGGCCAACTCCTTGCCGGTGATGCCTTTGGGGTAGTGGCGCTCCGCGCCATCGGGGAATCGTAGCGTGATCTCGCTCAAGGGGCCTCTCCTCTCACTCGCTGCCTACCATGCAGGTAAGATGGCTCAAATGTAGATATCCAATGCAGCACACGCTGCAAGTGCGGCGCTTTTGCACGGGCGGCGCCCTGCCTGTCAAGGGTCGCCTGCGGTCGCTACGCATCCCCGCTTACCTCTCGAGATTAGCCCTGAAATGCTTCACCAAACCGTTGGCATTATTCGTCTCTTTCCTCCGACAACACAGCATTGCCTCAATTTTGCCACCGCAACTCCCGGGTTCGGTCCCACTGCTGCCGCCAGCCGTCCCTCACTCTCTCATTGGAGCCCTGTTGGCTTCCCGCATCGCTCCAATCCTGCCGAGGATCGCATGCGGAATCTCACTGATCGGGTTGTCTTGGGGGATTACGTGACCACAACGCCGAGCATACGGGTTATAGCCCGCTAGCCGGAGACGAATGTCAGGGCGGCATGACAGCCACTAGATTTGGCGTCATGACCTGGGGAGGTGAGCGTCCCTGGCACCATGCTTAAGCGCATCGTCGCTAGCCTGCCAAGTAACACCTGATCGCAAGACGGTCGGGAGTTCGTAGTATGCGTTTCGTTTCGAATCGTGGCGTCGCTTTGCGCCGTATCGGCCGTTGGCCGTTCGTGCAGTGTGCAGCGCGTTCAGCGTCTGCTGTTGTTGCCATCGACACATTTAAATCACTGGCCGCAGCGGCGGTGATGGTGCTCATCGGTACATGGATCGATGCGGGCTCTATGTCCGCAACAGCAGCTTCTGCTGAGAGCACTCCCATCACCATCATTGCCGGCGCGCCAGAAGAAACCAGCTTTACGATCGCCAACGACTTGGCGACTGCATTCGGCGAAACTTCCGGTCCACGCATCCTCACAGTTGTCGGTCGTGGCAGCCTTGCCAATATGTCCGATCTAACGAGCCATCAGAATATTGACCTCGCCATCACTCAGACCGATACGCTCGAGCAGATGAAAGCTGCTGGAAAACTTGGTCCCGCACTTAACGCGCGCATCGGGATCGTCGCTAAACTTCACGATGCGGAACTGCACATCCTTGCCGGCCAGAACATCGAGAAGATCGAGGATCTCGCGGGTAAAACTGTAAACTTCACACCTACAGGCTCAGGCACCGAGTTCACCGCGCGCGCGGTTCTCGATCAACTCGGTATCAAAGTGCGCTCCATCAACGTCAGTCATGAGGCGGGGCTTGCAAAAGTTGCCGCTGGAGATATCGCCGCGACAATGCTCGTCACAGGGAAGCCCGCGCGCGCACTTCTGGGAAGCGCGATGCCGCAAGGCGTGAAGCTCATCGGCATACCATTCCCGCCAGAACTCGACGGCACATATATGCCCGCAACGCTCACCCAAGCTGATTATCCAGAGCTCGTCAAACCTGGCCAGCGCATCGATACGCTCGCGGTCAGTATCGTATTGGCTGCAGCCATCGCGGTAAATTCTGACGCGCGCAGCGTTCGCCTCGCCGGGCTCGTCGACAAGTTGTTCGCGAATGTCTCAAGTCTGCACGCGCCGGCCTATCATTCCAAATGGCAGGAAGCCAATCTCACCGTCACTTTACCAGGTTGGTCACGTCATCCCGCTGCCGAGAGCTGGCTGTCATCTCATCGTTCGCAGAACTTGCTCACGACGATCTCAACACGCATTCCGACGATCGCGGATGCTGCCCGCCAGATCAACGAAGCAACTGCAATCGATCCACTTGAGCCTATCGATCCAATGGTTGCCTTCGCCCAAGCAACACGCGCGGCAAATGGCAATCCTGCTGAACAGGAGCGGCTGTTCAAGGTATTTCTGGAGTCCAACAAGCGTCAGCCCGCAAAGACAGCGGCGTCTACTTCCTCGCAGTAGGATCACATGGTGACGGACTTGCAATGATGTCGTTGCCCGACCTGCACGATGGCACAGCATCTGGCAGCTACCGCTAGATTGAAATGAACCGGACGATCGAAAATGACCAGACGCCAAGAACTCACATCCCGGGGGCCCAGCATCAAGCAGATGCTGGAGGCACTCAGTGAAGAGGAACGGCGTGAAGCGGCAGCATCCACTCCACCGCCGATGCTTCGTCCGGTTCCGGTTCCCACCGCTCACCATTACCAGGTAACAGGCGCACCCAGTCCCAGCGCTGCCCATCCCGCACATGCCGCCCATGCGGCATTGGTAGCGCAGGCCAATGGCTGGTCGCTACCGGCGCAACAGCCGGTGACGGATATTGAATTCGAACATTTGGGCGGTGGAAATGTCGCCACACTCAATCGGGCCGTCTATGGCAACAAGCTTCCGCGTCGCGCGCTCACGCCGCCTCCGGCGCTGATCGCGATCGACATCGACGAGCCCCGTTTCGACGATGAACTTGCCGTCGAAGCGCGCGATCCTCGCCACGATGAACGTTCNNGCGCTCGCAATTATCCTGCCCTGCGCCTACTATCTGACCGCTCCGGTCATCGATCGCATGTCCAATCGCACGGTTGTCCCTCATAGTGCTGGGACCATCGCCCAGCGCGGCGTTCCAGTGACCGATGTCAACGGAGCACCAGCAGCCGCAACTCAAACCAAAACCCAGCAAGCAGCTTCGGACACGAACACAGGTTTAACGCACGCTGCGGCTACGTCATTGGGTTCGCTGGATCAGTATGCTTCGGGCCCTGGGTCTCAAAAGCCGGCTCCACCTGATGACGCGCCAGCATCGATGCCTGCATCGCAGGCATCGGCACCGGTGCAGACTGCTGCAGCCGCGCCAACCGACACCAACGTTTCGGCACCCTCGACCAAGGCAAGGGCTGTTGCGGTTACGCCTGGATGGCAGGCACAGACTTTGGCGCTTTCGCACGGCGCCAGCCGCACCATGACGCCCGAACGTGCAGCAGCACTGCTTGCCCGTGGACGTGAACTTGCCGCTAATCGCGACATCACGGCTGCTCGGAAATATTTCGAGCGCGCAGCTGAGGGCGGCAGTCCGCAAGCGGCACTTGAGGCTGGTCGCACCTATGATCCGGTTCAGCTGAAGGAGCTTGGAATCATTGGGCTGAAGGCCGATCCGCAACGCGCTGGCGAACTTTATCGTCAGGCCGATGCGGCCGGCGTTGCGGGCGCACGAGCATTGCTGGAGCAGCTTGCCGCGCAGTGATGAGCAGGCGCAATCAGCGCACAAAAGTAAGCAATGCCGACCGTGCAGTCCTCAATCGGGTCATCTCGCGCACCATCGAATGGCTGTCCGAATGCAAAAGATCATCTCTAGTGATCCCGCCCGCAACCGTCACAGCCGTGATCGTCCCCTGTGGGAAGCGGTTTGATATGCCGACCCGTCCAGCGACCATAAGCCCAGGGCGCGAAAGGATGCGACGTGGTTCTGATATCGGGTGGCGGATCATAGCCCGACGATCCCCACGGATTGCAGCGCAGGATTCGTGACAGCGTCAGCCAGAAGCCGCGCCATGCACCATTCTTATCGATTGCCGCGAGCGCATACTCAGAGCACGTCGGCAGATGCCGGCACTCCATGCCGATGAGCGGCTTCAGCGTCCAGCGGTAGACGTGGATGGGAGCCTTCAAGAACCATTTGGCGATGTCAATCACGAGCGTCAGGCGGACCGAACCGCACCCGATGGTGATCCGCGCGACGCAATTTCGTCGAGGGCGCGCGTGATCGCTTCGAACACGAGCAACGTCGACGTATGCCGCGCCTTGTAGTCGCGCACGGGTTCGAGCACTGCAAGATCGGCCCATTTGCCGGTTGGCGGGGAACCGTTCTCCTTCAGCATGGCGCGCATCGTCTCACCCACCGCGCGGATTTCCTGGCCGGTTGTGCCGACGATTTCGCGCCCGACCAGCGAGGCCGCCGCCTGTCCGAGAAGGCACGCCTTCACCGTCTGTCCGAAATCAACGATCACATCATTATCGACCACGATATCGACCGTGACGGTCGAACCACAAAGTTTGGAGTGCGCGGTCGCCGTGGCATCTGGATGCGCGAGCCGGGCCGTGCGCGGGATAGCTGCCGCTAGTTCCAAGATCTTCGTGTTGTAGATCGAATCAAGCTGGGTCATCTCAACTCTTCGGTTTGAAACCGTGTTCGAGGGTTGGCAGCACGCGCAATCCGCCCAAACCGCAAATCCGCTGACTGGCCAGACGTGCCCGGCCGGACGTGACGGGACAATCAACCCACTATATAGGACATGTCGGAGCCGGACGGGAGCATCCGCTGGCCCAATTCATTTACCAAGACCGGATTTATGTCGATGGCCGAGACGACCTCATCCTTCCCACGCCCAGGTTCGACACAGGACCTCGAGCACGGCTCCCGGTTTACGCCTCGCTTTGATCCGAATGGATTGATTCCGGCCATTTGTACCGATGCCGCCACTGGCGAAGTACTGATGTTTGCCTGGATGAATGCGCAAGCGCTAGAGGCAACGCTGAANNTCACGATCTTAGAAATCGCAACCGATTGCGATCAGGATACCGTCTGGCTGAAGGTCACGGTAACAGGCGCGGGAAAGGCCTGCCACACCGGCGCCCGCAGCTGCTTCTATCGCCAGATCATACCCAATACATCTGATCCGACGCATTCGGAATTAAAGCCTCGCACCTGAAGGCAGTGATTGCCGCCGCGAATGTGCACAACGACCCCGCCCCGCTGATCGTACATCCGGGATCCGCGGAAAATGCTGCACTCGCTAAAAATTCAAAGCGATTTCTCGGCAACGCAGCATCGAATTGTCGCTGCGCATCACGCTTTCGGTAGCACCCCTTTAATCGCTGAAGGCTAACATCAATTAACATTAAAGTAGTGAGTCGCTGCAGCAGCCCTTCGAAGTACTGGATTTTCACGGCATTCGAGGGTTGGCTTCAGCGGGTACGGGTTTCCCAAAGTCGGCACTTCGTCCGACAACAAAGAAAACAACGGCACGTCGATTGCACGTCCGGACACGAAGGGTGGAACGCCACGGAAACACGCGCCAGATTGACTGAAATGAGGTCCGCAATGGCGGCAAACGGGACGGCACCGACAGGTAAGATCGGATTGGCATTAGGCGGCGGGGCCGCGCGAGGTTGGGCCCATATCGGAGTGCTACGCGCGCTCGATGCCGTGGGCATCAAGCCCGATATCATCGCTGGAACATCAATCGGCGCTGTCGTCGGCGGATGTTACGCGGCTGGGCATCTCGATCAATTGG
>JRYC01001466.1_pt1 | contig 11157 bp, 10 predicted proteins | sample 235301 | NCBI WGS metagenome assembly JRYC01 (sample SAMN03074211, study PRJNA261470) | activated sludge metagenome | biome: Common Effluent Treatment Plant; feature: Wastewater; material: Activated sludge; isolation source: activated biomass of a common effluent treatment plant treating...
CTGGAACACCATGCCGACCTCAGCCCTCACCGAGTTGATATCGGTCTTCTTATCCTCAAGATGCACACCGTCGATATAGATGGATCCTTCAGTCGGCACTTCGAGGTGGTTAATGCAGCGCAACACCGTGCTCTTGCCGGAACCACTGGGGCCAACGACGACGACCACCTCTCCCCGGCGAATGGTCAGGCTAAACCCACAGACAGCCATCACGCTACCAAAAATCTTGTACAGATTGTCGATAACGATGATATCGTCGCCCAGGGTGCGATTAGTTACAGTTGAACTGATTTCGGTAATGTTATCTTGCATTTTGCCGTAACCTCTTCTCGTACCAACGCAGGATCAAACTCAGGGCGATGGTCATGGACAAATAGAGAAACGTCAGGACGAGGTAACTCTCACGAAAGCGAAAGGTGCTTCCGGCATGGAGCCGGGCCATCTGGGTAATATCCCGCACAGCCAATACTGAGATCAGGGATGAATCCTTCAACATGGCGATAAAGTCGTTGCCCAGCGCAGGCAGCACATTCCGAACCGCCTGTGGCAAGACAACATGGCGCATGGCCTGGCCGCCATTCAGGCCCAACGACCGAGCCGCTTCCGTTTGTCCCGGCGGCACGGATTCAATACCGGCACGAAAAACCTCGGCCAGAAACGCGCCATAAATGACCGCCAGGGCCGTAATACCTCGCACAGTCGGCGATATACTCTGGGCGGAAATGCCAAGCGTGTCCGACACAGCCGGCACGATGACGTAGGCGACAGTGAAAATGAGCACCAGCGTTGGTACGCCGCGGATAAATTCGATATAGGTGATAGCGATATTGCGCACGAAGACGTTCGTGCTGACGCGACCTAGCCCGGCGAGAAGTCCGATGATGAGTGCTATGGCGAAGGCGACCAGGGTAACATAGATCGTGATCGTGATGCCGGTCCCGATAAAACCCGCAAGCCCCCCGGCCTGAAAGCCCTTGATGCCGCCGAAACTACCCTTGATAAAGTTGAACGCCCGATTGTAATCCGGGTCCGTTATGATGAGCAGCAGCATCAACAAAAGGAACCCAATAATGGCAACCAGCCACCACGGGAAACCCCTTACATTGAACCGACTATCCTGATTCTTGCCATTGTTAAGGTTGGTCTGTATCTCGCCTGTCATCAAACCTCCACCATTTTAATGTTCTCGCCACACCAGTAATTAGAGCAGACGGCGCAATGATACACCGCCTGCGCCAAATGAAAAGACGCCACATGGTTATTTGTGGCGTCTCTCTCAAACCAACTCTGAAAACACGGCCGTCGCCCGGCAACGGTCATGCCCAGGAACTGCTACTCAAGGTCATCGTACGTGATGGTGAAGGCGTCGGTGAAGTATCGACTGGCCAAGGACTCCATCGTGCCGTTGGCTCGCAGTTCGGCCATTGCGGCATTGATCGCCGCCACCAACTCGCTACCCTTCGGGAAAACGAAGCCCAACTGATCGCTGGACAGCGAATCACCAACAAGCTTCAGCGAGTCCGCATTCACGCCCTGGTAACCAAGGCCGGCGGTCTCGTCAATAATGACGGCATCGATGTCACCGGCAATGAGAGCCTGAACGGCAAACGGGAATTGCTCAAAAGCCTGGATGCGATCCGCCGGCAAAATCTCGGAGGCCGTCTCGAAATTAGTCGTGCCCGTCTGGGTGCCCAGAATTAACTCGGAATTGTCTACAAAGGATTGTACGGAATCGAAGCGATCCTCATCAATGCGGGCCAGAAAACGCTGGTCGATGCTAATAAATCCATCGGAAAAATCGACGATCTCTTTCCGCTCGTCGGTGATAGTGATGCCGTCGGCAGCCATATCGTACTGACCATCGGCTACGGCCTGAATCATCCCTTCCCACGCCGCTTCAACGAAAACCGGCGTGCAATTCAACAGCTCACACATCGCTCGGATGGCGTCATAGTCCCAGCCGGCCGGTTCGCCGGTCGAGGGATCGATATAGTTAAAGGGCAAATAGGCGTTTTCCACGGCGACGGTGATCTCGCGGCCGCCCAGATCGGGCAGCGAACTCGTCTCGCCGGAGCCGGTCTCGCCCGGTGCCTCGGTAGCCGCGGGAGCGCTTGGGGACTCCGTGCCCCCGGTGCCGCCACAAGCCACAAGCGCCAGCGACAACAGCAGAATAAACAGCAGAGCAAACTTCTTAATCCACATATCTCTTCTCCTTCTCAGACAACAGTTGCCAACATTCGCATGACGATTTGCTTAACTCGTTCGGCCGAGCCAACAAACCGTTCCAACGTAATGGGGTTTTAACATATTTTCAGGAATAGAAAAGATGTTTTCAGCTAAAGCTCCACAGGTTCCTGATTAATTCGGCAATGTTCGGCGTCGATAATGCTCAAAACCTGGTCGACGGCCACATCCGGTTGGCCTTCCGGGTTTATGACACAATAATCAAATTCCCACATCCGCTTCATTTCCTGCCGTGCGGTCGCGGTGCGCAAGGCCATCCCCTCGGCCGTATCCTGTTTGCGCTGCTGCAAGCGGTCGACAAGTCCTTCCTCGGTCTGCGTCGCCAGAAACACAGAAACTGAATTGGGGACAAGGCTGCGCACGGTATGCGCGCCCTGAACATCGACGCGCAAAATGACGTCACGACCGCTCGCCAGGGCATCGCGGATCTGTTGTTTGGGTATCCCTTTATAGTCGTTATATACGATAGCGTGTTCCAGCAGTTCGTTGGTCTCAATCATGCGGGCAAATTCATCATTACTGACGAATAAATAATCCACCCCATGTTTTTCATCAGGGCGTGGCGGCCGCGTTGTGGCTGTGACAACAAAATAGAAGCTTTCCGGACGACGCTCTATCAATCTCCGCGCCACCGTATCCTTGCCCACGCCGGATGGCCCGGAAAGGATCAGAAGAAGCGGATAGGTACTACAGTTATACAGGCTATCCAATACCACATCGTCATTTTCTTTAATCGCGCTTGTACTCATCATCTTTTTCAGTGGAACGACTTATAAGTCCCTTAAGTCGCTCCATATAATGGAATTATTGTAACAGCAATTACCGAAATGGTGAATGGGAGGCATCTTGCCGGCTATGGATGTAGTCGCGAGTCGGCTATAAAAAGGGGGATCGAACACCTCAAGTGCTCAAAATCGGCACCCGAGGACTCCGGCATCATCGGCGGCCCGCTCTGCGTGACAAACGGGTTACGATTTCAACAATTAACCTGGGATTGCGAGAGAGATTTTACCCAGCGGCCACCGGCAGTCGCGCAACCACCGCCTCGCGAATATCGGCCGCGACCAGGTCAACGGCTCGGTCGGCCGGGATTCGTACCCAGCGATCCGGATCGGCGTCGGCCAGCAGGCGATAACCCGCACGAACGCGTTCGTGAAAAGCCACCGCTTCCAGATCGAGGCGGTTCATCTCTTCTCCCCTTATACGTCGACGCGTCAGCCCGGCAGAAACATCGAGGTCAAGTAACAATATGAGATCAGGTCTGAGGCCACCAGTGGCGATTCCGGTCAGGGCGGCCAACATGCCCAAGTCAAGCCCCCGACCGTATCCCTGATAGGCCATCGTGCTATCCGCATATCGGTCGCACAACACGATGCGTCCGGCTGCCAACGACGGCCCTACACGTTCCGAGATGAGTTGCGCGCGCGAGGCCGAGTAGAGCAACACTTCGGCGATCGGCGACATCGCAGTATTGGCCGTGTCATGCAACACATGCCGAATCTGATCGCCAATTGGCGTCCCTCCCGGCTCTCTCACCACCTCGACAGAAAACCCACGGGCACGCAAAAACTCGGCCAGCAATCGAATCTGGGTCGATTTCCCACTGCCTTCCGGCCCTTCGAACGTTATAAACATGGCGCTACTTAGACCTATCTTTCATTGCGCATGGTATTAAAGACCCGGACATGACGATATGGCTCCTTTCCATAACTATGCGAAACAAGATTGGCCTGACGAACCATCTCATGCTGATAGCGTCGAATCGCCGCGCCCATCGGCCGGAGATCCATGCTCGGCTGCCCCGAACGCACGATCGCGATCGCCCGCTCGGTTTCGGCTATCGCTAACTCAAAAGGGTCCGACGACTGGGCCACCTCAAGACCCAGTGCCTCAATGAGAAAGCGCTCCATTTGACTGACCGTGTTCGCTCGCAAGACATACACTGAGACATTGTGCTGTTCGGCATCATTGATGAGACGACGACGCTTGCGATAATAGCTTTTCAACGTCACGAGCACGTCTGCTTCCTCCAGCGTCTCGGCAATGGTCAACTTCACACCCAGATGCTTGGCCGCCTGATACAAACGGTTTCGAGCGACCCCATAGGCATAGACCCGAATCTTGCGACCGCCGTTGCCGTTAGTGCCGCCTCCCCCATTGTCATACGTCGGAGAAGCGACTGGTGCCGCGCGGCCGACAACCGGGTCGATGGAAATTCCATCGGATTGGCGTGTAGGTGGCAAATAGGCTGTGCGGCCACTATCGTCTGCTCGTGGCGCACCTTCGCCGAGCGCGCGAATCTCCCGACCGCCCCGTCCTTGCCGCGAGCCGGACGTTGCGCCACGCCGACCGGTAACCGCCGCGGAGGTGACCACAAGCGATTGGCGTTCCGTGTGAACATCGCCCTCTTCGTCCGCGTAACGCAGTTCCACATGGACCGGCTCGCCGCGCAGCATGGCATCAACCGACGTCGTCACGTCATTATGAATCAAAAGCCGCTGGCGCTCCTGCATCTCGATCAACACATCAAAAGTCGGCGGCGCGCGTCGCTCCAACACAGTCTTCTGCGTGCCGCGGCGGCGCGCCTCCTCATCGGAAAGGGTAACGCTCTCGATGCCGCCCACCAGATCGGAGAGCGTCGGGTTGAGCAGGAGATTCTCAAGCGTATTGCCGTGGGCTGTGCCGATTAGTTGGACGGCGCGCTCGTTGATTGTTCGCGCTGCCTCGGCCTCACGTTCGCGGCCGATTTCATCGATCACGATCACTTCCGGGTTATGATTTTCGACCGCCTCGATCATGGTCTCGTGCTGGTGAGCAGGGTTGGGTACTTGCATCCGTCGCGCCCGACCAACCGCCGGGTGCGGGATATCACCATCGCCACCAATCTCGTTGCTAGTGTCGACAATAATCACTCGTTTGGTCTCGGCCAAAATGCGAGCCACCTCACGCAACATCGTCGTCTTGCCCACTCCGGGGCGACCCAGGATCAGGATACTATTCCCCTGAGTGATGATGTCCTCGACGATATCAATCGTTCCATAGACTGCCCGACCCACGCGGCAGGTCAGACCAACAACCTGATGGTGGCGGTTGCGAATGCCGGAGATGCGATGCAAGGTGCGTGCGATGCCGGCCCGGTTGTCGTCATCAAAGTCGCCGATACCCTCAACAACTTGCTGGATCTCCTCGTGAGTGACCTCGGTATCGCGCAGGACGCGCTCGCCNNGTGGGCAAGCGGCCGAGATCCATGACGATCTCCAGCAGTTCGTCTTCGCGGCCGGCTTCTTCCACTGCCATGCGAATACTGTCGGGCAGGGCCGATAATAATGTGCGTAAGTCTTCGTGCGACTGTTGAGAATCCATTTCTACCTATAACAAGCCTCTTGAACTAGAAGCTGCCATTTTTATTTTTGTGGTTCGTCTTTCCGAAATTACGAACGATGGGAGAAGACGCGGAAACCCGCTGCCCCTCCAGCGCCACGGCCGCCTCCGGGACAGGCCGCGGAAGATGCTGAACGATATGGCGAACCATCACGGCCTGGCTGCCGACCAGACTAAAACCGCTGTGTTCCAAGGCGCTCGGCGACCAGCTCTCATATCGCCGAACACAACAGTAAACGAGTTCCGATTCGTTAGCAAAAGCGACTTGCAGAGCGGCGGCAACAATATCGGCCGCCTCCGATTCAGCTTCGGGATGAATGAAAAAACGCAGCCAGGTGGCGCTCAGGCCACGACGAACATTCACAAAGGCGGCCAGTTCGCCATCTTCGCGCAGAACCCAGCCTTCGCCTTCGCCATTGATTGGCAACGGCTCCACCGCCTGAACCAGACGTGGGACCGTGTTGGCATATAGCAGTTGAATATCCCATTCATCGGCCGAACCACGCCGCGCGAGGTGGTGACTCGAAGGAGTTTGTGGCCTGTAATCACCGGCCCGCATGACCCAGATATCCTGACGCGTATAAATCGCGAACCCGGCTCGCCGCAGAATCTGCAATTCCACACCATGCTCATCCACCTCGGCAATGATGTGGTGAATACCGCGCGGCCCCACGCCGGCCACAGCTTCATCGAGCAGCCCAAGCCAAATGGCACAATCCGGCTCATTGAGTGCCACATCATTGATGGCCGAACTGTTCTGCGCTACAAGACTATCAGCAAGAGGCTGGCATCGCGGACTTATATACAACACATGCGCCTGGGTCGCGCTCGCAGGGATTCGCAACTGGATGAATCCAGCGCTTTCGCCATTATCCGGTTTCGAGACGAAAGTGGGGAACTCGCCGCCAATCAGCATACTGACAATTGCGCTGCGAAGGGGGTGAAAGTTCTCAACCAGCGCCGAAACCGTATGCAGCGAGACACCGCGTTCGCCCATCCGGCGAATCAGAGCTAGATCGCGCAGGTCAAAGGGTCGAACCATTGCTACCAAGTTTATCAACCCCCTGCCCGCTCGACAAGAGACTATAAATAGCTTGCCTCTAATCTACATGTTATACTCACCATGACTTTCAGTCAGGAGATCCCCTTTATGAGTTCATTTATCCTCACCGTACGTGAAAGTATTCGCTATCGTGGGCGCTCAGGGCAATATAGCTGGATGGCACACCGCCTTTCGGGGTTAGCTATTCTCTTATTCCTTGTCATTCATGTCTGGGATACGGCCAATGCCCACTTCTGGCCACAGGCATACGTTTGGTCATTGGCATTGTTCAAAAACCCCCTCTTTGGTATCGGCGAAATCGGGGTGATGGCCGCCGTTCTATATCATGCATTCAACGGTATACGCATCACCATCCTCGACTTCAAGCCGGAATGGTGGCGACACCAGCGAACAAGCTCAATCATTACCTGGGCATTGTTTCTCCTCGCCTTTATTCCAGCCGCCATCTTGATGTTAAGCGGCATAATCGGCCACTGCTCCGCGCTGGCGAATGTAGGCGACAGCTGCTTCCGCATCCCGGCTTTCAGCGAGTTCGCTCAGTATGCCCGCTAGGAGGACATGAAATGGCTACAATATCCGATAAATCACCCAGCAAAATAACTGTTCGTCGAGTTCAGCTCGACCGAAGCTTCGACCGCGGCGGCTGGCTTTTCATGCGTCTTTCAGGCGTTGCCATGCTCATCCTGGCCGTTGGGCATATGTTTATCCAGCACATACTGAATAGTTCCGCCAATCTATCCCTTGAGTTCGTGGCTGTTCAATGGAGTTCGTGGGGCTGGAAGGCTTACGACATCCTCTTGCTATGGATGGCGATCCCCCACGGCGTTCGCGGACTTAACACTATTCTGAGCGATTACATCCATAATCCCGGCCTCAAACGACTCATCGGCATTCTGTTGGCGCTGTTCGTCGTCGCCACCGTCATATGGGCCACGATCGGCATTACATTGTTCGATCCGGCCATAGTTCCCTAGAGCATATATCAACGAGGTATCTGGAAGGTACTTATGAAAACGCACGTATTTGACGCGGTCATCATTGGCGCGGGAGGCGCAGGATTGATGACTGCTCTCTATGCCAGTCGGGGCGCAAACGTCGCCGTCATTTCCAAGCTCTATCCCACTCGCTCCCACACCGGCGCGGCCCAAGGCGGCATCGGCGCAGCTCTGGGCAACCTGGAAGAAGACCACTGGGAATGGCACGCCTACGATACGGTCAAGGGGTCCGACTACCTGGCCGATCAGGATGCGGTCGATGTACTTTGCAAGGAAGCCATCGACACCGTCGTCGAACTTGAATATATGGGCTTGCCGTTCGATCGCCTGCCGAACGGCCGCATTTCCCAGCGACGATTCGGCGGCCATACCAACAACGAAACCGGCAAACCGGTAACGCGCGCCTGTCACGCGGCCGACCGCACCGGCCACATGATCCTGCAAACGCTTTACCAGCAATGCATCAAGAACAGAGTCAATTTCTTCGATGAATACCATGTCGTCGATCTCATCCGCGTCGGTGACTCCGTCCGTGGGGTCATCGCGATTGAAATCGCGACCGGGGAATTCCACGTCTTCCATAGCAAGGCCGTCCACTTTGCCACGGGCGGCTGGGGACGGTGCTGGGAAGTCACTTCCAACGCCCACTCTCTGACCGGAGACGGCACGGCGATCTGCCTTCGCAACGGCATCACCCTGGAAGACATGGAATTCTTCCAGTTTCATCCCACGGGCATTTTCAAGCTGGGCATCCTCATCACCGAAGGCGTTCGCGGCGAAGGCGGCATCCTCCTCAACGGACAGGGCGAGCGGTTCATGGAACGATATGCCCCGCACATCAAGGACCTGGCCAGCCGTGACGTCATCAGTCGGGCTATTTTCATGGAAATCCAGGCCGGGCGCGGAATCAACGGCCAGAACTATGTCCACCTTGACGTTCGCCCCGAAACCGTCAACAAATACAACGAACTGGCCGGCGACCCAAGACGGATCGACCGGGCATACATAGAGGCGAAGCTGCCTGACATCGCTGATTTCACCCGCACTTATCTGGGCATTGACCCGGTCGAGGAACCGATGCCCATTCAGCCGACAGCCCATTATGCGATGGGCGGCATTCCTACCGACATCGACGGCCGGGTGGTTGTCGGCCCGGACAAGCGGGTGATTGACGGACTGTATGCCGCAGGCGAATGCGCTTGCGTTTCCGTCCACGGCGCAAACCGCCTGGGCACCAACTCACTGGTAGACCTGATCGTATTTGGTCGCCGCTCCGGCCGCCACATTGCCGAATATTGCCAACAAACCGAGCTGCTGCCGCTGCCTACGGGTACGGGACAGAAAGTCCTGGCGGAATTTGATCGCTTGCGCAACGGCACTGGTGAGTTCAAGATCTACCAACTGCGTCAGAAGATGCAGAAATCGATGACCGACAATGTGGGCGTATTCCGCACTGAGGAGACGATTACCAAGGCCATCGAGGATTTGCGCGAGATTCGCCACGAATACAACACCAAAATCCAGATCGACGACAAAGGTCAATCATTCAATACCGATCTGCTCGAAGCGTGGGAGTTAGGCTGCCTGCTTGAGTTGGCGGAAGTCACGGCCATTTCGGCTCTGGCCCGCACGGAAAGCCGCGGCGGCCACGCTCGCGACGATTATCCCGAACGCAATGACGAGGAATGGTTGAAGCATACGCTGTGTACCCGCGCAGCGGATGGCACCTACTCCCTCGAGTATAAGCCGGTCGTACTCGGCCGCTACGAACCCAAGAAGCGTGTCTATTAAGAGGTCATGACGATGCAAGCCATACTTAAAATCCGGCGTTTCAACCCGGAAACAGATAAAAAGCCCTGGTGGGGTGAATATACTCTGGAAAACGTCCATCGAACCGATACGGTTCTCGATCTGTTGCACCGCGTCAAGTGGGAACAAGACGGCACGCTTGCTCTGCGTCGGTCATGCGGGCATGGTGTCTGTGGTTCAGATGCCATGCGTATCAACGGGGCCAACGCCCTGGCTTGCAAGACCCTGGTGAATCGTGTCGGCGGCGGTAAGGACGGCACCATTAAAATACAGGTCGAGCCACTTCTAGGGCTGACTGTCGAGAAAGATCTCATTGTCGACATGGAGCCATTCTTCGATCACTACCGCTCCGTCATGCCCTACTTCATCAATGACCAGCCGGTTCCGGCCGATGGGCGAGAGCGCTTACAATCAATTGAAGACCGCGCGCGATTCGACGACACGACCAAATGCATCCTTTGCGCGGCTTGCACTTCCTCCTGTCCCAGCTTCTGGGCCGATGGCAAATATGTAGGCCCGGCCGCCATCGTCCAGGCCCACCGCTTCATCTTTGATTCGCGCGACGAACACCTAAGCGAGCGACTGGAGGTAATGGCGGACACATTTGGTGTGTGGAAATGTCGCACGATTTTCAATTGCACAAACGCCTGCCCCCGCGAGATCAAAGTTACTGCGGCTATCGCGGAAGTCAAGCAAGCTATCGTCGCCGAAAAGGTCTAGTCCTGGTTTCTTTCCATAGTAAATAACCAAAAAATAAAGGCGCACCGAACCTGGTGCGCCTTTTATTTATCGCTTTCGATAAAACTCAGCAGAGCAGCGATGTCATTCGCCGGGCCACTCTCCGTCCTCAAGGACCAAGCCATCAGGAACAATCTTGCATTTGCCATTAGTATTGCGGAAGCGCACGTCACCACGCAAAATAATCCCTCGCCCAAACCGAAACTCACCTTCCACCACCAGGCGATCGCAACACCGCAACGAAGGCGCGCCGGATGGAAAACGCACATCCAGATCATTCACGAACCGATAACCGCCGCCAACCAACTCCACGTCCGGTGGCGTACCGGCCCTCTCCGGAGCGAGTACTACCCGATTATCAGGCGTCAGCACATAAGCGTCCGACCGCACAGCCAGCAGATCCTCCGTCTTCTTTACCGGCGCAAAACGTGTCCTGGGAACCCGGATCGCGGCTGCTTCCTCAAACACCTCGATAGCCGACCCCATAGCCGTTTCCAGTTGATAAACCGGCATGGAATCTGGATCCCGAGGATCGATTGTTTTTCGGTTTCGAATCATCGGCAGACCAAGACGATAGTCACGCTCGATCAATACGCTCTGCAATGTCGGCAGATGCAGCCATAAGTTATTGGTATTGAAGTAACGATGGCGGCCGATGTCCTGGAATGCGACCATATCATCGACCGGGCATTGCGCGATTTCGCGCAGGACCAGCTGACCGTCGATGCGCCGAGCCAGATGCCCCCCTTTTCGATCCGCCGGAGTCCTGTCTGCCACTTCCATGAGGAACGGCAAACGACGGTCAACCATGTAACCCAGAATTCCGAAATCAAGCACCGCGCCGAGATTATCGGCATTCGAGATGAAGGCGTATTCGAACCCCAATTGCAGTAGCTCGCCCAGCATTCCGCTCGTCGCCAGAGCAAC
>JRYC01000916.1_pt1 | contig 11141 bp, 12 predicted proteins | sample 235301 | NCBI WGS metagenome assembly JRYC01 (sample SAMN03074211, study PRJNA261470) | activated sludge metagenome | biome: Common Effluent Treatment Plant; feature: Wastewater; material: Activated sludge; isolation source: activated biomass of a common effluent treatment plant treating...
TCCTCGACAAGATCGCCAAGGCGCTGAAGGTGCCTGCGGGGGCGTTGCTGGATGAGACGCGCGCAATCAATAAACGAGGGTAACTTCTTCCTTTCGTGGATGTATGACGATTGCCACTTTCGTTGAAATGCTCAGCCGTCGGCTTGACTATTTTTTGCTCCGCCTACGTTGGCGCTTGAGTGCCGACAGGGCTGGGACTATTGCGAACTTTTTGAAGGGCTTTGTCCGAGTGGCTTCCCTTGCGTCATGGCTGGCTCCGCTATGGCAGCTGTCAGGCCTTCAGGCACTCCCACGCCAAAAGTTTTTAGGTCTGCTATTGCAGATGCCGCTCGCAATCACCCCAAAACTGGACCAACAATGGACCTTCGAACGTTCTGGCCGCCGATTGCATCGGTGCCGGAAATAAATGTTGCGCAATGATACGCTTCGCCGATTCCATGGCAGATCACACATTTGCGGCTCAAATCCATTCGCCAAAATTCCGGGCGCACCCAGACACCGGCCTATGACGCTCCCGGTCCTGACGACGGTCGCAGACTCCTGCGGCTGCTCGATGACTTTTGCGTTCGAGCCCACCCTGCCGGTACCGGCGACACAAGAAATCGCGTCGAAACGGGGGGTACCGCTCTAGCCGGATTCCAGATCGACTAGGCGCATATCCGCCGGATAACGCGACCGAGCAAGGGACGTTGAAGGCGAAAATCAGGGCATCTGCCAGAGGTTTCGGAATATCGTTCATATAGGGTCGGTAGCGGTCAATCGATTTAGGCGTTGTGCTTTGCGTCAGCGCGGACTTGAGCGAAGGCTGGACTTGATCGAGTTGTTCGAGCTTGCCACTGTGATCGGCTGGGATACGCTTCCAGCAGTCCGCACTGCATGGGCGTCGGTGCGTAAAAGGCAAGAGTTAGAAGTTTTGCGGGGCAAGCTCGTCCACGCATGGCACGCGAGATGCTAGTGCAAGCCGTGATGCTTGCGGCCGTCGCGGCAGTCCATTCGTTCAACCTGCAACGTGACGTGTTCGATTTCGAACTGCTCGTCGAGAACAGTAATGGCGGCTTTGCGGATGAAGTCCGGCTCGGCCTGCTCCGAGACGACCAGATGAACGGAAAGTGATGGCATGCCGCTGGTGATGGCCCAGACGTGCAGATCATGCAAATCACGCACGCCTGGAACGCTGCGCAGCGCACGGTCGACAGCTTGAAAGTCGAGACCTTCCGGGACGCCTTCGAGCAGCACGTTGAGTGTTTCTTTGAAGAGTTGCCATGTCCGTGGCAGCACCCAAAGTCCAATGCCGATCGCAACAAGGGCGTCAACCCACAGCCAGTTCGTCAGCCAAATAATGAGTGCAGCAAAGATGACGCCAATCGAGCCGAGCATATCACTCCAGACTTCGAGATAGGCACCTTTGACGTTCAGGTTGTCCTCACGCCCCGTGCTTAACAGGCGCATTGAGATCAGATTGACGCCAAGTCCAATGGCTGCCACAGCCATCATCGGCAATGCCTGCACGGGCTCAGGTGCGGCGATCCTATGATAGCCTTCGTAAAGGATGTAGGCTGCCACGGCGAACAACAAAACGGCATTGAAGGCAGCGGCGAGGATCTCAAAGCGCTTGTACCCAAAAGTCCGGCGAATGTCGGCTGGACGTTCTCCTATCTTTACTCCAGCAAGTGCGATGGCGAGACCCGCTGTGTCGGTAAGCATATGGGCCGCATCCGAAATCAGTGCGAGACTGCCCATTAAAATCCCTGCAACGGCTTCGACAACCAGGAACGTTCCCGTCAGCCCAAGTGCAAGACTGAGCGCCCGAGTATTGGAAGTGCGCGCCCCGTGATCATGTCCCGATCCCACTGTTTTTCCCCGCTGCAAATGTGTATGCGAAGCGCTAGCTTCCGGCTTGACCTGATCGACTTTGCTCCGACGTCTCAACTGTCATGCGGAATGGAGCTAGCGACGGAAAGTGTCTTCTCGGCGGGCTTCGCGACGGGGTCAAATGACTTGGCTAACGCTTTCAGTATTTTCCGCTGGAGGTGGGGCGATCGGGACCGCGAGAGCTCATGGAGCTAGCGATTGGGTCAGTGTGGCGTTTTCGGTGAGTTTGGTGCCGTTTGGCCACAGTGTGGCGTAGCTGAGCCTTGAATTGAACAAAACAATCGAGTAGTCGATAAATGAGTTGGAGATTCTGAAATCATGCAATCTTGGCGAAAAATACTCGCCATTATTTTAGTTATCGTCTTCGCGCCGGCAACGGTACTGGCCGCGATGCCGCTAAAGCTGTGCCTTGGAAACGACGGTCATCGAGCTATCGAAGGCATTTTCGCTCTTGATCATCATCTGGATGCTGCGCATTCGAAGCCGGATGTTGAGGCGAGAGCCGTCGATCATTCGCAAACTAGCGATTTTGTGAACGGTGTTCCAGATTGCCGCGATGTGGCTCTTCAAGCTGTCGCGCAAGTTTCCTCTCGCACGTCCGTCAGTGACGATCATTCGAATGCTACGAAAGTTTTTGGCGCCGATCTGCCTACTTTCCCACAGCTTATCGCCGTTACGTCGCTTTGCGACTCGGGCGAGCAAGGGCATCCTGCCAAAGGGGTCCAGCACGACCCCCACCTCGCCAGTTTGGCGACAATTGTTCTCTTGAACTGAAATTCCAAGCCTGAGTTTGTCGGCGCGTGTGGGCGATAGCTCATGCGCGCGTTTACTCGTCTATCGGGGGATAGACACGTGGGATATGGGGGAAATTATGCCAGGACTTTCTGGCCTGTACAATCGATCGAGGTTGCCTGTGACTGCGTGCGCGATCCTTTTTACGGCAATGCCTGTGGTGGCCGGTGATGGACACTTGCACAGTCCGCGTGGCGTTCCAAATCCAGACGTGCTGACGTCCGATCGCGATTTGCCGCGCCGGGAATGGGCGGTGGAAATCCATGCCGTTCCGGGTGCATTCGGCAAACCCGGCTTCAAGCAGCGCCTAACGCTTAAAGCAGCGGTTAGCCGTGCGCTTGCCTACAATCCCGCCGTGAAGGCGGCCTTTATCGAGATCGAAGCGCGGCATGGTGAAGAGCTTCAATCAAGCGTTAAACCAAATCCGGAACTGTTGATCGAGGTCGAGAACTTTGCGGGCGGACGAGCACAAAGCGTTGAAACGACGTTTAGCCTGACGCAAGCGATCGAACTGGGTGACAAGCGCCTTAAGCGATTGCAAGCAGCGCACCTCGATGCGTCGCTTGCCAGCTGGGATTACGAGGTGGTGCGCGTGCAGGTCGCCACGGCTGTTTCGCGCGCTTTTGTCGATGTCATCACGGCGCAGGAACGCATCCTTGTGCTGCGCGAGTTCGTCACAATTGCGGAGAAGACGCAGACGAGCGTCGATGCTCGCGTCAAGGGCGGTAAGGCAAGTCCGATCGAATTCGACCGGACGATCGTAGCTGCTGCGCGCGCGAAGGCGCTGGTGGCGGGCGAGGAAGCGCGACTTGCAGCGGCAAAACGGCGGTTGTCGATCTACTGGGGTTCGGAAACGGTCGACTTCGGTGCCGTCACGGGAAGGCTGGGCAACGGCCGTGGCGTGCCGTCTCTCGCAAAGCTAAGATCGCTGATCGTCAACAATCCGGAACTCGCCCGTTGGTCCGACGAAGTCGGCCGTCGCATCGCGCAGCTTGATGTCGAAGTTTCTAAGAGCATTCCTGACATTAAGTTTGGCGCAGGCGTTCGCCATTTCGCCGAGACGGATTCAGCGGCTGCGGTCGCCACAGTGTCGATCCCGCTGCAATTCTTCGATCGCAACACCGGTAATATCGTCGCTGCCGAGCAGCGGATTGCCAAAGCCGAATTGGATCGTGAAGCGGCGCGAAACTCGCTGCTGGGGTCGCTGGCGGAAGCCGTTGGTGAATTGGAAGTTGCGGCGGCCTTGCTGAAAGCACTTGAGACACAAGCTCTGCCGCCGGCGCAAAGCGCGTTCGAACGCACCAAAATCGGCTACGATGAAGGCAAGTTTGACATTCTGAACGTACTCGATGCGCAGCGAGCGGTTTTCGAAACGCGGCTCGATGTCCTCGTCGCCAGAGCAGATTACGAAAAAGCCCGCGTCAGGGTCGAGGCCATCGTCGGTCGCGACCTCGGCGGGCTATAAAGGTGAGTAGTTATGATATCGTTGACTAAGGCGCTGGTAGCGCTCGCAGCCGTCGGTCTTTTCTCAGTCATCGGCGTGCGTGAATTCAGTGCTGCCTGCGGCCCAGCAAAACCGGCGGCCGATGCCCACGGACACGGCGGTGATGGCGACGCAGCCCATGCCAAAGAAGGTTTTGGCGCCAAGGTTTGTGAAGAGNNCCAAGAAAGATGAACATGGGCACGGCGGTGGCGAAGCTGCTCATAACGAAGGCGGCGAGGGGCTAATCAAACTGACGGCCGCGCAAATCGCGGCGACTGGCATCAATATCGCGCCGGTCATGTCCGGTGCATTGATCAAGGAGATCGCAGTTCCAGGCCGCATCGCCATCAATGCCAACGCGCAGGCCAAAATTGTGCCGAAACTCGCCGGAACGGTCGCCAAAGTCACGAAGCAGATCGGCGATATGGTCGCCGAGGGCGAAGTTATCGCCACGCTCGAAAGTCGCGAGATTGCCGACGCCAAAGGCGAATACCTAGCGGCGCGCCGCACCGAAGAGTTGGCTAAGTCGACATTTGGGAGAGAAGAGCGGCTCTGGAAACAAAAAGTCACGGCAGAGCAGGACTATTTGAACGCCAAGAATCGTCATCAGGAAGCGCTCATCAAGCGCGATCTCGCGCATCAACGGCTCCACACATTAGGACTTTCTGACGACGAGATAAGCAAGGTTCCGACAGCGAATAGTGAAGCCAACTATCGCTTTTACGACATTCGCTCTCCGATCGCGGGGCGCGTCATCGCGCGGGACATCGTTATGGGGCAAATCGTCGGCACGGATCGCGAAGCATTCTCAATCGCTGATCTCGCGACAGTCTGGGTTGAAATCTCCATCTCACCAACAGATTTATCTTTTGCCAAAGAGGGTCAGGACGTCCGCGTATCGACAGCCGGTAAGACTGCGATGGCGAAGGTCGTCGCCATAAACCCGGCGATCGACGCTGAAACAAGGTCTGCGAAAATTATTGCAACGCTCGATAACGCCGGCGGGCAATGGCGCCTCGGCGATTTCGTAAACGCGCAACTGATTTCGGGCAAGCTCGACGTACCCCTCATCGTGCCACGTGAAGCTATACAGACTGTGAAAGGGCAGAAAGTGGTGTTCGTGAATGACGGACCTGGCTTCCGCATGCGGCCTGTGACGATAGGACGGGAAGATTCAACGAATGCTGAAATTCTCTCCGGCCTCGAGTTCGGCGAGACCGTGGCGACAAGCAATACTTTTACCCTCAAGGCGGAGCTCGGCAAAGCCGAAGCCGAGCACGAGCACTGAGAGCTACCAAGCACAATGATCGAGCGTATCCTTAGTTTTTCACTTCAGCACCGCTTCCTGGTCGTGCTGCTCGTCGCCGCGATGTCGGCGTTTGGCCTGCAATCTTTGCAGCAGTTGCCCATCGACGCCGTTCCCGACATTACCAACAACCAGGTGCAGATCAACACGGAAGCGCCGTCGCTTTCTCCGTTTGAAATTGNNGGGCATTCCTGGGCTGACTTACACAAGATCACTTTCACGCAATGGCTTTTCGCAAGTCACCGCCGTTTTCGCGGAGAGCATAAATGTCTATTTCGCCCGCACGCAGATCACGGAAAGGCTGTCAGCAGCCAAGGAGAAACTGCCGGTTGGCGCTGAGCCGAAGATGGGCGCAGTGTCGACGGGGCTCGGCGAAATCTTCATGTGGACGACACATTATGAGCATCCGCGCGGCAAGGGCGCTGAAGCCAAGGATGGCAAGCCTGGCTGGCAAAGCGACGGCAGCTATCTCACGCCTGAAGGCCTAGTTCTCAAGCAAGACTTCGAGTTCGCGATGTACTTGCGAACCGTGCAGGATTGGATCATTCGCCCTCAGTTGAAAGGCGTACCCGGCGTTGCTGAGATCGACACGATCGGCGGATATGAGCAACAATTCCAGGTGCAGCCAGATCCGCAGAAACTCTTGGCGCTTGGGCTGACGTTCTCGGACATCATCACGGCGCTGGAGCGAAACAACACCAGCGTTGGTGCCGGTTATATTGAGCAAAAGGGCGAGTCATACGTCGTCCGCGCCGATGGCCGTGTCCAGTCGGCCGAAGATATCGGCAATATCATTATTTCCAACGAAGCCGGCGTGCCTGTCTATCTCAAGACTGTCGCGGAGGTCGGCATCGGCCGCGAGCTGAGAACGGGCTCGGCAAGCGAGAACGGCAACGAGGTCGTTGTTGGCACGGCCATGATGCTAAAGGGCGGCAATAGTCGCACGGTCGCATCGGCGGTAAGCGAGAAAATGCGGGGCATCGTCAAATCTCTGCCCCCTGATATTACCGTAACGACGGTTCTAGACCGCACGAAACTCGTCAATGCGACGGTCAAAACGGTCGCCAAGAATTTGGCCGAGGGCGCACTGCTCGTTATCGTCGTTCTGTTTGCGATGCTTGGGAATTTTCGCGCTGCGCTGATTACCGCGCTTGTCATCCCAGTGACGATGCTGCTGACAGTGATTGGCATGCTGAAAGGCGGCATATCGGCAAATCTAATGAGCCTCGGCGCGCTCGATTTCGGTCTGATTGTTGATGGCGCCGTGATCATTACGGAGAATGCGCTGCGGCGGCTTGCCGAACGGCAGCACCACGAAGGCCGGCTGCTCGATCTTTCCGAGCGCATGCATGAAGTGATGGCTGCGAGCAAAGAGATGATCCAGCCATCCGTTTTCGGTCAAGCGATCATTATTACCGTCTACTTCCCGCTGCTGACGTTCACCGGTGTCGAAGGAAAAATGTTCGAGCCGATGGCGTTGACAGTCATTATTGCGCTTGTGGCGGCCTTCGTTTTATCGCTGACGTTGGTTCCCGCGATGATCGCAATCTTCATCTCTGGAAAAGTTTCTGAAACCGAAAACCCGATAATCAGAGTGGCTAAGCGCTGGTATGCACCAGCCCTTGAGGGCGCGCTAAAGGACCCGAGATACGTTATTCTGCTTGCAACGGGTTTCTTTGTATTCACGCTGCTTTTGTTTACGCGGCTTGGGCAGGAATTCATTCCGACGCTTGACGAAAAAGATGTGGCCATGCACGCCATGCGCATCCCGTCGACATCCCTTTCGCAATCGCAAGGCATGCAGTTGCAGGTCGAAGCGGCTGTGCGCGCGCAGCCGGAAGTCGCTTTTGTCTTTTCGAAAACAGGTACGGCGGAAATGGCGGCGGACCCCATGCCGCCGCACGTCTCCGACACCTTCATTATTCTGAAACCGCAATACGAATGGCCCAACCCTTCTGACGATAAATCGGCGGTCGTCGATCGCATCGCCAAGGCCGTCGGAAAACTGCCCGGCAATAACTACGAGTACACGCAGCCGATTCAGATGCGGTTCAACGAATTGATCGCCGGTGTGCGCAGCGACGTGGCCGTCAAGGTGTTTGGTGACGACTTTGACCAAATGACGTCAACAGCTACGAAGGTGGCAAACGTTCTGCGCGCGGTCGACGGTGCAGCGGACGTCAAAGTTGAGCAAACGACCGGCTTGCCGATGCTGGATGTTAAGCTCGATAAGGAGGCCATCGCACGCAACGGGCTCAATGTGTCTGACGTGCTAGATATTATTTCGATAGCCGTAGGCGGCAGGGAAGCCGGGATGCTATTCCAAGGTGATCGCCGGTTCCAAATTCTTGTCCGTCTGCCTGACAAGATCCGCGACGACATCGACGAACTGGGGAATCTGCCGATTCCATTGCCAAAACCAACCGGTGCCGCGAGTTCATCACGGCCTTCGTTCATTCCATTGAAATCCATCGCCCGCTTCGACGTCGAAGAAGGGCCTAATCAGATTAGTCGTGAGAACGGCAAGCGCCGGGTCGTCGTACAGGCCAACGTCCGCGGCCGTGACATTGGATCGTTCGTGGCAGAGGCGCAGAGCAAGATTGATGCCGAGGTGAAAGTGCCGGCGGGCGAATGGCTGACATGGGGCGGACAGTTCGAAAATCTGCAGGCGGCACGCAATCGTTTGCTCATCGTCGTTCCGGCCTGCTTCTTCGTGATCTTTCTTATGCTCTTCACAGCGCTTGGTAGTGTGCGCGAGTCGCTTGTCGTCTTCTCCGGCGTTCCGCTGGCAATTTCCGGCGGTATTCTCACGCTCTATCTGCGCGGCATACCGTTCTCGATCTCTGCGGCCGTCGGCTTCATCGCTTTGTCCGGCATCGCCGTTCTGAACGGCCTTGTGATGGTCACATATATCAATCAGCTACGCATGAAGGGTCTATCCGGTGAGCGTGCACTTTTTGAGGGAGCAATGACTCGCCTTAGGCCGGTGCTAATGACGGCGCTCGTCGCGTCTCTTGGCTTTGTGCCCATGGCAATCGCGACGGGGACTGGCGCCGAGGTTCAAAAGCCACTCGCGACGGTTGTGATTGGCGGATTGATCAGCGCAACACTGCTGACCTTGTTGGTTCTGCCAGCACTCTACAAACGCTTCTGCCTCACTGATGAAGTTCAGAAAACTGAAACCCCCACATCACTTGTAGTCAAGGAGTCTATAACATGACATTTCAGAAGACTTTCGTCGCGGGCATCGTGGCTTGTGCTATCGCGGGAGCGCAGCCGGCCTCAGCTGAGGACAAGCATAACCACGGCGCAGAGCACGGCCACTCGGAGAAGAAGGCACACTTTGAGAAGGTTTCTTTTGGTTCCGTGAAGGAGGCGTGGGCCTTCATGAAGACCAAAGTTGGTGAGGCCGAGACCATGGTCGGCGAGAACAAGCTGGAGGATGTCCATAAAATCGGCGAGCAGCTTGAAGGCGCTATTCATACGCTTGAAGAAAAGTCGGATATGGTAACAGCGGAAAACAAGACGAAGCTGGCGTCAGTTTTAAAGCAGCTCGACAAATCCGCGGATGATCTACACCACGCCGGAGAAGCAAAAGATGCCAGCGCTGCGGCGCTCGGCGTAAAGAAGATCAAAGGCCTCTTGCCTCTGGTCGAAGGATTGTATCCGTCCGGATCTTTGCAGTAAACTTCCGAACCGACCGCGCGTTCATCGTTGTCGATGTCCGCGTTAAAGCAGCGAGTCCGACATCAACCGGACCGGCAAAGCGTTAAGCTCTTCGGATAGCATGCAATCTGTCCTGTCCGGCGGCTCAATGAGTAAACAGAGGAGACTGCCAAATGAAAGCAACTTGGCTTCTCGCGGCGCTTGCAAGTGTCGCGTTCTTAGCATTGCCTGCCTCGTCACCAAACGCGGCGCCGCTTGCCCCAGGCGCTTTGGGAACTAGCCTCAAAGATACAAGCATGGTGCAAGAGGCGAGACACCGCCATCACCGCAGACACTACCGCCGCCATTATCGGGGCCGTGGATTCTATGGTTACGGATACGGACTCCCGTTCATTGGGTTCCGTGGTGGGCACCATCGTCGCCATCACGGATACGGATTTGGTGGTTTTGGCGGCGGGCATCACGGCGGCCACCATGGCGGACATCACTAGCGGTCGATGCCGCTGAGAGCGGCACAGTCAAACGAGACTAGCGGCACCATGGCCATAATTATGATGGCATGGCTTGCAGTGGTCATTTTGGCCATGGTGCGCGTTGGTACCGGTGTTGCCGTCTTTGTCTCTTCAACTTCGAAAGATCGTTTTCCGCTCGACCGACCCTCTGCGCCTTGTGTTTGATTAGGTTAAAGCTAAGGCGCAGGCCTTGGCAGGCGAAGGGGTTGGCTGCGTATTTGGCCGGTCTTTTGCGACAGTGGTTCCGAACTGTTACGATCAATACCGCGGTCCCATCGTACGTGCCCTAGTGGTGCCCGCCGTGATGTCCCCCGTGATGTCCTCCGAGGTGACCGCCAAAATGGTGTCCGTAGTGATGTCCGCCGTGGCCCCAGGAACTCCCATACCCGTAGCCGCCATAACCATACGGTGCGTAGAACCGAGGCACATAGACGTAGGGCGTCGGAGTATAGCGATAGTATTCGCCTCGCCCATGGCAGCGGTGGCCGGTATGGCAATGTCGAAAGCGGCGTTTGTGAGCAAAATGTACCGGGCCTGGAGATCCCGAAAGGAGCGACTTGGCATGGGCGATGTTGCTGGCAAGTGGCGCGGCGCTAGCCGGATTTGCGAAAGTCAAGGCGCCGGCAACAGTCATGCCCACAACCACCGTTTTCAAGCAGACAACTATTCTAAGGGTCAAAATCCTCTGTCGAATTTGTTTCATATCTGCATCTCCTACACGTGCTCAACTCACTAAAAGCCTAGCACAAATAGCGGCCCAAGAGTACGAAAACGGGCGGCGCCTCGATCAGAGGCACCGCCCGTACTGACAGGTAAAAAAGGAGAGCGAGCGCCTTTTTGGGACCGCACCCTCTCGTTCCGTTACTGAGATTAGTCCTTGTGTTGCTCCTGAACGCCGACGAGTTTCATCGCGGGCGCCAGAGACTTCTCGCAGTCTTCCTCTTTGCCGGCCTTGTCCAACTCTGCGGCCTTGGCGAGTGCGTCGTTCACGGTCTTCATATCGGCATCGCTGAGCTTGGCCTTTGTCATTGCGGCCTTGATGGCATCCATGTCTGCGTCGCAATGCCCGCCAGCGGCAAGCGCCGGTGTTGTAAATGCGATGGCGGCCACAGCTGCGATTACTGTCAGTTTCATAGACGTCCCCTTTGTATTTGTCAGATCCGCGAAGCTATTCAGGTATTATGGCAGTTTAGCGTCATGGCGCGGCTCTTGGACCCGCGCCATGACCTCGAATTCCTAGACTCGAATTCCGAGACAATCGGCTAAGCATTAGTAGCTGCGACTGTGACCGCCGCCATTGCCGCGACCGTAACCGCTGCCATAGCCATTGCTGCGGTGGCCGCGGCGGCCATAGTTACCCCGCCAGTCGTTGTTGTTGGCCCAGCCGCCATGACGGCGACCGTTGCCAAAGAACAAGCGGATGCCGCGGCTATGCCCGCGGTTGTAACCGCGGTGGTGGGAAACTGTCTGAACCGTTGCAGTTGCGTCGATAGCTGCTAGATTTGCAGGC
>JRYC01002003.1_pt1 | contig 11095 bp, 6 predicted proteins | sample 235301 | NCBI WGS metagenome assembly JRYC01 (sample SAMN03074211, study PRJNA261470) | activated sludge metagenome | biome: Common Effluent Treatment Plant; feature: Wastewater; material: Activated sludge; isolation source: activated biomass of a common effluent treatment plant treating...
GGCCAGCAGTTCCTGCAGAATGTCCTGGGTTACTCGACGCTTGACGCCGGGTTGGCAATCCTGCCGGCAGCGATCGGCATGGTGCTTGTTGCGCCCCGCTCGGCCAGGCTGGTTGAGTCCCGCGGCGCTCGCTTGACGCTCCTTATCGGCTATGTCTTTGTCCTGCTGGGCTTCGTGACGATGCTCCTGCTCTGGAATGAGGGCATCCCCTACTGGATAGTCGGGCTGGGCTACGCCTTCGTCGGCATCGGCGTCGGCTTCGCCGGCACGCCCGCCTCCCACTCGCTGACCGGGGCCGTGCCGGTCACGCGGGCGGGCATGGCCTCGGGCACGGCCGACCTGCAGCGCGACCTGGGCGGGGCGATCATGCAGTCGATCTTCGGGGCGCTGCTGGCAACAGGCTATGCCGCGGCCGTCACGGCGGCCATTGCCGCCGCGCCGGCCGCCGACCAAGCGGCAATCACCCCGACCATCAGCTCGGAGTTGACCATGTCCTATGCCGGGGCACAGAGCGTCGCCGCGGCATACCCGCAGTACGCAACCCAGATCACGGCCGCGGCGAAGGAGTCATTCCTGGCCGGCGACCAAAATGCTTACATAGCCGGCATTATTGCGGTGCTTATCGGGGCGGCACTGGTCTTCTTTATGTTTCCGAAGAAGGATGAGGAACGTCGCCTGCTTGGGGAATATCACGCCCAGGATATGGCTGCCTTTTCCGCCGAAAACGCGCAGACAACCGAAGAAGGAGAGAAGTAATGGCGACCACTTCAGAAAAAACCCCGACAGCCACGGAGACCAAACCGCCGACCAAAGGGTTGGCCGCCAACGTCCTCTCCGGGCTGGCGACCGGGTTGTTCAGCATCCCGGAAGGGATGGCCTACGCCCAACTGGCCGGGGTTAACCCCGTCTACGGCCTTTACTCCGGCATCGTCGCCACAATCGTGTCGTCAATGACCACCGGCACAGTCCTGATGATGAGCACCCTGACCAGCGCCATCGCTCTGGCAACGGGCAGCGTCTTGTCGACGGCCGGAATTCAGGACAGCCAGTTGCCCGCGGCCCTGTTTACCATCACGTTTCTGACCGGCGCGATCATGCTCGTGCTGGGTTTGCTCCGGTTGGGCAGCATCGTCAACTTCGTCTCCAATGCCGTCATGACCGGGTTCGTGGCCGGCGCATCGCTCCTGATCATCCTCGGCCAGGAGCACCATATGACCGGCTACGCCCCACAGGGCGCCAATCAGTTTCAGAAGACGGTCAACTGGCTTCAGAACATCGGCCAATGGGATACGACGACGGTGGCTATATCCGTCGCCGTGATTATTTTGATGGTCGCCATGAAGAAGATTCGGCCCATCGAAAAGTTCGCGCCCATCATTGTTTTGGTGCTGGTCACAATCATCGTCAATGTGTTCCAGCTTCAGACCGAACTCGTCGGCGACATTGCCACAATTCCCAACAGCCTGCCCGGGTTCATGCTGCCGAACTTCAGCCTCATCCCCCAACTGGCCCTGGGGTCCCTCTCCGTCGCCCTGGTGGCGCTGGCTCAGGGAGCGGGCATCAGCACGGCCGTCCCCAACCCCGACGGCAGCAAGGCCAGCCAGTCGCGCGACTTCCTGGGCGAGGGCCTGGGCAATCTGGCGGGCAGCTTCTTTCAATCGATGGCCACCGGCGGATCCCTCTCGCGGACGGGCATCAGCGTTGGGGCGGGCGCCAACGGCCGGTTGGGCGGTGTATTTGCCGGCCTGTGGCTGGGCCTGATCCTGCTGTTATTCGGCAGCGCCGCCGAGAAGGTGCCGCTGGCCGTCATCGGCGGCATGCTGACTGTAATCGGCATCGAGTTGATTATGGCGCGGGTTCCCAGCGCGCAACTGGTGCTGCGCACGAAAGCCTGGGGGCCTGTTCTGGCGATGGCGCTGACCTTCTTCTCCGCGCTGTTTATCCCCCTTCAATACACCATCTTTCTGGGAGCGGCCCTGTCGCTTCTCCTTTACGTGATCGCTTCCGCGCATAAGCTCCATCTCCAGGAAGCCATACGTCTCGATGACGGCGGCTGGGAGATGCGCGAAGCTCCCAAGGAGCTGTCGCCCGGCCGGACGACGGTCTTCGTCGTGCAAGGCCTTGATTTCTTCGCGGAGGTGCCCGTGCTGGCCGATCAGATGCCGCCCGCGAAAGACGTGTCGGGCGCCGTCGCCATCCTCGTCGTCCGGGACATGCGCACGCTAACCAGCACCGGCATCCGCTGGCTGGAGCGCTACGCTAAGGAACTCCGGGAGAACGGCAGCGTCCTGATGCTGGCCGATGTGAACCCGCCGGTACTGGAGACCCTGAAAAAGAGCGGCACATTGGCGATCATCGGCGAGGAAAACATATTTCCGGCCACGCCGCGCGTTCTGGCGGCCGAGAACGCAAGTTGGGATGCCGCGCAAAAGTGGCTGGAAGCAAACACAACAACAGATGCATCGGCGTAGTTAATGGGGAAACAGACAATGACAATGAATGAGTTTTTCGAAGCCCTTGCCCAAATATCCGGCCTGCTCTTCGTCGTCACGAGCATGCTGGCGATGGGCCTCAGCCTGACCGTGCCGCAGATCATGCAGCCGCTCAGGAACGTGCGACTGGTGGTGATGGCGTTGGTGGCGAATTTTGTGCTCGTGCCTTTGCTCGCCTACGTCATCACGCTGGTGATCCCCCTCGAGCAATCGCTCAAGGTGGGATTGATTGTCCTGGCGACGGCCGCGGGCGCGCCCTTTCTGCCCAAGCTGGTGCAGGGCGCGAAGGGCAACGTGGCTTTCGGCGTCGGGCTGATGGTCTTGCTGATGGTCGTGACCATCATCTATATGCCCATCGTCCTGCCGCTGTTGCTGCCCGGCGTCTCGGTGAACCCCTGGGATATCGCCAAGTCGCTGATTGTGCTGATGCTCGTGCCGCTGGCGATTGGCCTGCTGATGCGATCCCACTCGCCGGACGCGGCCGCCCACTGGCAGCCGGTGATGTCCAAAATCTCCGGCCTGGCCATCCTCATCCTGCTGGTCGTCGGCTTGGGGCTGAACGTCTCCAACATCATCGATCTTATCGGCACCGGCGGCATCCTGGCGCTGCTGCTGTTCATCATCGGCTCGTTCCTGCTCGGCTTCCTGCTGGGCGGACGCGATCAGGGCGACCGCAGCGTCATGGGCTTGGGCACGGCCCAGCGCAATGTATCCGCGGCCATCGTCGTGACCGCGCAGAACTTCTCCGGCACGAACACGCTGTCGTTTGTGCTGGTGGCCGCAATCCTGTTGCTGCTCCTGCTATTGCCGACGGCCAAGCGCCTGGGCGCGCGCGGTGAGACGGCAAGCGCCTGAGTTAGGTGAGGCTACTCCCGCGCCCGATGGAGTGAAGTCGAAATCGATCATTTAGTTTCATGGAGGTACACGCAATGTTTCCAATCTTGTTGATCGTGATAGGCATCGCCGTTTTGTTGCTCGGTCAACGTCTCGCCGTGCTGGGTGCGGCGGTGGGCGCGCTGCTGGGCGTCGTCTTGCTGCGTCTGTTCCCGGGGACGTCCGATCCGCTTGTCCATTTCGGCGTCGTCCTGGGGCTGGCGCTGGTGGGGTTCTTCGCCGCGGCGTTTGCCAGGGGCATTATCGACGTCGTCATCCTGGTGCTGGGCGCGCTGGCCGGCGCGGCGATTGTGCTCGGCGTCCTTGATCTCTTTGGGACCGACCTGGGGCTGGTGAAGTGGCTGCTGGCGGTCGTGGGCGGCGTCGTCGGCCTGATGATGATCAGGCGCTCCCGAAGGACCCCACCCGACTGGGGAATGATCATTCTGGCGGGCCTGATCGGCGCGCTGCTCGTCACGCGCGGAATCACGCAACTGCTCCCCTCCTTGCAGGGCGGCGCGATCAGCACGCTGCTCGTCATCGTCCTGGCGGGCGCGGGCATAGCCTATCAGGGCGGGTTGTTGAAGGGGCGCAAGGCGGCCGCGCCGGCTCCGGCCGCGCCGGCCGCACCACCCCCACCAACTTCGCCGGCAGGAGATTCAGGAACAACCGAGGATAACCAATCGATACCTCCGTCTACGAAGTGACAACACCTGATTGACGGAGAAGCGAGCATATCAGTAGCCCAACCCGCGCTACCCATTATCTGAAAAGGAAGAAATAAAATGGCACTCAAGGAATACAAACCGGGAACCGCATTTTCCGGCGTCATTGGCCGGACATTCGACGTATCCAGCCCGGCGTGGCCGGAGCCGCTACGGGCCAGGGAAGGCGCGCCCAACGTCCTGTTCATCGTGCAGGACGATACCGGTTTCGGCCAGATGGGTTGCTACGGCAGTCCCATCGCGACGCCGAACATCGACCAACTCGCGGCAGACGGCCTGCTGTTCAACAACATGCATACCACGGCCCTGTGTTCACCCACGCGCTCCTGCATCATGACCGGGCGCAACCATCACTCGAACGCCATGTCGTGCATCACCGAAGGCTCCACCGGCTATCCCGGCGGCAACGGCAATATCCCGTTTGAGAACGGGATGCTCTCCGAGATACTGCTCCAACGCGGCTACAACACCTATGCGCTCGGCAAGTGGCACCTGACCCCGGCGGATCAGGCCTCGGCCGCCGGACCGTATGATCGCTGGCCGTTGGGTCGTGGCTTCGAGCGCTTCTACGGCTTCCTCGGCGGCGACACACACCAGTACTACCCCGAACTGGTCTATGACAACCACAGCGTCGAACCTGAGAAGTCGCCGGAAGAAGGCTATCACCTGACCGAAGACCTGGTAGACAAGGCCATCGCCTTCATCGCCGACTCCAAGCAAGTCGCGCCGAATAAACCCTTCTTCATGTACTTCTGCCCCGGCGCGATGCACGCGCCCCACCACGTTCCGAAGGAGTGGGCCGACAAATACAAGGGCCAATTCGATGACGGCTGGAGCGCCTATCGCGAGAAGACTTTCGCGCGGCAAAAAGAGCTGGGCATCATCCCCCAGGACGCCGAACTCTCGCGCCACGATCCCGACGTCCAGGATTGGGACACGCTCCCGGATGGCGAGAAGAAGTTATACGCGCGCATGATGGAGGTGTTTGCCGGGTTCCTGACCCACACGGATTACCACTACGGCCGCCTGTTCGACTTCCTGAAGACCATCGGCGAGTGGGATAACACCCTGATCATGTTCATCTCCGACAACGGCGCAAGCTCCGAAGGCGGCCCCACCGGCTCGGTCAACGAGAACAAGTTCTTCAACAACGTCGCCGACTCGCTGGAAGAAAACCTTCAGAAGATCGATGAACTGGGTGGGCCGTCGACCTTCAATCACTATGCCTGGGGGTGGACCTTCGCCGGCAACACGCCGTTCCGTCGCTGGAAGCGCGAGACCTACCGCGGCGGCATCAGCGACCCGTTCATCGCCCACTGGCCGAACGGCATCGGGGCGAAAGGCGAGATTCGCACCCAATACGCCCATGCCATCGACATGGTTCCGACGGTGCTGGAAGCGCTGGACATCGAAGCCCCGACTTCCATCAAGGGCGTAACCCAGTCACCGATCGAGGGCCTTAGCTTTGCCCATACTTTTAACGACGCGAACGCACCCACCCGGCGACTCACCCAATACTTCGAGATGATGGGTCACCGCTCCATCTACCACGACGGCTGGCGCGCGGTGTGCCCGTGGCCGGGGCCGTCTTTCACGGAAGCGGGCATGTTCTTCGGCGCGCCGATCGACAAGGACAAGCTGGCCGAACTGGATGCCACGGGTTGGGAACTGTATGACATCGTAAATGACGTTGCCGAGAACCATAACATCGCCGCCGGGAATCGCCCGAAGCTGATCGAGTTGATCGCCACCTGGTATGTTGAGGCGGGCAAGTACAACGTTCTGCCGGTCGATAGTCGCGGCGTTTTGCGCTTTGCCGATGAACGGCCCCAGATCGCGGTCGCTCGCACCAGCTACACCTACTATCCGGGCACGCAGATGGTGCCGACCAACGCCGGCCCCAATGTTCTGAACCGGCCTTTCAGCCTCACGGCCGACGTCGATATCCCCGCGGGCGGGGCCGAGGGAGCGCTCCTGTCGGCCGGCGACGTGCAGGGCGGCTACTCCTTCTACGTGCAGAACGGCAAACTCCAGTACGTCTACAACTACGTCGGCAGCCATTTCTTCCACGTGGAATCGAACGTCCCCGTCCCGGAAGGCCGCCACAAATTGCGCTTTGAATTCGAGGTGACCGGCGCGCCGGAGGTGATGCACGGCAAGGGCGCGCCCGGCGCCGGCCAGCTCTACATCGACGACAAACTGGTCGGGCAAGTCGACATACCGCTCACCATGCCGCTATCGCTTGGACTCGGCGGGGGCATTGTCTGCGGGGCCGACTCCGGCTCGCCGGTGTGGGACAAGTATGAGCCGCCCTTCCGGTTCAGCGGCACGCTCTATAGCGTGACCGTCGACGTGAGCGGCGAGATGATCATCGACGACGAGCAGACCCTGAAAATGGTCATGGCCCGGCAATAAGCGAGGTCTTCCAGGCTTCCTGTCAGCGGGAAGCCTGAGGTCCACCATGACGGTCTGAGCGACAGGGAAGTTGCCGGCCGCATGCGTGATGTTTACCTGATTGCAGTATTCACATGGTTCAATAGGAGATTTGATATGTCGAAGAACAAACTGGTATTGGCAATTTTTGACACCGAAGCAGCCGCGGACGAAGCCGCGAACGCGGTAAAAGCATGGGACAAGGCCAGCAAGGATGTCAAGCTGGGCGCGATCGGCATCCTGGTCAAGGATGCCGAGGGCAAGATCAAGACCCAGAAGCTCGGCAAGCGCAAGACCGGCACGGGCGCGGTCGTCGGCGCCATCGCGGCGGGCATCGCCAGCGGCGGCCTTTCCCTGGTCGGCGGCGCGGTCCTCGGCGGTATTCTGGGTTCCTTTTTCCACAAGGGCCTGGGTATGTCCAAGGAAGACATGGCCAGAATCGACGGCGAGCTGGATGGCGGCAAGGCCATCGTGGGCATCCTGGCCAAGAATGACGAGGCGGAAGCCGTGAGCGCCAAGCTGACGGAATTGGGCGGTACGGTGGAAGCGTATGAAGTGACGGATGAAGCCGTCGAGCAAGCGGCGGCGGTGGAAGAGACCGAGCCGGATGCTCCGGCCGCCTAAACGTTCAACCGGCGAAGTTCCTGCGCGCAGGGTGTCATCCGGACGCGGCGAGAATCGCGCGGAGCGCCGGACGACACCTGCCGGCTGGTTCGCCGGCCGCTGCGCGTAAGCTTCACCTTGGCCCGGCGGCGTCGATCGGCGACGTCGCCGGGCCGGCAAGCATGAGTAGGGTTGATTGTCATCGGCGCTATTCATCGGCCGGCGGGTCAGTTGTTGACCAGCAACGAATAGGGAGCAAGGCTTCGCTATTTATACTGAGCAGATTCGCAAGAAAGGAGTCGAATCATGACCAATCAACCTGATAAACACTTGCGCGGGGTCTTGCCGATCCCGGATGTCGCCAAGCCGGGGCTGACCACCTATGACGCCAAGGACCCGGAAACCAAATACCCGCCGATCGAACCGTTGCGGCCGCCGAAGGGCGCGCCCAATGTCCTGATCGTCCTCATCGACGACGTCGGCTTTGGCGCGTCAAGCGTTTTTGGTGGGCCAATCCACACGCCCACGGCCGAAAGGCTGGCGGCCGGTGGCTTGCGCTACAACCGCTTCCACACGACCGCCCTGTGCGCGCCCACGCGCCAGGCGATGATGACCGGCCGCAACCACCACTCGGTCGGCATGGGCAGCATCACCGAGACGGCCACCTCGGCCCCCGGCAATAATTCATTGCGGGCCAATACCAAGGCGCCGATCGCCCTGACGCTGAAGCTCAACGGCTATTCAACGTCGATGTTCGGCAAGTGTCATGAGGTGCCGGTGTGGGAAACCAGCCCCATGGGGCCTTTCGACCGCTGGCCGTCGGGCGGCGGCGGTTTCGAATATTTCTACGGGTTCATCGGCGGCGAGAACAACCAGTGGGACCCGGCGCTCTATGAGGGCACGACCCCCATCGAGCCGCCCGCCACCCCGGAGGAAGGCTATCACCTGACCGAAGACCTGGCCGACCATGCCATCAACTGGGCGCGCCAGCAGAAGGCGCTCATGCCCGACAAGCCGTTCTTCATGTACTTCGCTCCCGGCGCGACCCACGCCCCCCACCACGTGCCCAAGGAATGGGCCGACAAGTACAAGGGCCAATTCGCCCACGGCTGGGACCGGCAGCGCGAGATCACGTTCGCCAAACAGAAGGCGCTGGGCGTCATCCCGGCCGACGCCGATCTCTGCAAACGCCACGACGTGATTACCGCCTGGGACGACATGCCGGAGGAACTCAAGCCCGTGCTGGAGCGCCAGATGGAGGTCTATGCCGGGTTCCTGGAGCACACAGACTATCACGTCGGCCGCCTGATCGACGCGCTGGAAGACCTGGAAATCCTCGACGACACGCTCATCTACTACATCATCGGCGACAACGGCGCGTCGGCCGAGGGCACGATGAACGGCGCGTTCAACGAGATGGCCAACTTCAACGGCATGGCTGCCCTGGAGACGCCGGAGTTCATGCTGTCCAAGATGGATGAGTTTGGCTCGCCGGAGTCCTACAATCACTATTCGGTGGGTTGGGCCTGGGCCATGGATACGCCGTATCAATGGACCAAGCAGGTCGCTTCGCATTGGGGCGGCACGCGCACCGGCACGATTGTCCATTGGCCCGCGGGCATCGAGGAAAAGGGCGGGCTGCGCTCGCAGTTCTGTCACGTGATCGACGTGGCCCCCACCATCCTGGAGGTGGCGGGTTTGCCGGAGCCGGTCATGGTCAACGGGGTCTTGCAATCGCCGATGGAAGGCACCGGCATGATGTACAGCTTTAACAATGCCGCCGATCCGGAGCGCCACGATTTGCAGTATTTCGAGATGTTCGGCAATCGCGGCATCTATCACAAGGGCTGGAGCGCGGTGACGAAACACCGCACACCGTGGATGATGGTCGAGAAGATGCCGCCCTTCGATGACGATGTCTGGGAACTCTATGACGGCAGCAAGGACTTCTCCCAGGCGCACAATATCGCCAAAGAGATGCCGGAAATGCTCAGCAAGCTGCAACGCCTGTGGCTGATCGAAGCAACCAAATACAACGTCATTCCCATGGACGACCGCACAGGTGAACGCGCCAACGCCGACCTGGCCGGGCGGCCGCAGCTTATTCATGGCAACTCGCAGCTGTTCTTCCCCGGCATGGGCCGGCTGTCGGAGAACAGCGTCGTCAGCATCAAGAACAAGTCGTTTTCCGTCACCGCCGAGCTTGATGTTCCCGAAAAGGGAGCCGAGGGCGTGATCATCGCCCAGGGCGGCCGTTTCGGCGGCTGGAGCGTCTATATGAAGGGCGGCAAGCTCAAGTTTGTCTACAACGTGCTGGGCATCCAGGAATTCCCGACAGAGGCCACGGAACAGCTATCGCCCGGCAAGCACCAGGTGCGCATGGAGTTCGCCTATGACGGCGGCGGCCTGGCCAAGGGCGGCAACGTGACGCTCTACTATGACGGCAAGCAGGTAGGCGCGGGCCGCGTCGGGGCCACCCAGGCGATGGTGTTCTCGGCCGACGAGACGACCGACATCGGCTATGAATCCGGCACACCCGTTAGCTCGGATTACACGACGCACGGCAGCAAGCTCAACGGCAAGCTCCATTGGGTACAGATCGATTTGGGTATGGACGACCACGACCACTTCATCGACCCGGAAGAGCGTTTAAGAGTGGCGATGGCACGACAATAGTCGCGGCACGACAGTAGTCGCGGCACGACAGTAGTCGCGGCGAGCATAGCAACAACAATACCGGACGGACGATCCACCTTGTAGCATGGTGGATCGTCCGCCCGACAAAGCGATACGACGCCCGATTCGGCGGCAAACGTGCTCAGGATAACGACAGCGAGCCGCCATCGGGGTCGGCTTAATCCGGTCGCCATTGTCTTGCTGCCGGTCATTCTACCCATCGCTATCCATCGCCAAACGCCTTGAGGCGTGTGTGTCTTCGCCCGCGGAGAGCGCCTGATCGACAGTCAGGGCGCGACGATTACAGAGCGATTAGAGAGAAGGAGGACAAATTATTATTGACGCCTGAATTGGCCCTGCCTATAATGAGTGGCGAGTGTACCGCGCATGAACCACGGAAGGGACTGGTCAAGGCTCAATACAGCGAAACTATTCCAACCTCTCGTGCCCGAAGATTTCGTGCCGCGATTGCGCATACAACAACGTCTGAACGAGATCGTCCAACGGCCGTTCACGCTTGTTTCCGCGCCGGCCGGCTACGGCAAGACCACGACGATGGGCGCCTGGCTCCGGGATGCCGGGCTACGCGGGGCCTGGTTGTCCCTCGATGAGGCGGATAACGACCTCGCCGTTTTCCTGGCTTACTTCCTGAAAGCGGTTTACCGGGCCATTCCAATCCCTGAGGAACATCTGCCGGAGGAGTTCGAAACAGGGGCGATCCTCTCCATCCAGGCGTTCCTGGAAACGCTCTACGCCGCGCTTTACGAGGTCGAACAAGACATCGTCCTGGTTTTTGATGATTGTCACGTTATCCGCAACGATGGAGTCTGGGCGGTATTTCGCGAGTTGATGCGCCATCCGCATCCCGCGTTGCATCTGGTAGTCATCTCCCGCCACGATCCCCCTTTGCCGCTCAGCGACTGGCGCGCTCGTCATCAAATGATGGATGTGCGTTCCGCTGACTTGCGTTTTGTCCTGGAGGAAACGGCTGATTTCATCGATAAAGCCACGGACAAAAAGCTGGACGATGAAACCATCGCCCTGCTGCAAGCGAATACCGAGGGCTGGGCCGCGGGCCTGCGGCTGGTCGCCCTGTCGCTGACGCATACCCAGGCTTTGAACGATCATATCCTCGACCTGAGCGCCAATAATTATCATATCCTCCAATATCTGGCCGACCAGGTGCTGGGCACGCTCCCTCGTGACATGCAGAGATTCCTTCTCCAGTCGTCGATTCTCGAGCGGATGTCAGGCCCGCTCTGTGAGGCTGTGGTTTCACCGCAGGATGACGCC
>JRYC01006626.1_pt1 | contig 11092 bp, 11 predicted proteins | sample 235301 | NCBI WGS metagenome assembly JRYC01 (sample SAMN03074211, study PRJNA261470) | activated sludge metagenome | biome: Common Effluent Treatment Plant; feature: Wastewater; material: Activated sludge; isolation source: activated biomass of a common effluent treatment plant treating...
GACCGGCGCCGGTCTGGGCGAGCGGCTGGCCCGCAGCTGGCGCAGCGAGGTCTATCCCCGGACCGGCACCAGCCTCACCGCCGCCGGGCTGGTCTGGAGCAAGGCGCCGAAGCTCGTCGGTGCGTTCGCAACCGGTGTCATCATCCGCTCGCGCAACGGGCTGTTCCTCGCCATCCCGACCGAGGCCGCCGGGCGCGTTGGTGACGGCCGCAAGCGGATCACCCCAGGTGGCTGGGAGCGGCGCACCGGCCTGCGGCTGCGGTTCGTCTACCGGCGCGGCGCACCGTCGCTGCTGGTCGTGGACAACGCCCGGCTCACCAGCCGCGGCCGGGCGGCGCGCAACGAGGGCCGGCGCGGCGGGGTGAGCTATACCCGCCTCGCCGGACGGACCACGGTGCCGATCTTCCTGCTCGTGCCGCAAGTCGCGCTGAAGAAACGGCTCGATGTCGAGGCGGCGGCGCGTTCCTGGGCGGCACGGCTGCCGGGTCTCCTGCTTCAAGGTTGGCCCAACTGATCAGAAGTGGGGCTGCTCCGTTACGTCAGTCCGGACAACGACGCCATGTCACTTCAGGAAATCCGAGATCGCAGCGATTGTAGCTGCAGGCTGTTCCTCGTGAGGTACGTGGCCGCTATTGGCGATTGTCATCAGGCTGGAATTGGGCAATGCAGCGTCGAGTCTCACACCATCGGCTGCAGGTACGATTCTGTCCTGATCACCCCAGATGATCAGAGTCTCATTGGTGATGCTCGCAAAGCTTGGCAATGGAGCTTCCGTGCTGCCCAGATTTGCGCCATGCAAATTGAACGCCTGAAGCTGACCCCATGACGACAAGCCGGCAGCGTAACCGTTGATCTGCTCGGCGGTTGGCTGATTGCCGGGAGCGTAGGCGCGGCTGAGGAAGAACCGCGCCAGTGCGTGCGCGGGAGACAGGGGCAACCCGCCAGCCGCCTCATCGGCTCCAGCCGCCTGTCCGGACTGCGGCAAGGTGTGGATGGGCGGGTAGGCCACGGGATCGATCAGCACCATCCTGCTCGTCGACGGCGCCGCAGCCCGGCTCGCCATATCAGCAAGGTGCAGGCAGACACCGCCGCCCATGGAGTGCCCGATCAGGATCGGATCGGCGATGCCTTGGGCGTTCATGAAGGCCGCAACGGCCTGGGCCTGCGCCGCGATGGTATAAGGGAAACCGGCTGGCGCCGGACTCCCGCCGAAGCCCAGGAGATCGACCGCGTAGGTCGTGAAGTCCGGAGACAGTGCCTGGACGACGTCGCGCCAGGAGAACAGGCTCGCCCCCAGCCCGTGGACCAGCACCACCGGCGGCCCGGCTCCGTGTTGCTCGAAATTCATCCCGGCACTCCCTCTTGTCGAGCGATCCTGCCGCCACGCTAAAATTGTCGCGTCAGAGTTGTTGGCCGTCTGTGATAATTCTCACGGTGGCATGGCTCTATTGGCGAATGGCTCCCGGCTTCCCGTAAGCGGTAGTGGAGACTGCCTTGCCCTCGACGCGCGAGCTTGTGTTGAGTGCCGTTCATGCGCGGCTCGACCAGCTGCCGGGACCCACCGTTCGACGCAATGAAGCACTGCCGGAGCGCGTGCCCCCCGCCGGGCTGCTGATCCTCCGCGACGGCGACCCGGGCGAGCCCGACGTCACGCTCAACCCGCGCACCGAGTTCTACAGCCACCGGGTCGAGCTCGAGGCGCTGGTCACGCGTGCACCCGACGGCAGCGGCGAGGCAATGCTGGACGCTCTGCTCCAGCACGTTGCCGATGCGCTCGCTGCCGATGCTTCGCTCGGCGGCCTGGCCGAGAACCTTCACCTCGGCCCACCCGAGATCGGCATCCTGGCAATCGAGGCTGCCGCCCCGATCCTCACCGCCCGGCTGATCCTCACCGTCGAGTACCTGGTGAGCGACCCGCTCGCCGCCTGATCCCTGATCCCTGATCCCTCGGAGACCCCTATGCCCAAGGTGCGCGCCTACGGCGCCGACGCCACGCTTCTGGCCGCGCGCGAGACCGGCTACGGCTCGCTGCCCGTGGCCGGCTGGCGCAGCCTCGACTTCAAGTCGACCGATCTCTCCTCGAGCCAGCCCTTGGGCGAGGACCCGCTCCTCGGCCGCGGCCGCAACAGCCAGGATCCCTATCGCGGCCTGGTCACCGACGAGGGCCAGATCGAGATCCCGCTGGATTTGCGCGGGACCGGTTTTTGGCTCACGGCCCTGTTCGGCGATCCCACGACCGCGGCGGTGGCAGCGAGCGGCAGCATCACCTTCTCCGCCCAGCCGGCCGCCAACAGCACGATCACCATCAATGGTGTGGCCTGGACCTTCGTCACCGGCACGCCTGCCGGCAATCAGATCGAGATCGGCGGCACACTCGCCGCGACGCTGACCAACGCCGCAGCGGCGCTGAACGGCAGCGCCTCACCCCAAGTATCCGCGGCCACCTACGGCACCAGCGGCGGCTCGACACTCACCATCGCCCATGACACCGCCGGGCTCGCCGGCAACGCCTTCACGCTGGCGGCTTCCGCCAGCAGCAACGGCACGGTCTCGGGTCCGACGCTGAAGGGCGGCGGCTATCGGCATGTCTGGGACAGCGGCGGCGACGACATCCCGAGCCACACCTTCGAGATCGGCCATCCCAGGCTCGTCACCCCGGTGTTCTTCCGCCACGTGGGCACGGTGGTCGAGAGCCTGGCCTTCGAGTTGGGCCAGGAGGGGCCGGCCAACGCCAGGCTTCAGCTGGTGGCCCAGGGCGAGGAGACAGCGACCGCCACGGCGGACGCCACACCCGACAGCTTCCCGCTCAAGCGGTTCAGCCAGGGGCGCGGCTTCATCCGCCGCGGCGGCGCGCCGCTGGCCGGCGTCACCGGCGGCAGCCTGACCTTCTCCAACAACCTGGAGCGGGTCCGGGTGATCCGCGAGGATGGCAAGATCCAGGCCGCCGATCCGACCTTCGCCTCGGCCCAGGGCCAGCTCACCGTCCGCTTCGACGGCACGACGCTTGTCACCGAGGCTACCAACGGCGATCCGCTGGTGCTCGACTATGGCTTCTCGATGTTCGAGGGCTGGGAGCTGAAGCTCGAGCTGTTCCGCGTCTTCCTGCCCAAGCCCAAATACAGCATCTCCGGCCCCGGCGGCGTCGAGGCCAGCTTCGACTGGCGCGCCGCCTTCGACGATGGCGAGGGCACCATGCTGCGCGCGAGCCTGCTTAACGACGTCGCCAGCTACGCGTGAGGCCGCCCATGCTCCGTCTCGATTTGAAACGCGAGCCGCAGTAGCTCGACCTCGGCCATGGCGTGCGGGTGCGGGTCCGCCCCTGCACCACCGCGCTGGTCATGGCAGCCCGGGCGGACGCGCGCGACGCGGTGACTTCTACCGCAAGTGTGGATGATATACCGGGTGGTTCCGGTGTCCGCACCGCGAGCTTTCTCAAGGTGCTTGGACGGCTCGCCATCGAGGCGTGGGAGGGGGTGGGCGACGCGGCCGGCGAGCCGGCGGCGGTGACGCCCGAGGGTATCGATGCCCTGCTCGACCTCTGGCCCTTGGCCGAGGCGTTCGAGCGCCTCTATCTTGGCCCGGCCTTGCTACTGGACGCGGAAAAAAACGCCTGACCGCGCTCGCCGCCTGGCACTTCGGCGGCGGCGCTGCCTACTGCCGGGGCTGCGCAGCGCAGGGCCGGCCTTGTGCCGAAGGGCGCCCCGGAGCCAGCGGCGAGCTTTGCCCATACCTGGCGCACGAGCCGGCGACCGATGCCGGCTGGGCCGCCTGGGACACGCTGTTGCACTGCGCCGGCCAGGTCCGGATCGCCGCGCATGGCGCGGTCATTGGGCTTGATCTCGCCGCTGCGATCCACGTCGGCATGGCTCTCGGCCACGCAGGCTGGACCATTGCCGAGCTTCTGCCGGCAGCTGAGACTGGGCTATTGAACGCCGTGAACCGGACCAGAAATGACCAGTGATAGTCTCCCGGCGTTGCATCGGACCCAGTAGACCAGCGCGATTGTAATCGTGCTGAAATGGCGCGCATGTTTTCCTCAGCCTGGTCGCAGGCCCCATCCTGCATCCTGCTCAATCTGATGGAACATCGCCCCGGATAGCTCTGTTCGTGTTGCCGCATCTGGATCACGTCGGCCCCGTACATGTCGCGCTATCTGAAGAATTCCTCCAGTCGCAGCCGAGCCAATCGACATCACTTGGGCACCCTTTAGTGCCCCAATGCCAACAGCGGCAAATACCTCAGGCGCAAGCGGGGCGAGCACGCCCAATGCGATTGCACTCAACCCTCCAACAAGCATGGCGGTCTCGATCCGATAGGAACGCTTCGACGACGTGACGGCTTGGTTATATTCACGGACGAGCTTGCTGAGCTCGGCGGCAGCATCACGCGGCGGAACTCCTTGAGCCAGGATGGAGCGCTGCCAATCGTAAAAGCGGCGGCGGCGACTCAAAAACCGTCCGTCTTGTGCAATCCCGAGCGCTCGCTTGAGTGACTCCTCCGGATCGGCTTCGTCCGGAATGAGGATCCGATTGGCTATCAGGAAGTTAAGTTGTGCTGCTCGTTCAGGCGCCGTCGCCGCAGGTTCCAGTTCGGTGAAGTCCGCCTCCGACTGGTAGGCCGATAGAACTTCAATCGCGCTCACACCAGGCGGACGATATGATCTTGCGTGGTCTATCAAAACCCGCCGAGACATCCTAAGAGCCGCATTGATGTCCTGAGCATCATCGGACAATGCGTTGAATTTTGCTTTCCATTCTTTCTGCCGGTCGAGATCCCACGCGGCGGGAATCGCCAAGCCCTCAAGCTGCTTGATACGCCGGTCCATCCCGTCCGGATCCCATTTCTTATCCAGCCACCTTGGACGATCCCACTCTGGCGGCTGCGGCAAGACGAGCCGGTCGTAGAGGAGCACTTCGGCGGCGATCATTCGCGCATCCTGGTGATCAATTACCGAGAAGGCGCCCCAACGCTCAATAGTCATCTCGCTGCCTCCCTGCCGAGCACTACCCCCAACGGCCGCAATTGCTACCAGAGTTTTCATCCTGGATCGCGCAAACGATCACATTCAGGCAAGCTTAGCCTGCAAAACCTCAGCCGTCGGGTGCGCCCGTCGGCAGCCCTGCTCTCCCCAGGTCGTTCAGATGCCGTACCATCGAGGCGCGGGCTGATCCCAGCGCTGAATAATCGGCTCGGCCGCGACCCCTGACCGGTCCTTGGACCTTCCGCCTCGGAGCCCCGCCAGATGGACCAGGACGCCGCCGGCAACGGCCGGCACGGGCCACGCCTGCGCTTCGACCCGACCATCCGCATCGACCTGCTGGCGCTGGTGGTCATGGCCGCGAGCCTGGTCTGGCTGGGTGCCGACATGCGCAACGACATCGACCACAACACCGCCGCCATCGCCGAGCTGAGCGCCGCCATGCGGACGCTGGTGGCGGTCGATGCACGCCTGGTGCTGTTCGAGCGCAACCTCGAGCGGCTGGCCGACCGGGTCGAGGCCTGCGAGCGCCGCGCCGGGCTGGAGCCGCCGGCCAATGGCTGATCGCACGCTGGCCATCCGCCTCGCCGTCGTCGACGGCGGCAAGGTCAAGGCCGAGCTGAAGGACGTCGGCGACTCCGGCGACCGGGCGCTGCGGCGCATCGAGACCGCCGCCCGGCCGGCGTCGCGGGCCTTGCTGGCGCTCGACGGTGCCGCCGGCGAGGTGCGCGGTTCGCTGCAGGGGCTGGCCGGCCGTCTGGGGCCCGTCGGTGCCGCTCTGACCGCGCTGGGCCCGGCCGGGCTTGCCGCCGGCGCCGCACTGGCCGGGGTCGGGCTCGTGCTCACCCGTGGCCTGCAGGAGGCGGCGCAGGCCGACCAGTCCTACCGCCGGCTGGCGGCGGTGCTGCGCGCCACCGGCCAGGCCTCGGGCCTGACCGCGCGCGGGATCACGGAGTTCTCCGACGGGCTGGAGCGCAGCACGCTCGCCACCGCCGAGAGCGTCCAGGACGCGGCCTCCGTGCTCGCCACCTTCCGTTCCGTCGCGGGCGACACCTTCACCCGCGCCCTGACGCTGGCGCAGGACCTCTCGGCGGTGTTTGGCCAGGACCTCAGCGCCTCGGCGACCCAGCTCGGCAAGGCGCTGGAGGAGCCGGTGCAGGGGATCACCGCCCTGCGCCGGGTCGGCGTGTCGTTCACCGCCTCGCAGCGCGAGCTGATCGCGTCCCTGGTCGAGACCGGCCAGACGGCCCAGGCACAGAAGGTGATCCTCGACGCCCTCGAGCAGCAGGTCGGCGGTGCCGGTGCGGCGGAGGCGGGCGGGCTCACCGGTGCCGCCAACCGGCTGTCGGATGCCTGGGGCAACCTGCTGGAGGCGATCGGCCAGACACCGGTGGTGTCTGGCACGGCCGAGGATGCGCTGGGGCTGCTTGCCCGTTCGCTGGAGGGGCTCACCGGCTTCTTCGACGAGCAGCCGATCGCCGAGCGGATCGTCGCCGCCAACCGCGAGCTGATCGCCGCCGAGAACGAGCTGGCGCGATTGCAGGCCGGCGGTCCCGGCACGCCGCTGATCGGCCAGCGCCAGTTCCTGGCCGAGCAGCAGCAGAAGGTCGAGCAGCTGCGCCGTGAGGTCGAGACGCTGGTCGAGCAGGCGCGAGGCGAGGCCGAGAGCTTTGCACGGTCGCAGCACGCGGCCGAGGCGGGACAGCGTGCCGCCGAGGCGGAGCGGCTGGCCGAGCAGATGGCTGGCGAGCGGCGCGAGCTCGACCGCCAGCTCGAGCAGCTGGCGACGGACCCGGGCGAGCGGATCGCCCGGGTCAACCGCGAGCTCGAGGAGACCAGGCGCAAGCTCTCGGCGCTGCGCGCGCCCGATGGCAGCAACCAGGGCGACATCGACGCCGCGATCCTGCAGGCGGAGACCATCGCCCGCCGGCAGATCGCCGCCATCGAGCAGCCGCCACAGCAAGCGGCCTCTCGAGCAGGTGCGGCGAACCGGCAGGTGATCGAGGACCTGACCCGCGACCTCGTCAGGTTCGGCGACGAGCGCCAGCGCTTCGTCGACCAGGCGCTGTCGCGGCTCTCCGACGGCGCCACTTCGGCACAACGGGCCGAGGTCGAGCGGCTTGCTGGTGCGCTCTACCAGGAGAAGCAGGCGCACGAGGCGGCGGCGGACAGCTTGCGCCAGGAGGAGCGGCTCCGCGAGGAAGGACGGCGCCTGATCGAGGCGACCCGCACCCCGACGGAGGACTACGCCGCCTCGGTGGCGCGGCTGAATGGCCTGCTCGAGGCCGGTGCCATCGACCAGGAGACCTACAACCGGGCGCTCGGCGATGCCGAGGGTGCACTGGTAAGCGCACAGGACCGGCTCTTGCGCCAGAGCCGCGACTGGCAGGACGGCGTGCGCCGCTCGCTCGAGGACTATGTCGAGGCCTCGACCGACGCGGCGTCCGCGGCCGAGGCGGCGACCGCCCAGGCCTTCGCCACGATGGAGGACGCGCTCGTCTCGTTCGTCACCACCGGCAAGGTCGAGTTCGGCGCGCTGACCGAGAGCATCCTTGCCGACCTCACCCGCCTGGCGGTGCGCCAAGCGATCACCGCCCCACTCGCCGGCGCGCTGCTCGGGAATGAGGCCGGTGCCTCGGGTGCAGGTGCCGGGGGCGGCGGTCTGCTCGCCAGCGCCGGCAGCCTGCTCGCCAGCTTCTTCCACGAAGGCGGCGTGGCAGGGGTCGAGGCGACCCGGACGCGAGGGCTGGATGCCTCGGTCTTCGCGACTGCACCCCGCTTCCATGGCGGCGGCATCGCGGGCCTCCAGCCGGACGAGCTGCCCGCCGTGCTGCGGCGCGGCGAGTCGGTGCTGACACCTGGCCAGATGCGGGCGCTGGGTACCAACCAGGCCTCGCGCCAGGAAAGCCGTGCGCCAGTGACGGTGGTCATGAACATCACCACGCCGGACGCCAACGGCTTCCGCCGCAGCCAGGGCCAGATCGCCGCCGAGGCGGCGCGCGCCGTCGAGCGGGCCCGGCGCGATCTTTGACGCGTGTCGGCGTCTCGAACGATCGGCCCTCGGTGCCGCCAGGCGCTCGGGGCTCCGGTAGAGAGCGAAGGAAGGCGCCTCAAGGCTGGCGCTGCGCACGGACCTCGTAGTGCTGCGAGCGCTGGTCGAACCGCGACAGCAGCGCCCGGGCCCGCGCCGGCACGTAGGCGGCCTCGTGGTCCTCGCCGGCGAAGGCCTTCACCGCCTCCAGCGAGGTGAACCACATGATGGTCATGAACTCGATCTCGGCGCCGAGATCGCGACGGAACAGCTCGATCCGCAGAAAGCCTTCGATCTGCCTGGCGAGGATGCCGGGGAAGACCTCCGTCTCGAGCAGGGCCTCATAGGCGAGGGCGTTGTCGGGTGTCGTCCATCCATGCCAGACGCGACCGATCATGCTGCCCTCCGTTCCATGGCCGGACCGATGATGCTGCGGCGAACCGAGCCTGAGGTCCACTGCCGATGAGCGGCTTCCACGAGGTCCGCTTCCCGCCCGACATCTCCTACGGTGCGGTCGGCGGGCCGGGCTGGTCGACGACGGTGGTGACCACGGTCTCCGGCCACGAGCGGCGCAACGCCAACTGGAGCCAGGCCCGCGGCCGCTGGAACGTGGCGCACGGGCTGAAGCGCCGCGAGCAGGTGGCCGAGCTGATCGCCTTCTCCCGCGCCAGGAGAGGCCGGGCTTTCGGCTTCCGCTTCAAGGACTGGACCGACTACCAGGCCCTGGCGCAGACGCTGGGCACGGGGGACGGCACGGGCCAAAGCTTCCAGCTGGTCAAGCATTATGCCAGCGGCGGCGAGGTGGTGACCCGCAGCCTCGCCAAGCCGGTCGCCGGCACGGTCAAGGTCTACCGCGACGGGACCGAGGCGACCTCCGGCTGGTCCGTCGATCTCACCACCGGCCTCGTCACCTTCGCCACGGCGCCGGCAACCGGCGTGATCGTCACCGCCGATCTCGACTTCGATGTCCCGGCCCGCTTCGACACCGATCAGATGGAGATCACCATCGAGACCTTCGAGCTGGGCAGCTGGGCGCAGATCCCGGTGGTCGAGATCCGGGCATGAGACGTGATCCGACGAGTCCGCAAGGATAGCTCGCGTCTGCCCGGAGCATCTCACGCAGTTACCACGCCCATTGCCGCCAGATACCATCCCGCACAGATGCTGAAGCAGATAGCGAATAGCACGACGGCTCCCCAGACACCGAACACCCAGCCTACCTTTTCCCGCATTCTCAGGCCGAAGATTAATATGTCGACGAACATGGCAACAGTAAATACAATCATCACGAACGCGAGTCCTTGAATACTTAGGCTGCCGAGGAGATAGAGCGCGTCTTGATCCGTGAATAGTTTGGCGACGGTAAACGCGCCACCGTTCACGGCAAAAAGCAGCTCGTAACGCCGATGCTTTCCATTCTCATAGGCGGTAAATCCGCTCTCAAAGGACGCAAACCGATTCGTGCTCTCTGCGGGTTTGTTCGTCATCGTCAAGTCTCCGCACTCTGTGCCAGGGAGCCGACGGCCAGTTCTACAGTAGAATAAGCAATCCACAGAAGGCGGTAGGAGCCGACCAACCTCGACGCGGCGAGGTCCGAAGCCTCGTCCAGGCTCCACACGCAAAGCGGCCTCGTGAGCTTCCTCTCGCTTGGCGGGAGCGCAATCCGCACAGCTCGGCCTCCCCAATGAAGCTGGTATCCAATGCCCTCGCTGCGCATCTGGCCAGCGCGGTGACCACGCTCGCCACCTGCTGGCGGATCACCCGCATCGATGGCGCCGTCTTCCGCTTCACCGATCACGACCGGGATCTGCTCGTCGATGGCGAGACCTACCGTGCGTCGACCGGCTATTCGCGCACGGCGGTGGCGAGCGATGCCGATCTCGCGGTCGACAATCTCGACGTCGAGGCGGTGTTCGACGCCGAGGAGATCGCCGAGGCGGACCTGCGCGCCGGCCGCTTCGACCGGGCCGAGGTGCGGGTGTTCCTGGTCAACTGGGCCGATCCGACCCAGGGCACGCTCAAGCTGCGGCGCGGCTGGTTCGGCGAGGTGGTGCTCGGGGAGCAGGGCAGCTTCCGCACCGAGCTCAGGGGCATGACCCAGCCGCTGCAGCAGCGCGTCGGCGAGCTCTACGGGCCCGAGTGCCGGGCCGACCTCGGCGATCACCGCTGCGGCGTGCCGATCGAGCCGCCCGAGGTCCTCCGCCAGCACGGCTACGTGGTGGGCGACGTTGTCCGGGTGCGGACGGCGCCGGCAGCGCTCGGCTCGTTCGCCTTCGAGGACCGCATCTATCGCTGCGTCGTCGCCGGCACCACCGCCGTCGCGCAGCCGGTCTATGATTCCACCATTGATGCCCTGACCACCGACGGCACGGCGGCGTTCGTGGCACTGGAGGCCTGGACCCGCGCCGGCACGGTGCTCTCTGTAGAGAGCCGGACCGTCTTCACGGCTGCGATCAGCGACCCGCGCGCCGTCGACGGCTGGCTCACCGGCGGCGTGCTGACCTTCGAGACCGGCGCCAATGCCGGCCGCAGCATGGAGGTGAAGGCCTGGACCCAAGGCACCGGTCGGATCGAGCTCTACCTGCCGCTTGGCTACGCCATCGCTGTGGTGGACGTGTTCCGCGTCCACCCGGGCTGCGACAAGCGGCTCGACACCTGCATCGACCGCTTCGCCAACGTGCTGAATTTCCGCGGCGAGCCTTACATCCCGGGCCAGGACCTGCTGATGAGCTACCCCGATGCCCGGTGAGCCCGTGACCCGCGACGCTGTCGTCGCCGAGGCGCGGAGCTGGCTCGCTGTGCCCTGGCGCCACCAGGGCCGCTCACGCCGCGGCATCGACTGTGCCGGGCTCGTCGTGCTGGTCGCCAGGCAGCTCGGCCTCGCCGACCACGACCTCGCGGGCTACGGCCGCCACAGCTCCGGCCTCGCCCTGGTCGACGCCTTCCGAGCAGCCATGAATACGATCCCGCTGCCCAAGGCAGGACCCGGCGACGTGCTGCTCCTGGCCGATGCCGCCTATCCCTGCCATTGCGGCATCCTGACCGAGCTTCGCGGCATGCCGCACCTGCTGCACGCCCACGCG
>JRYC01004281.1_pt1 | contig 11063 bp, 9 predicted proteins | sample 235301 | NCBI WGS metagenome assembly JRYC01 (sample SAMN03074211, study PRJNA261470) | activated sludge metagenome | biome: Common Effluent Treatment Plant; feature: Wastewater; material: Activated sludge; isolation source: activated biomass of a common effluent treatment plant treating...
CGCTCCTTGGCCGCCGCCAGCAGCAGCGCCTGCAGCGCGTCGTAGACCTCGCCGAGCCCGGGCACCGGCACGGCGCCGATCGCCAGCCCGAGGGCCTGCGAGGCGACGTTGAGCCAGCGGTCGAGCCGCGCCGAGGCCAGGGTCGTTCCACCGGCCGGGCAGGCCACGCGCACGAAGCGCGTCACCCGGGGCGCCTTGGTCTTCAGCAGCTCGGCGAGACGGGCCAGCTGCTCGCGCTGCTTCTCCCGGCCGTTCCCGTCCAGCTGCCGGAAGTCCAGGTCGTCGAACGGCTCCTGGTTCGGATCGTCCCTCCGCTGGACCTTGGCCCGGCACAACAGCTCGCCGATCAGCCCGCCGCGGCTGTGGCTGACCAGATGCAGCTCGACACCCTTCGGCAGCGCCTCCAGGGCCTGGATGGCGTTGTCGACGGGACTCTCGGTGAGCGACCAGTGATCGAGGGCAAGGATGCGCTCGCCATAGCGCGCGACGAGCTGATCCCAGAGCACCTTGTTTCCGGCCAGCCCGCCGAAGCTGCCCATGGTGCTCGATGCCGTGCCGTGCAGGAACAGCAGGCAGGGTACTCCCTTGAGCTTCGCTGCGTCGGGAAGCTTACCGAAGCTGGTGCCACTCCACGCCTTCAAGCCGGGTTCGGGCACCAGCTTCTCCTGGACCCGGTCGGCCACCGCCAGCGCCCCCTTCTCGGGCAGGTCGACGCCCAGCACGCGCAGCCCCTGGATCGCCCACTCGCCGATCCCCCGCTCGGCCGCCGGCATCGGCAGCGACACGGCGAGGTCGATGCGGCCGGGTACCGCCGCCGACCGGCTGGCGCCGCCGCGCAGCCGCTCGACCGCCTCGTCGGCGCGCACGAACAGCCGCACGCCGCCTTCGAGCACCAGCTCGACCACCGCATCGGGCTCGACGCCCTGCAGCTCGACCGCCGCACCGTCGCGCGTCGCCTCGACCCGTGCGGCATCGCGCACGGTGACGTCGATGCCGAGTGCCGCCAGCTCCGACAGCGGTACGCCGCCGACCTCGGCGCGGGCGAGCCCGGTCGGGTCGCTGTGGCCGGGCACGCGGATCTGCCGGGTTGCCGCCTCCACGGCGGCCGGCTGGGGCTCGGCCGGCTGCCGGCGATCGCGCCGGCGGCTCATCGCGGCGGTCCCCGGCGCACGGCCGACATGGCTGCGACCACAGCTCGAGGATTCGTCATGGCAAGCCCCCCTCCCCGCGGCGTTCACCGACGCTACGCTCGATGGTTGCAGAGGGCCATGCGGACCGTTTCGTATAATGCGGCCGGGCCGAGTCTCGTTCAACTTCGGAGTTGGCCGCCGCACCGATCGGCTAGGCGGTGCTGGCGCTCCCGCCGGCCGAGCGTCTGGCACGCCAGCGATCCGCCGCGAACGGCCAGAACAGCATGAACAGTGCCACCAGCATGAAGGTCAGCGCCAGCGGCCGCTCGTAGAGCGGTGCGATCGAGCCGGCCGACGCCATCAGGCCGGAGCGGAGCTGGCCCTCGGCCATCGGCGCCAGGACCAGGCCGATGGCGAACGTTGCCAGCGGCACCTTGGCCCATTCGAGGAAGAAGCCGACCAGGCCGAAGCCCAGCATCACCCAGATCTCGAAGATGCGGTTGTTCACCGCCAGCGCACCGACGATGCAGGCGACCAGGATGAACGGGAAGATGTAGCCCCGGTGGACGTACATCATCTTGGCGAACAGCACGACGCCGAAGGTCATGATCACGAACATCAGCACGTGCGCCACGAGGTGCGAGGCCATGATGGCGTAGACGACGTGCGGGCTGTTGACCATGAGCAGCGGGCCGGGCTGCAGGTTGTGGATCATCAGCGCCGACAGCAGCACCGCGTCGGCGAGGCCGCCCGGGATGCCGAGGCTGATGATCGGGATCAGCGTGCCGCCGGTGCAGGCATTGTTGGCGGCCTCCGAGGCGATGATGCCGGGCTCGTGGCCGGTGCCGAACTTCTCGGGCTCCTTCGACAGGTTCTTCTCGACCGTGTAGGCGACGATCGACGACACCGTGGCTCCCACGCCCGGCATGATGCCGATGGCGACGCCGATCAGCGACGAGCGCACCATGTTGACGCCGTGGACGACATAGTCGCGCAGCCGGATGAACACGCCGCGCACCGACGCCTCGACGCTGTCGATCCTGAGCTCGACATCGACCATGTCGACCAGGATCTGCGACAGCGCGAAGACGCCCACGATCACCGGCAGCAGGTTCAACCCGGCGTCGAGCGCGTGGAAGCCGAAATTGAGCCGCAGCTGGCCCGAGCTCTCGTCGACGCCGGGCATCGCCACCAGCATGCCGAGGCAGGCGGCCATCAGGCCCTTCAGCATCGAGCCGCGGCTGAGCGAGGCGATCAGCACCAGCGCCATCACGATGAGCGCGAAAGTCTCCCAGGGCCCGAACATCAGGCCGATCCTGGCGAGCGGCGGCGACAGCAGCACCAGCGCTATCCAGGAAAAGCCGCCGCCGACCAGCGAGGCCGCGACGCCGAGGCCAACGGCCCGGCCGGGCTGGCCGCGCTTGGCCAGGGGATAGCCGTCGAGCGTGGTCATCACCGCCGAGGGCTCGCCGGGAATGCGCATCAGCGTCGCGGTGATCAGCCCGCCGCTGACCCCGCCGACGAAGATGCCGATCAGCAGGATCACCGCGTTGGTGTTCTGCATGTAGTAGGTGAAGGGCAGCACCAGCGCCATGGTCATGCCGCCGGTGAGACCCGGCAGGGCGCCGACGATGATGCCCAGGAACACGCCGACGAACAGCACGAGGAACGGCGTCGGCGTCAGCAGATGGAGAAAGGCTTCGAGCACCCGCGGCCACTCACGGCAGGTCGATGAAGAGGATGCGCGTGAAGATGTGCTGCATGGCGGCGGCGCTCACGACCGCGATCGCCAGCGAGATGATCCACGCCTGGCGGCTGCGCGGCAGCAGCACCAAGCCGAGTGCCGCCATGTAGATCAGCGTCGCCCAGAAGAAGTCGAGCCAGTCGAGATGCATCACCGCGACATAGGCGATGGTCATCGCATAGCCGACGATCGCGGTGACCGGGCGGCGGCGGTGCGTCGGCGGCTCGTCGCTGCTCATGCCGGCGATCAGGCTCTGCGCCGCCGATCCCACCCCCAGGCCCAGCGCCAGCCGGCCGAGCAGCACCAGCGCCAGCGCCCCCAGGAGCCCGGCCACCATCATCGGCACCGAGCCCGGGCCCAGCGGATCGAACGGCGAGTCGGGAAGCTTGCGCGCCTCGAGATACATCACCGCCGCCACGACGAGGCAGAACAGCGCGAAGGCGAGGTCGGGCAGGACCCGCCGCGGCGTGGCGGCCTCTCCGGTCACTTCTTCACCGCGGCCAGCTTGGCGACGGGCTCGATGCGCGCCCAGGTCTCGTCCAGGCTGGCCCTCATGGCGTCGCCCTGGAGGAAGACGGCGTCGAACAGCCGGTTGTCCAGCTCCTGGCGGACATAGGGCGTCTCCATCGCCTTCTGCAGCATCGCCGCCATGCCGTCGATGGCCTCCTGGGGCGTGCCCTTGGGCGCGAACCACCAGTTGGCGACGCAGAACTGCACGTCGAAGCCCTGCTCCTTCAGGGTCGGCAGGTCGGGCAGCTTCGGATGGCGCTCGCCGCCCGACCAGCCCAGCGCGCGCACGCCGCTGTCCTTGAACGACATGTACTCCGCACCCGAGAACACCCCGGCCTGGGTGTGGCCGCCCGCCAGCTGCTTGAAGTTCTCGGCACCGCCGCCGACCTGGACGAACCGGAAGCGGGCGCCCGGCGTGGTCTCCTGCAGCATCAGCGCCGCCATGTGGTTGATGGCGCCGATGTTGACACCGAAGACGATGCTGTCGGGATTGGCCTTCGCATCGTTGACGAGATCGCCCGTCGTCTTGATGGGCGAGGATTCCATCACGGCGGGCGTCAGGCAGAACTCGCTGGTCGTGGCCACCGCGTCGAAGTCGCGATAGCCGAAATCGACGGCACCCGAGCCCTCGCCGCCCATCAGCGCCACATGCAGCACCAGGAAGTTGTAGCCGTCGGCCGGCGCGTCCTTGGCCTGCCTCGCGCCCACCGAATAGTGGCCGCCGATATTGACGATGGTGAGCGGCTGGCTGGAGAGATTGTTCTCCTCGATCGACTTCTGGAAGATGCGGGCGATCTGGTCCGAGGTGCCGCCCGGCGCGAACGGGACGACGATCCGGATCGGCTTCTCGGGCCAGGCCGCCTCGGCATCGGCACCGGCGAGCGCCGCGCCGCCGGCGATCAGCGTGGCGGCGAACAGTTTGACCATGCGCATCTCGGACATCCCTTCTCCCTACTTGGCGAGTAGGGTTATAGCTTCGCTGGACAGCCTTCAAGCCCCCGATCCCTCGAAGGCTAGCCGATCGGCGCGGTGCGGCGGAACCGGCTTTGCGGAGCAACGCGATAAGCCCGGGTTATCGCCCGCCCCGCGGCCGAAGCCGGCTGGCCGGCATCGGCGCAGGCNNCCCCAGACCTTCTCCAGCGCCGAGTTGATCTCGCCGACGGTGGCGCGGGCGCGCGCAGCGTCGACGGCGAGCGCCAGCAGGTTGCCCTGGCCGGTCTCGGCGCAGGCGCGGGCGATCATGGCGGCGAGCGCCGCCGCCGCCGGGTTGGGCTCGACGCCGCGGCGGGTCAGCACGCCGGCGTCGCGGCCGCCCAGCATCGCCGCCACCGGCAGCGGCAGCAGCGGCTCGCCCTCGCCCATCCGCTCGCCGGCATGGCAGGTCAGGTACGGCCCCTCGGCCATCAGCGCCAGGCGGAAGGGCACGATGTCGGTCTCGACCACCGGCTCCGGCGGCGGCAGGCGATGGGCCTGGAACAGCGCCGCCAGCCGCTCGCGGATCAGCGTGCCCGGCGGCGACAGCAGCCACGGCCAGGCCAGGGTCTCGTCCAGCCGCACGCTCTGCTGCCGCTGCAGCGGATGGTCGTGGCGGGCGAAGATCCGGTAGGGATCGCGGATCAGCGGCATGCCGTCGAGGTCGGCGTCGTGGCCGCCGTCGGGCAGCGCCGCCACCACCAGATCCAGCATGCCGGCCCGCAGCATCTCCTTGAGCGTGCGGTCCTCGCCGTGCCGCACCGTCAGGCGCACCTGCGGGTGGTCGGCGCGGAACAGCGCTATCGCCCTCGGCAGCAGGATGCGGTGCCAGGACGGTCCGGCGCCGATGCGGATGGTGCCGGCGGCACCCGCCCGCATCGCCCGCAGCTCGCTGCCGGCCTGGCTCCAGGTCGCCAGCAGCAGCCGGCCGTGCCTGAGGAAGGTCTCGCCGAACGCCGTCAGCGACACGCCGCTGGCCGAGCGCAGCAGCAGCGGCACGCCGGTCTGGTCCTCCAGCCGGCGGACGATCTTGGTCAGCGCCGGCTGGCTGATGTCGAGCCGCGCCGCCGCCGACCGCAGGCTGCCGGCCTCGACCACGGCGATGAAGATCTGCACGGCGCGGAGATCCACAGCCACTCCCTATTCTCGGACGTTATCGCCTGTGAAGCCCTTTGCCGTTGCTCCCGCCGGCCGCCGGCCGTCAAGATCGTGCGGCGAGGCCAGACGCGGAAGAACCGACCATGCTGAGACGCCAGCTTCTCCTGAGCTCGCTGTTGGCCACGCTGCCGCTGGGCCGCCAGGCCCTGGCCGCCTACCCGGAGAAGGCCATCCGCGTCATCGTGCCGACCGCCACCGGCGGCTCGATCGACATGAACGCCCGGCTGTTCGAGCGCACCTTCGAGACCTCGGGCCTGCTGCCGCAGCCGCTCACCATCATCAACGTCACCGGTGCGGCGGGCTCGGTCGGCCTGCGCCAGATCAAGGACGCCGCGCCGGACGGCTACACCATCGGCATCTGGCACAACGGCCTGGTGCTGGCCTCGATCATGGGGGTGATCGACTTCGACCACACCGCCTTCGACCTGATCTGCCAGACCGGCTCCAGCGCGCTCGGCATCGGCGCCAAGGCCGACGGGCCGTTCGCCGACGCCGAGGCGCTGGTCGCGGCGGCCAAGGCCAGCCCGGACAGCGTCAAGGCAGCGGTCAACATCGGCCTGCCGGTCCACGTCATCGCCCTGATGTTCGCCCGTGCCGCCGGCGTGCGCTTCCGCTACGTCCAGACCGGCGGCGGCTCGCAGCGGCTGGCCTCGATCCTGGGCGGCCACACCGACTTCTCCGGCTTCTCGCCGCAGGAGCTGATCCAGTATCAGGGCTCCGGCCTGAAGCCGCTCGTGGTCTTCGCCCCCGAGCGCGTGCCGCAGCTGCCCGACGTGCCGACGGCCAGGGAGCTCGGCTGGGATCTCGAATGGGTCGAGGAGCGGTTCTGGATCGCCCCCAAGGGCACCGATCCCGAGCGCATCACCTTCATGGCCGACAGCTTCGACAAGGCGATGAAGCTGCCCGAGACCGTGAGATGGTTCGAGGAGCAGGCGATCACCCCCAGCTTCTCGCGCGGCCCGGCCGCGGCCGAGCGGCTGGTCGCCGTCGCCGCCAAGATCCAGCCAATCGCCGGCGAGCTGAAGCAGCCGGCGCAGTAGCCCTCCTCTCCTCTCCCATTCCAGCCGCGGAAGGCGTCGCATGAGCGGGCGCAACGTCCTCTTCATCATGTCCGACGAGCACAGCCGCCGCGTGCTCGGATCCTACGGCAACGCGGTTGTCCGAACCCCCAACCTCGACCGCCTCGCCGCCGAGGGCACCAGCTTCGACAACGCCTACTGCAACTGCCCGATCTGCGTGCCGAGCCGGGCCAGCTTCGCCACCGGCCGCTACGTCCACGAGGTGCGCTGCTGGGACAATGCCCAGCCCTATGTCGGCCGGCCCGAGGGCTGGGGCCACCGCCTGATCGCCGCCGGCCGGCGCTCGGTGTCGATCGGCAAGCTGCACTACCGCAACGACAGCGACCCCACCGGCTTCGACGAGCAGATCCTGCCGCTGCACGTGCTGAACGGCATCGGCGACGGCCAGGGGCTGGTGCGCAGCCCGCCGCCGAAGCGACCCAGCACGCGGCTGCTCTCGGCCGACGCCGGCAAGGGTGAGAGCACCTATCTCGGCTACGACCGCAAGATCCGCGACGCCGCCGTGGCCTGGATCGAGAAGGCCGCCGCCGCCCCCCCGTCCGAGCCCTGGTGCCTGTTCGTCTCCTTCGTCTGCCCGCATTTCCCGCTGATCGCACCGCCGGAATTCTTCGACCTCTACGACCAGGACGCCCTGCCGCTGCCGCAGGGCCGCGAGCCCGGCGGCTTCCCCGACCATCCGGTGCTGAAGACGCTGCGCGAGACCCAGAACTACGAGGACCATTTCCGCGACGAGCGCCATGTGCGCATCGCCATCAACGCCTATTACGGCATGGTGAGCTTCCTCGACGACAATATCGGCCGCGTCGTCGGCGCCCTCGACCGCTCCGGCCTGAAGGACGACACCGTCGTCGTCTACTCGAGCGACCACGGCGACAACCTCGGCGCCCACACCCTGTGGGGCAAATCCACCATGTACGAGGAATCCGCCGGCGTGCCGCTGATCCTGCGCGGCGCCGGCATCCCGGCCGGCCGCCGGGTGTCGACGCCGGCCACCCTGGTCGATTCCTTCCAGACCATCCTCGAAGCCACCGCCACCCCGGCCTCGGCCGCCGACGCCGACCTGCCCGGCCGCTCGCTCCTGGGCCTCGCCGCCGGCCCCGACGAGCCCGACCGCACAGCCTTCTGCGAGTACCACGCCGTGGCGTCGATCGCCGGCTACTTCATGATCCGCTGGGCCAACTACAAGTACGTCCACTTCGAGGGCCATGCCCCGCAGCTGTTCGACCTCGCCAGCGATCCCGGCGAGCTCACCGACCTCGCCGCTGACCCGGCGCACGCCGCGGCGGTGGCCGAGGGCCTGCGCCGCCTGCGCGCCATCTGCGATCCGGCCGCCGTCAACGCCCTGGCCTTCGCCGACCAGCAGCGCCGCATCGAGGAGCTGGGCGGCCTCGACAAGGTGCTGGGCCTGAAGAGCTATCCCTACACACCGGCCCCCGGCGAGGCGCCGCGGTTCGCCTGACTCCGCGGGGAAGCGGGACCGCTCAGCCCCGCTCCCGCACCACCCGGCCCAGCACCGCCAGCTTGGCGTCGCTCAGATAGCCGTAGCGGTTGACCCACACCCCCGGCCCGCCGGTGGCCCACACCGCGCGAAAACGCCGCTCGAAGTCCTCCAGCGGCCCGTAGCCGTGCGCCCCCGCCGTCACCGGGCAAGGGCCGGCCTCGGCGCGCGTCAGCCGCACTTTCGCCGCCATCGCCGCGTCGCCGGCGGGGTGCGGCTCCTCGGGCTCGGGATAGCGCAGCTCGTCCAGCCGCTGCGGCACCGGCCCGCCGGTCGCGAACGCCGCCACCAGCGCCCGCGCCCCGGCATCCAGCCCCTTCTGCCCGGCCAGCATCGTCTCGCCGTACTGCCGCAGCATCATCGGCCAGTGCATGGTGTAGAGCTTCACCGCGATGCCCTGCACCTCGCGGCCGACCCGCGCATAGTCCATGCCACACAAGGCCGACCAGGGCGGCGGGAAGGCATGGGCGATCAGCGCCATGCGGTTCGGCAATGCCGCGCGATAGGCCGCCAGGGTCTCGACCACGAGATCGGCCTTCAGCCGCAGCATGTCGGCGAAGCCCGGAAACCGCACCAGCAGCCGCGCCGCCAGATAGGCCGGCTCGTGCGCCAGCTCGCGCAGCATGCCGACCTCGATCCCGGTCAGCAACAGCCGCCGCAGCCGCTGCGCGTCGTGCTGCATCCGCTCCGGATCGTAGCCCAGCCGCCGCGCCGCCGCCTGCGCATGCGCAGAGTGGTCGGTGAACCAGGAATCGAAGGTGTAGGGCGGGTATTCCGGCCAGTCGACGCGCACGGCGTCGGCCTCCGGATAGTTCTGCGCCAGATCCCGCAGCAGCGCGCAAGTATAGGCGCGAATGTGCGGGCTGGCGAGGCTGCCGTTCCTGTCGACGCGCGGCTGCGGGATGCCGCCGTCCGGCAGCCGCGGCTCGTCCTCGGCCTCGGGCCCGCCGAACTGCACGCGATAGCCCGGCGGGATCGCCGCCTGCACCTGCAGCTGCACCTCGAGCCCACGCCGCTTGGCCGCCCGCAGGAATTTTCCGAGCTTGCCGCCCTCGGCCTGGGTCAGCGTATCCGGCTCGGCCGGCCGGTAGCGCAGCCCGGCATAAAGTGCGGTCTCCGGCGCGAAGCTGGGTGCGGTCCGGCAGGCGATCTCGCGCTTGCCCCACAAGAGCCGGTCGAGCAGCCGCACCGACCCGGCCCCGGCATCGATCGGCGGCTCCCGCCCGCCGGTACCCTCCGCCACCTGCTCCATGACATAGGGCGAGGTGATGACCGTCGAGGCCCCCGCCAGCCCCTGCAGGTTGTCGAGCAGCGGCTCGACGCCCTCGACCTGGATCCATTCCGGCATCGCCGTGATGCCGAGCCGCGGCTGCCGCCCCTCAGCCATGCCTCACCGCCGGCACCGCTCCACCCATCGCCATCACCCGCTCCGCTCAGCCACCCCGCCCCGGTTTGTCGCGATCCGGTAAAAGGTGCAAGTTCTTGAGACAGATCGATAGCTCCGCATCGCTGGATGCGTGGCGCCACGCTCAGCCAGACACCCCAGCTCTTATTCGTCATCCCGCGGCTCGACCGCGGGATCCATTCCAACGATGTCCGGCCAGAGATCCCGCCACTCGGGATTCGTCTTCACGATAAGCGCGATCTTCCACCCCCCTCTGCCACTCCTTCAGCCTCTTCTCCCGCCTGATCGCCGCCTCCACACTCTCATGCGTCTCGAACCAAACGAGTCGCTTCACCCCATGCTCGCTGGTAAATCCCGGTATGGTGAACCTCAGTACCGTCCCCTGCCGATGCTCAAGCTCGACCGGAACCGAAGGTGAGTTCGATCTCCGCATCGTCATCGGCCGTGACGCCTTCGCCCCGCTGGCCAATCCCGGAGCCTTAGCAAAGATGGGAATCGACGAGTTCAGCGCCGTGAGTTGGTCGGCGGGCGCCGACTTAACACCGGGCGCCATTTGTGGTGTCATACGCTATGACAACCTCGCCTCAAGGCAGATTAGCGTCTGACGATTGTCAGACAAGAAAGTGAATAATACATCTGGATATTGGATATCAATTAAAATGTACCACCGCCCATGGGATAGTTAAAATATAGTCGTCCATTGAGCTGCCTAGTCACCTTACATTTTATGTAGAACCGCTTCACCTTAAAAGAATGATGAATTTCAATGATAAATTCTCGCGTAGAATCAAATCGCAAAGCTTCATCTGGAATTCGTAATTCTCTAGTTGTTGCGTTCATCGGCTCATAAACGAAATATTTTAGCGGTTGATCGCCTTTGCGAGCAAACAGCATCAGGTGAGCCCTCTCGCCCGCATGTAGCGTTATCACCTGAGTTAACTTCTGATCGTATGTTTCCCACCAAAGCATCTTCACCATTTCATTGGTTTCTTTGTCATAGAGAAATGCCCGGCATTCATGAGCTGGGTTCCGATCTACGACAAACCCCCAATCGATCTGGGGATGAACGCTCCATCCTAAAATCACTGTTTCGCGAAGCTTAATACCGAAAAGTCCCGGGGCATTCCTAATGTCAATGTGGTTGGATGCGCTTCCACTTCCACCGCCGATAATCTCTAGTTTAGGACGCTTAAGGTAGTAGTTAAACCAAGTACTAACCAATGTGCCAAACAGCGTACCTCCAACAAATGTCAATATATCGCTCATTGCTGGCGGCCATATGATCATTGCTGTCACATCACGTCGCGTATTCCGAAGACATCATACGCGTTCCGTTCCGCTGTCACGACGACGTATCTACGGTGCCTATAGCGAAGCAGACCACAGCGTGTCCGGGGATTCCGGGCCCATATGCATTGCCAACATACGATTTCTTTCCTATCATCGCCACTAAGCTGGCAGAGGGTCGGAAAGCCGGCATAGCGCGAGCGGATCCGAGTAGGAGGCGCCTACTTCTTCCCACCCCCCGTCACCACCCCCGCCTTCGGCTTCGCCATGGTGCTGGCCA
>JRYC01018267.1_pt1 | contig 11062 bp, 12 predicted proteins | sample 235301 | NCBI WGS metagenome assembly JRYC01 (sample SAMN03074211, study PRJNA261470) | activated sludge metagenome | biome: Common Effluent Treatment Plant; feature: Wastewater; material: Activated sludge; isolation source: activated biomass of a common effluent treatment plant treating...
AACGTTTTTTGAAATTATCGCACGGCCTTTTAGCGGAGATTGACGTTACGGCGCTTGATCAAATCTAAGAACTGGTGTTCGTCTGCTTTGATGGATTTCTGCTACAGAGTAAGACGCTGCAAATCCTGCGCAAGTTTGATCTCTCCGGAAAATTTTTCACGGCATTGGGCAACGATATCAGCCGCCAAGCTTTCGGGGTAAAGATGCGAAAGTAAAACACGCTGGCATCGCGCACGCTGTGCAAAGTCGCCCACCTCGCCGGCCGTGAGATGATTCCACGTGCCGTGTTCATTGGGGAACGAACATTCCGTAATCAGCAGGCCGGCGTCCTGCGCCAGCGGCACAATTTCATCACAAGGCCCGGTATCCCCGGTATAAGCGAGTGTGCGCTGCGAGGCTTGCAAACGATAACCGTTTGCCGGCATGCCATGATTCATCGGCAACGCCTGCACCTGCCACGGCCCTGTTTTAAAAATTTCGGAATAAACTTCACGCACGATGATCGGCGGCGCGATTTCTGCGATCCAATTTCCGTACAAATCCGGCAAGCCCTCGAAAAAGTTGCGAAAACCGGGCGGACCAAAAAGATGCAAGGGGCGTTCGGCGCGCTGCCGGCCCTCGCCGTGCAGCGCCCACAACAAGGGCGGCAAATCGGCAATGTGATCGAGATGAAGATGAGAGAATAAAACCGCGTCTACGGTGATTACCGGCAAACCCGCCTCCAGGCCGCGCCGAATCACGCCGTCGCCGCAATCCAACAACAAAAAGTAATCACGGCAGCGTACCGCATAACCGGCCATGCTGTGCTCTGCCAGCAACACGCGCGTACCCGAACCGAGCACAATTATGTCAATCTCAGAGCCTGCNNGAAATCGGCTTGAGTTCGCCGTTGAGCCACTCCAAATAGTTCGCTGCGCCCGCGACGATTGGCAGTGCAATGATTTCGGGCACTTGATAAGAATGATGCGCTTGTACGGTGGCAATCAACTCGTTCAGCAAGCGCGGCGCGGTTTTGATTGCCAGCAACGTTTCGGCTTGTTCATCAATCCGGCCTTGCCACCAGAAGAACGAGCGTATTGTTGGAACGAGATTGACGCAAGCAGCCAGCCGCTTCTCGATGATTTGTTTGGCGAGTTTCGCGCCTTCGGTTTCATTTGAGGCGGTTACCAGCACCACAATATTTTCGTTCGAATTGTCCATTACCCTCTCCAACACAAAATGCAGCCGCAATTTTTCCAGACTATTTTGAAAGAAAAGATTGACTATCGCCATCTTTTCCAGGAGGCCGGCAAAAAGTTTCTAGTAAAATGCCACATAGTGAAACATTCCACCGCAAATGCCATAAAGCCGAGATAGCCGTAAAGCGGCATCTCAAAGATTTTGGGCTTGTTGAAATAGGGTACGGTATAAACCCATTTGGTGCCGGCCCAATAATTCCAAAATTCCCACAGGAAGCCGCAGATAATTCCCGCAACAAACAGAGTCAACATGGTGCGCACCGAGCCGCGCTCGAGTTCGCTCAACAGTGAAGGCAAGCCCGCGCGATAATTCATGGGATCGAGCAGGAAAATAAAGCCCACCCAAACGAAAACGAAAAGATATTGCGCGATCGCGTGCGGTACCAAGAAGGGTACGGTGCAACACAAAAATCCAAAAACAATAAATGTGTTCAACAACCAACGCGGAAAAGAAAGAGGCTTTTTTAGACGAGATTTAAACGGCACATTTTTAAACAACCCCAGCGCCTGCAAAACCTCATTTGTCATCAAAATGCCGGGATAAACGGTAGCAAACGCCCAAACGAAGCCAACCAGTCGCAGCGCAAAATTTTGCGGGAGATTCACATAAGCCCAGTTGCGCAGATGAAGATTGTAGCCTTCGAACATGAACCAATAAACAACGGAAAAGAACGCCAGGGCGCAGAACTCACGCGTGTGCGCAAAGATGAACGATTCGCTGCGCCACTTGATCAGTAAGGCATCGAGCAGCAGAAGATAGCCCGTCCATTGCACCGGTGTGAACCACTCATAAACCGGATTGATTTTGGCGAGCATAAAACCTTCGCCGAGCAGCATAATCGCCAGGCCTAGAAAACCATGTGCGGGGAGAGAGGGGCGCCGCGATTGCGTCGCTTTCACACCGGCAAGCGCTTCGGGCATGGCGGCTCAATTCAGGAATTCGGGTGAACGGGAGAGGCGTTCGCGAAGAATACGGTTGAAACGGCGGCGATAAAGCAACTCGAATGTGCTTTCTTTTTCGGGAAAGAGGGAGAGCGCAAAACGCTTCGTCAGGCAAATCAACTGGCACGCCTGTACAATTGAAACGGAGGGGCTGGCTAATAAAAATGAGATGAGGTCGGCTACACGGCCGAGCTTTTGCACTTTGAGATGCTCGTCGCGCAAGGCTTTTTCATCGGGATGGTGCTGATCGGATTCGTGCGCATTTATCATGGATTTTGTCTCTCGTAAGTTTACCGCCCAAAAGTAAAGTTTGCTTGCATGAAAGGCAAGAGATTCTTTACTTGGAACATGCGCATGTTTCGCAAGGTTTAAGGCGTACAACTTTCCGCGCACAGTCTGCGTCTTTGAGTTTGAACCATATTAACGCTTCGGGAAGTCCCTCCGCTGCGTTTTGTTTTGAATTGAGCCTCCGGCACTATGCGACTCGATAAAATTCTTGTGTTGATCTGGGCCGTCATGATCACCCGGCCCTTTTCAGCTCATGCACAAAATTCGGTTCCCCCTTTTCCTCCCCAAAATGCGAGCACCATTTCATCTCAAATTGCAGCAGATTCAGCGGCGTTAGTGGATTCCATTCCCTCTGCCGTGCTAGAATTGCGGGGGGAAACGGAGGAGGCCAGACAATTGTGGTTGCGCCGGCAGGCGCTCGTGGAGCAGGCGCTTTTCAATGCCGAACACGGGATTTCCGATTCGATGCTGGTTTTTCACTTTTCAAAAGCGACGCCATTCGTCGGTTTAAGGTCGGAAGAGTTGACGCAGGAACAGCCCCGCCGCGATGCAATTGATGATGCTCTGCGCCGCGATCAGCTCGGTGTTTCGTCGTTGTTCAACCTCGGCGAAGCGCTGGGCAAAGGCTTGAAGTATTTGGCCGGCAAACTCGGTGTGGCTGGTAATGCGCCGAATCCGTGGGCAACGGTGCCTTCGGCAACGGAAGTGAATGTGATGAAAGTTTTATGGAAGGCGGGACAGGCGACGGCTGCGGCAATTTACGCGCACGTCGACAGTTTGGGCTTGACAGCGAAGGATCTCGATCTCATGCTGGAAAATATGGCGGCGCGCGGCTGGCTCGAACGCGAATTGATTTCGCCGCAAAACGAATTTACTGCGTTCGGAGTGGTGACATTTGAAATGAGCCGCAAGAATGCCAAAAACCGTGAATATCTTTACAAACCGGCGGTCACGAGGCGCGATATGCTCACCTTTCTCGANNNAACACACCTGCGCAGAATGATTGCGATTCTTGCCTCAGATGATATTCGCGGTAACAATTAATCGCCGGTGAGCGCCACCGGCGATTACACGGAATTATTTCCCCGCCCTGCGACGCACACCTTCCGCCCGCAAACCGCCTGATACAATCGGCAACATTTGTCCGGAAGTCGAGAGCTTGACATTTCCGTTTTGACTCGTGACTTCGATGGTGACCGTGGCATCTTTAACGAGAAAACTGTCCGGCGCGGAATTTGTCAACGAAAATGAAAAAATTGTGAAGGCGCGCGATTGCGTATCTGGCAAAGTGTTGTTGGTATCACCGCCCAGTTTCCCCTCAGTGGCTGCCACAGAGATGCTTGTTCCGGCGACCAGGGGATTGTCATTTTGATCACTGACTTTATATTGGAAAATCTGCGAACGCAGAGGTGGGAGACTGAAGGTTGTCGGCGAAATTTCGACTTGTGTTATGCCTGAAAATAACACGACGGTCGAAGTCGTAATTTTTTCCTGTTTTTCGTTTACGGTTTGCGCGATAATCCTGGCAAAACCCGTCTGGTTTAGGGGAGATGGCGCGCCTGCAATACCCGGAGGCAGTGGGTTGGCCGAGAGTAAAGTGACCGCAGCGCGACCGAGTCCATCTGTGACGGCTGACCCGCCAATGATACCGCCGCTGGTTTGGAAGTACACAGCAGTTCCCGGAGGAACCGGATTGGAATAACGATCTCCAACAAACGCCGTTATGGTATTTTCTAATCCGAAAATATTATAACCGGCAAAGTTCAGTTTGTTTGGCACAGCGGCAAAATGGCCCAAATCCGGCAAGCCGCCGTGAATTGCGATGGGAACCGGCGCAGACGCAATTGACAAGCCGGTAATGCTTGCGATCACTTGCAAGGCGCCGGCAATAGTGCCGCTGTTAATCGTGGTGGAAACCCGGCCGAGGCTGTCGCTCTCGGCTGAAGTCGGCGACAAGAATTCACCGCCGCCCGGCCCGCCTTTGATTGTAAAGGTTACCGTAACTTTGTTTTTGAGATCAATGGGCGTTCCGGCAGCGTCTCTTATTTCAAAAGTTAAATCCGAGTTTTCATTGCCGCCTGTGCCTTTGACAAAGATATTGCTCGTTTCAACGGCAACGAGTATAACATTCGAGGCCGGGCCAGAACTGGTCGTCGTCTCTTGCGCGAGATGATGATCGGCAAGGGATATTTCCTTGTCATTCTGAATAACAACAGAAGGAATGGAAGTTGTTTGAAAGCCGGTCTTGGAGATGATCAAAGTCACCACATACGCGCTCGAGTCCGGCAATTCGAATGTGAACGAAAAGACGCCGTTGACGTCGGTTACGGCGCTTTGGTCCAACTCGCCGATTTCGACGCGCGCGCCCTCCACCGGAGTCGTGCTGCCTTGCACCAGGATCCTGCCTTTGATAACGGCAGGCGAAGGATCATTTGTGGTTGGNNAAAAATTCCTTTCATTCCTTGTCATTCCTTTCAACCGTTTCAATTACGGGCAAACCTTTTGGCCTGCGGAATCTCCGGGCGCGATCCGGGTACGAACTTTCCTTGACTATCATGTCAGGGGTTCTATATTACGACAATTTTGTTTGCCTCAGCTCACAATCGACTTGTTAAGGATTGCAACGCCCTATGAGTAATGAACTGCAAGATAGCCAAGAACCGTTTGTTCTCGAAGTCGCATCCGAAGTCCATCTCCAATATGCCGAGCAAATTAGCCACATGCTGGAGGAAAGCGCCAAAGCGCGCGGCATCGGCATTGCCAAACGGCCGCCAGAATATCTTGCCCAAAAAATGCGGGAGGGCAAGGCCGTCATTGCCTTTCACACCAGCGGCAAGCTGATCGGGTTTAGCTATATTGAAACCTGGACGCATGGAAAATATGTTGCCAACTCGGGTTTGATCGTCGATCCCGAGTACCGCAACTCCGGTTTGGGTAAGCGCATCAAACATGCGATCTTCGAGCTTTCGCGCAAAAAATATCCCAATGCCAGAATCTTTTCCATCACCACCAGCCACGCCGTGATGAAGATGAACGCCGAGCTGGGGTTCAAACCGGTGCCGTTTTCCGAATTGACAACGGATGCTGAATTTTGGGACGGCTGCCAAACCTGTCGCAATTACGATATACTCTCGCGCAACAATCGCAAACATTGCCTTTGCACCGGCCTGCTTTTCGATCCGCACGATGCGCGCGCCGCTTCCATTCGAAAACGGGAAAATCGCCTCGTTGTGTTGGCATTCAGCGGCGGATTGGATACTTCTTATTGCGCGAAATATTTGTCGCGCGAGCTGGATTTGGAAGTGCATTCAGTTGTGGTCAATACCGGCGGCTTCACCGCAACAGAGCTTGCCGAGATCGAAAAAATGGCCTATCGCCTGGGCGTGAAGAAACACGTGGTGTTGGATGAGACGGATAATTACTACCAAAAATGCATCAAATACCTTATCTTCGGCAACGTACTCAAGAACAATACCTATCCGCTGTCGGCCAGCGCCGAGCGCGTGTTTCAGGCGACGGCATTGGCGCAATATGCGCGAACAATAAAAGCCGGCAGCATTGCGCACGGCAGCACGGGATTGGACAACGATCAAGTCCGTTTTGATATCGCCTTCAGCATTTTGCTGCCGGAAGCGACGATCTTAGCGCCGATTCGCGACCAGCACGTTTCACGCAACGCGGAAATCGAGTATCTCAAAAAACACAATATCGAGTTTGATTGGGCCAAAGCCCAATATTCGGTAAACAAGGGATTGTGGGGAACGACGATCGGCGGCCGGGAAACATTCACCTCTTCGGAGTGGCTGCCGGAAGAGGCTTACCCGACGCGCTTCAGCAATCCGGCGCCGCAAACCGTGGAGTTGCATTTCACGCGCGGCGAATTGATCGGGATCAACGAAGTTGCTTTTGCGAATCCCGTGCAGGCCATTCAACACCTTGAAAAAATTGCCGGGCCTTACGCCATCGGCCGTGATCTTCATGTCGATGACACGACTATCGGCATCAAGGATCGCATCGGCTTCGAAGCGGCGGCGCCGTTGGTTATCATCAAAGCGCATCATGCGCTCGAAAAACATGTCTTAACCAAATGGCAGCTTTATTGGAAAGATCAATTGGCGGAATGGTATGGCAACATGCTGCATGAAGGCCAGTTTCTCGATCCCGTCATGCGCAACATCGAAAGCTTTTTGTCCGATTCGCAAAAAAACGTCTCAGGCGCCGTCTCCGTGCATTTGGCGCCCTATCGCTTTCAAATTCTCGGCATCACCTCGCCGCATGATCTCTTGTCGCCGGAATTTTCCGTGTACAACGAAGCTTATCATTCCTGGACCGGCGAGGATGCGCGCGGCTTTGCCAAGATGCTGGCCAATCCTCACATGATTTATTACAAAGTCAATCGCGGCTATGAACAGAGTTAAAATCGGTATTGCCGGTGCCAGCGGCTACACCGGCGGCGAGTTGCTTCGCATTCTCATGCATCACCCGCAGGCCGACATTCGCGCGGCGCACAGTCGCAATCATGCCGGCAAACCCCTTGCGGAAATTCATAGCGATCTGCTCGGCGAGAGTGAACTCAAATTCGCCGGAGAAATCGCTGATGACATCGACGTTCTGTTTCTGTGCCTGGGGCACGGTGAAGCGGAAAAATATTTAAGCAATAACCGCCCGGCCGCGCGGGCTAAAATTATTGATTTCAGCCAGGATCATCGCCTGGCGCGTGAGCCGGATCATGGTTTTGTTTATGGCTTGCCCGAGCTGAATAAAACAGCAATTGCGCGCGCCTCGCGTGTGGCCAATCCGGGGTGTTTTGCCACCGGCATTCAACTCGCGCTTTTGCCGCTGGCGCATGCCGGCCAGTTGCGCAGCGACGTGCATGTCAGCGCCATCACCGGTTCCACCGGCGCGGGGCAGGGACTTGCCGAAACCAGCCATTTCAGTTGGCGCAATAACAACGTGCAAGTTTATAAAGCCTTCGAGCATCAACATCTCGGCGAAATTTATCAAAGCTTGAAACAGTTGCAGCCGGAGGAAGAGATTCACCTCAATTTCATTCCCATGCGCGGCAATTTCTCACGCGGCATTCTCAGCGCGCTTTATTTGGATTCGGCGTTGCCGTTGGCAGAAGCTTATGAAATCTATTCAAATTATTACCGGTCGCATCCTTTTGTGCATCTCAGCCGGAAAAATCCCGACGTCAAGCAAGTCGTGAACACCAACAACGGTGTTTTGTATCTCGAAAAACACGCCAATAAACTTCTCATCATTAGTGTTATTGATAATCTCGTGAAGGGCGCCTCGGGCCAGGCCGTGCAAAACATGAATTTGATGTTCGGACTGGATGAGACTTCCGGATTGAGATTGAAGGCGATTGGTTATTGAAATGCGTGCCGTTGGAAATTGGAAATCTATTCAATATGTTTCCCCAAAATGAACACCGGCCAGACATACAAAGGCGGAATACCAGAATCCCTGATCCGCTAAACCTCAAGGGTTAATTCATGCAGCTTTTCGATGTTTATCCGCTTTATGAAATCGAGCCTGTAAAGGCGCGCGACGTTTATCTGTGGGACAGGAACGGCGTGCGCTATCTCGATTTTTACGGCGGGCATGCGGTGATTTCCATCGGGCACAGCCATCCTCATTATGTTCAAAAACTCACCGAACAACTCAATCGCATCGGTTTCTATTCCAATTCCGTGCAAATACCCTTGCAGCTTGAATTGGCGCAAAAACTGGGGAAGCTGTCGGGCTACGAGGATTATCAGTTATTCTTGTGCAACTCCGGCGCCGAGGCCAATGAAAATGCCCTCCGCATCGCCTGCCGCGCCACGGGCCGGTCCCGGATCCTGGCCCTGGAGCACGGCTTCCACGGCCGCACGNNCACAACGGCCACCGCACGATTGTGGCTTTTACGCATTCGTTTCACGGCCGCACCTCCGCCGCCGTGGCGGCGACAGATAATGCCAAGATTCGCGCGCCGTTGAATCAGGATCATCACGTCATTTTCCTTCCTTTGAATGATGAGAAAGCTTTGCAAAGCGTTTTTGACCGCGATGATCTTTGCGCGGTGATTGTCGAAGGCATTCAAGGCATCGGCGGGATTCATGTTCCCACTGCGGAGTTCCTGCAAAAAATACAAACCGGGTGCCAGCAGTCCGGCGCCGCCCTGATTCTCGATGAGATTCAATCCGGCTACGGCCGTTCTGGAAATTTTTTTGCGCATCAGTTTTCCGGCATTCGTCCGGATTTGATTACGATTGCGAAAGGCATGGGCAACGGTTTTCCCGTTGCCGGCGTGTTGATTCACCCAAAATTTAAAGCTTCGCACGGCCTGCTCGGAACGACGTTTGGCGGCAATCATCTGGCGTGCGCCGCCGCCGTCGCCGTTCTCGATGTTCTTGCTCAAGAAAATCTCATTGAAAACAGCCGCGCGCTCGGCGATTATTTGTTGCGTCAATTGCACTCGCTTTCCAATGGCATTCGTGACGTGCGCGGCCGGGGATTGATGATCGGGATTGAATTGGAATCAGCCTGCGCGGAAACCAGGAAAAAGTTGTTAGTCGAACACAAAATTTTCACCGGCGCGGCGCACGATCCCAACACGATACGGCTGTTGCCGCCATTGACGTTGGCCAAAACCCAAGCGGATCAGTTTCTCGAAAGTTTTCGCACGGTTATAAAAAATGGTTGAAGGGCCGCTTCGGCGTTGGGGAAGCCGGAGAAAACGGCGCCACAAACAAAAAGCTGTGAGGCAAAAGGAGACGCGCGATGATCCTTTTCGAGTATCTCGGCTGGATACTCATCATGTGCTATGCCTACTTTGTTATCCTGCGTTTGTATTGGCTGTATCAGCGTAATGACCGGCATATTGTTTGGAAAAGAGCGGATGCGGGTATGCATTATGGCCTTGCCTTGCTCATTTTTTTAACGATGTCGGCGTTGTTTCTTTTAAAACACAATCCGGAGTACCTGTTGTTGCTGCTCGTTGGGGTCTACATTTTTTGCGCCATACCGCTGCTCAAAATCAGTGAGCGTGGCATCATGATGAATGCGCTGTTGACGCAATGGGTGAATGTCGTTGAGATTCGACGCGCCCCGGGCAAAAATGCTTACCTGATCGTCACCAAGAATCGCTGGCGCCGGTTTCGCTTAAAAGTGCCGCCCGAGTTGGATGCCAAATGGCGAAAAATTGTGGCGTCGAAAGGATTGCGTATTTTAGAAAACCATGAAACCTCCTCGACGTTCGAATTGCCCGCGCTTGATTCCAATAAATTGAAAGTATCCTGAGATATGCGCTGGATGTGCTGCGGTTGTGAAGTTGTAATGTGAATCACGAACTTTTTCAGTCGAAAATTTAGTTGACATTACTAGGGGGGTTATCTATCTTTGGCGGTTTCGAAAAAAATATCCCGCCGCTGCTGGGTCAAGCGCGCGATCACGGAGGAGGATGGATCATGAAGAACATCGTAAATTCGGTGGCACCGACGCTGGCGCATTTTGTGACCAGCATTTTTTTTGTTCCCTCCATCCGTTGTGGAGCGCAATAAAGCATGCCAGCCGCCTGGACGGAAAAATTGCCGCAGGGATTGCGGGATTATCATAAGGTCAGCCGCGCTCACTTCTTCGGGTTGATCATGGTGTTGGTGCTGCTCGTGATTTATGAATCGAGCAACGCCGTGATTTATCAAGGCCAGTCCCTCATCGTTCAAAACCGCGCCGAGGCCATGATCAAGCGCGCGCTTTGGTTTGCCGGGTTGCGCGAATTTTGGATGCCGTGGATCGTTTTTGCGCTTTTGCTGTTCTGGGCTTATTGGTATGCGCAAAAGCACAATCTGTTGCAGATCAAGCCGCCGTATTTTCCCTATGCGATTTTGGAAAGTTTGGCTTACGGCGTCTTGTTCAGCGGGTTGATGAATCTTGTCGCCAACAAAACCTTCACCATCAAATTCCTTTGGCTGAATCTCGGCGATAAAAGCGTTGCCTTGCCGGCACGCATGGCCTTGGCGCTGGGCGCGGGAATCTACGAAGAATTGCTGTTCCGGCTCGGCGTGTTCACGCTGACGCTCTGGTTTCTCCAGCGCGTGCTCGCGGCCAAGCCCTTCATGCAGCAGGCACTCGCGTTGATTTTTTCGGCCGCGCTTTTTTCCGCGTTCCATTTTTTGGGGCGTGAGGCTTTTTCCGCGGTGGCGTTTGCGCAGCGATTTTACGCCGGCATTTTGCTCGGCATGATTTTTAGCTTTCGCGGCATCGGCATTGTCGCTTTCACACATGCCTTTTATGATCTTTTTTGGATTTTGCGTACGAATGTGAGCTAGGGTTGCAGGACGCCGCTCCAGCCGGACCATTTGAATTCAGCGATTACATATAGATGAAAAAATTTTTGCTTGTCGTATTGATATTGACTGTTGTCGCCGCCGGTGCTTCCGCGTTTTATGTGTATGCGCTATTGTGGCAGCCGGTTGTGCCGCAGCCGGCGCCGCGGCCCTATTTCATTGTGTCTCGCGGCATGCGTTAGCATCAGATTGCGGACAGCTTGCAGCAAGCCGGTATCATTCCGGACCGCAACAAATTCTTGCTGGCGGCAAAGCTGGTCG
>JRYC01000264.1_pt1 | contig 11048 bp, 11 predicted proteins | sample 235301 | NCBI WGS metagenome assembly JRYC01 (sample SAMN03074211, study PRJNA261470) | activated sludge metagenome | biome: Common Effluent Treatment Plant; feature: Wastewater; material: Activated sludge; isolation source: activated biomass of a common effluent treatment plant treating...
CGCCCCTGGTGCGAGCTGCTGCGCCAGTGGTCGAGCCTGCACCCGGAATTCTCGTTCCTGCCGCGCAAGTTCAAGATCGCGGTGACCGGGGCGCCGCACGACCGGGCGGCGGTCAAGGTCCACGACATCGGCCTGCGCATGCACCGCCACCCGGACACCGGCAGGCCGGGCTTCGAGGTGATCGTCGGCGGCGGGCTCGGGCGGACGCCGATGATCGGCAAGACCGTACGCGAGCACCTGCCGCTGGACGAGCTGCTGCCCTACCTGACGGCGATCATGCGGGTCTACAACCGGCACGGCCGGCGCGACAACAAGTTCAAGGCGCGCATCAAGATCCTGGTCCACGAGCTGACCGCGCCCGAGTTCATCCGACAGGTCGAGGAGGAGTACGCGCTGATCCGGCGGGACGGCGAGGCCTATGCGCTGGCCGATGCCGAGGTGGGGCGCATCGCCGCCTATTTCGCCCCGCCGGCCTATGAGCGCCTGCCCGAGCGTGACCCGGTGCACGACCAGCGGGTGTTCGAGAACAAGCCCTTCGCCCAGTGGGTCCGGGCCAACACCGTCCGTCACAAGGTACCTGGCTACGCCATCGCCAACATTTCGCTGAAGCCGATCGGCGGCATCCCCGGCGATGCGACTTCCGCACAGATGCGCAAGGTGGCGGAGCTCGCCGACGACTACAGCCATGGCGAGATCCGCGTCACGCACCACCAGAACCTGGTGTTGCCCGACGTCCGCATTCGCGATCTGTTCGCGGTTTGGCAGGGCCTGATCGAGGCCGAGCTCGCCACGCCCAATATCGGCCTGGTCAGCGACATCATCGCCTGCCCGGGCATGGACTACTGCTCGCTGGCCACCGCCCGCTCGATCCCGATCGCCCAGGCGATCAGCACACGATTCGAGCAGCTCGACCGCCAGCTCGAGGTCGGGCCGCTCGAGATCAAGATCTCGGGCTGCATCAATGCCTGCGGCCATCACCATATCGGCCATATCGGCATCCTGGGCGTCGATAAGCACGGCCAGGAGCTCTACCAGGTGACGCTCGGCGGCAGCCCCGACGAGACCGCCGCCATCGGCACGATCATCGGCCCCGGCTTCGCCGGCGACCGGGTGGTCGATGCCGTCGAGACCATTGTCGACACCTACGTCAAGGGCCGCGACGGCGAGGAGCCGTTCCTCGCCTACTACCGTCGCGTCGGCCAGAAGCCGTTCAAGGAGGCGCTCTATGGCCCTGCTAAGAGCTGACCAGAACCCCGTCGCCGACCGCTGGACCCGTATCGCCGACGACCAGGCGGTGCCCGCGGACGGGGCGGTGATCCTCGGCCGCGCCCGGCTGGAAGCCGAGGCCGAGCATCTCTGGCACCGGCCGGACGGGCTGGGCGTGGAGCTGACCTCGGCCGACCCGGTCGAGGCGATCGCCGAGTGGCTTCCGCATCTGCAACTCGTGGCCCTGCGCTTTCCGGCCTTCACCGATGGCCGCCCGTTCAGCGCCGCGAGGCTCCTGCGCAGCCGCTACGGCTTCGGCGGCGAGATCCGCGCCGTCGGACCGGTGCTCGCCGACCAGCGGCAGTTCCTGCTGCAGTGCGGCTTCGACAGTTTCGAGATCGACGATCAGCGCATCCTGTCGAGCTGGCAGAAGGCCGATGTCTGGATGCCGCTGAGCTACCAGCCCGCCTATGACGAGACCTTGGGTCCGAGGTCGCTGAACGTGCTGATGGCGAGGCATTCGCGTCCGGCGGCGGCTGCAGCCTAGGATACGCTTCGGACCGCCGCCGGCTGGCGGCGGCGGCGCAGAACCATATCGTCGCCGGGCGGGAGCCGGGGTATGATGGCCGACGGATGTCGAAGCGGCGTCCGCTCCCGCTTGTCTGCGGGGGCACCTCGCAACGAGAAGGCCCGACCCTGGCTACCCTGCGCGCGCTCGTCACCACCCCGGCTGCGCCCAGCGATCTCGTAGCCCTTCCCGACCCGTCGCAGCTCGATCGGGCGCTGCGACGTCTGGTCGACGGCGGTGTGCTGGCGATGGAGGACGCGCTGCGGGCGCAGGGACTGGTGACGCAGGGCCGCGAGCCCTTGGCCCGGCTCCTCCAGCGCACCGGCATCGTCAAGCCAGCGGCCTGGGCGGCGGCGGTGGCCGAGGAGTACGGCATCCAGCTCGTCGGCGCCGACGATCACCCGGCGGCCCCGGTGCTGCCGGACCTGCTGGCGCCGCGCTTCCTCCGCCACAACCTCGCCTTGCCGGTGCATGCCGACGACGAGACCTTGTGGCTGGCCATGGCCGATCCGCTCGACGCCACGACGGTGAAGGCGGTCCGCCTCGCCACCGGCCGCGAGGTGGTGCCGCTGGTAGCTCCCATCGACGATCTCGAGCGCAGCTTCGCCCGGCTGTGGGACCGGGGCGGCGCTTTGCAGAAGATCGTCGACGACATCGGCGAAGGCGGCCCGGCGGCGTCGGGCGACGTCGAGCACCTGATCGACCAGGCGCAGGAGGCGCCCGTCGTCCGGCTGGTCAACCAGCTGCTGTCGGACGCGGCACGGATGCACGCCTCGGACATCCACATCGAGCCCTACCGCGACCGGCTGCGCGTCCGCTTCCGCATCCACGGCCGGCTGCGCGAGATCAGCTCGCCGCCGGCGCGGCTGAGCGCCGCCGTGGTGTCGCGCATCAAGATCCTGGCCAAGCTCGACATCGCCGAGCGCCGGCTGCCCCAGGACGGCCGGGCGCGGCTCAACATCGACGAGCGGCGCATCGACCTGCGGGTCGCCACCGCCCCGACGCCGCACGGCGAGAGCCTGGTCATCCGCCTGCTCGACCAGAGCGGCCACGGCGCGGTGATGGCCGACCTCGGCCTGGAGCCCGGCGTCGAGGCGCGGCTGCGGCGGATGCTGGAAGCGCCGCACGGCATGATCCTCGTCACCGGCCCGACGGGCAGCGGCAAGACCACGACGCTCTACGCCGCCCTGCGCGAGCTCAACGCCGCCACCGACAAGATCATCAGCATCGAGGATCCGATCGAGTACCAGATCGACGGCATCACCCAGATCCATGTCCGTCCCGACATCGGCCTCGACTTCGCCCGCATCCTGCGCTCGGTGGTGCGGCACGATCCCGACATCGTCATGGTCGGCGAGACCCGCGATCCCGAGACCGCCGAGATCGCCGTCCATGCCGCGCTGACCGGCCACCTGCTGCTGACCACGCTGCACACCAACAATGCCGCCGGTGCCGTGGCCCGCCTCCTCGACATGCGCGTCGAGCCCTATCTGCTCGCCTCGGTGCTGCGCGGCGTGATCGGCCAGCGCCTCGTCGGCACGCTCTGCCCGTCCTGCAAGCGGCCGCGCCCGGCGACGCCCGAGGAGCGCGCCTTCTTCACTGCCGCCGGCGTCCCCGTCGAGGAGGCGACGCAGCTCTACGAGGCGCCCGGCTGCCGCGACTGCGAGGATGTCGGGCTGATCGGCCGGCAGGGCATCTTCGAGATGCTGGAGGTGACCGACGAAATTCGCGAGCTGATCCGCGCCCAGGCGCCCAGCCAGGCGATCCTGAGCCGAGCCATCGCCCAGGGCATGCGCACCATGGCCGTCGATGGCCTCTACAAGTGCCTCGCCGGGGTGACGACGCTCGAGGAGGTCACCCGGGTCACCGAGGACTGGTAGCGCCTTGGCCACCTTCGCCTATCAGGCGCTGACCGCCGCCGGCGAGCGTGTCGCCGGCGAGATCGAGGCGGCCGACGCCCGTGGCGCCATCCAGCGGCTGCAGGACGGCGGGCTGATACCGATCGAGGCACAGCTGGTTGCCGGACGGGCCGGGGCGTCCGCAGGCACGGCCTCGTTCGGCGGTGGCGCCTCGGCGACGCAGCTCACAGCGGCGACGCGCGAGCTCGCGACCCTCATCGGCGCCGGCCAGACCCTCGAAAGCGCCCTCGACATGGTGGCCGAGGATGCCGGCAGCCGGAAGCTCTCGGGCGCCCTCGCCCGCGTCCTGGCCAAGGTCCGCGGCGGCAGCTCGCTGGCCGACGCCCTTGCCGAGGAGGGCGGGACCTTTCCCCGGCTCTACGTGGCGATGGTGCGCGCGGGCGAGGCCTCGGGCCAGCTCGACCGCACGCTGGCCGAGCTGGTGACCTTGCGCGAGAAGTCCGAGGCGATGCGCTCGAAACTGACCTCGGCGCTGATCTACCCGATGCTGCTGGTGCTCACCGCCGTGGGCGCCCTGGGCATCCTGCTGACGGTGGTGGTGCCCCAGTTCGCGCCGCTGTTCGAGCAGGCCGGCGAGCAGCTCCCCGCCGGATCGCGCATGGTGCTGAGCATCGCCTCGGCGGTGCAGGCCAACGGCATCGCCATCCTGATCGTGCTGCTGCTGGTCCTGCTGGTCGGCTCGCGCCTGCTGCGCATGGAAGGGCCCGGCCGCGCCTTCGACCGGCTGCTGCTCGGCCTGCCGGGCATCGGCCGGCTCGTGCGCGAGCGCATCACGGCCCAGGTCTGCCGCGGGCTCGCCAGTCTGCTCTCCGGCGGCCTCGACCTTCCGGCCGCTCTGGGCATGACAAGGGACATGGTCGCCAACCGCTGGGCGCGCAGCAACCTCGATCAGGTGATCTCCGGCGTGCGGCAGGGCCGGACGCTGAGCGACTGCCTCGCCGACGCCGACGTCATGGTGCCGATGGCGGTGAAGCTCCTGCGTGCCGGCGAGGAGGGCGGACGGCTGCGGCCGGTCGCCACGCATCTGGCCGAGGCGTTCGACGAGCGGGTGGCGACGAGGCTCGCCCGTCTCGTCGCCGTGCTGGAGCCGACGCTGGTCATCGTGCTGGGCGTGCTGGTGGGAGGCATCGTCATGTCGATCCTGACGGCTGTGATAAGCGTCAACGACCTGGCCATATGAGCATGTCATGACTTGAGTGATATTGACGTGCAGGCGGGGTCGCCGTTAGGTGATGATCCGCCCGGTTGCAGCCATGAGAACCGACTCCGCCTTGACCCGTTGGCATCCCGCGACGAAAGCGCTCGTCGGCGTGGCGATCGTCGCGCTGCCCTATCTCGCCTGGACCTCGCTCGGCGAGGCGCCGGCGGCGGTGGCCGTGGCGCAGCGCGTCGCTCCGCCGGAGCCCGCGGCTGTCGTGGCCCAGGCCGAGCCGCTCGAGGTGGCGTCGCTCCGTCAGCTGCCGCCGCTCGACCAGCTCACGACGATGGTCGAGCGGCCGCTGTTCTCGCCGACGCGTCGCCCGCACATCGCCGCCGTCGAGCCATCGGCTGGACCGGAGGAGCCCGACCAGGAGGAGGCTGCCGCCGACCAGCCGGCGGACGGTGCGCCGTCGCTGCGTTTCGTCGGCACGATCGGCCAGGGCGGCGACATGACGGCGCTGGTGTTGCGCGACGACGACCCGGCGGTGAGCAAGCTCGTCGCCGGCGACGAGGTCGATGGCTGGCGGGTGACCGAGGTGACCGCGAGCCAGCTCGTCCTGGAACACGAAGCCGACCGGCTCGTCCTCACCATCCTGCAGTGACATTCCCCGGCTTCGCCGGGGATCGAGTGACCGGATCGAACATGCACCATCCATCTGACCGGACCCGCCGCCGGACGCCGAGCGGCGACGCAGGCTTCACGCTGATCGAGCTTCTCGTCGTGCTGGTGATCCTCGGCCTGCTGGCGGCGCTGGCTGGCCCGCGGGTGCTGAGCTACCTGTCGGGTGCGAAGGTCGACACCGCCAAGCTGCAGATCGACAATCTCGGCAAGGCCCTCGACCTTTTCCGGCTCGATACCGGCAAATACCCGACGACACAGCAGGGCCTCCAGGTGCTGATCGCCAACAACGAGCGCCTGCCCGGCTGGAAGGGCCCCTATCTCGATGCCAAGGAGGTGCCGAAGGACCCCTGGGGCACCGCGTATGTCTACCGGTCGCCCGGCGATCGCAGCCTTTACGATCTGATCTCGCTGGGCGCCGACCAGGCGCCGGGGGGGCAGGGCGATGCGGCGGACATCGCGAGCAGTCAGCGCTGAGCCTCCGGCCCGTCCCGCACGGCGTCGCGAGCACGGATTCACCCTGGTCGAGCTCCTGGTCGTGCTGACGCTGCTCGCCCTGATGAGCGCCATTGTCCTGCCGCGTTTCATGGCGAGCACCGGCCCGACCGCACGCACGCAGGCGGCGCTGGTGGCCAGCAAGCTGCGCGACGCCCGGCGGGAGGCCGTCGCCGCCGCCCGCCCGGTCGGCGTGCCGCTCGATGCCGCCGGCGTCGAGGCCATCGGGCCGGACGGACGGCGCATTTCGGAGATTCTCTTCTTTCCCGACGGCAGCTCCAGCGGTGCCCTGCTCACCGTCGAGGTCAACCAGCGGCGCGCTGCCGTGGAGGTCGACGACCTGACCGGTTCGGTGAGGCTTCGCGGTGAGTGAGCGCGCGTCCGACAGGGGCTTCACGCTGATCGAGATCATGGTGGCGCTTGCCGTGCTCGGCCTCGTGCTCGTCGTCGTGTTGCGCATCTATGGCACCGGGATTCTTTCGGTCGGCCGAGGCATCGACGAGCTTCGCCTGGCGCTGGCGGCCGAGGCCGTGCTGGCGCGCACCCGCCTCGATCTCGATCCCCGCCAGGGTCGGGCGGAGGGCAGTCTCGACGGCATCGACTGGCTGATGGAGGCGCGGCCCATGCCCATGCCGCCGCGGCCGAGGGAGCTGGCACCCTCGCCGTCCGAGCGCGCCGGAGCTCCGGGCAACATTGCCCAGCAGAGGCCGCAGCTCTGGGAAGTGAGGGTGACGGTCGCGGCTGCGGGCCACAGCTTCGAGCTTGCGAGCGTGCAATGGCTGTCCGGTCCATGACCCGCAGCGGCACGCAGTCGGGCTTCACCCTGGTCGAGCTGCTCGTCGCCATGGCGATCACGGGTCTCGTGATGCTTCTGGTGACCCAGGGCCTGCGCTTTGCCACCACGGCACGGGAGCGGATGCTGGCCCGCAGCGACGATCTGCAGGAGCTGGTGCTCGGCCGCGAGCTGCTGGAGCGCCAGCTGTCGCGCGCGCAGCTCCTGGCCTGGGGTCTGGCCGGCCGCAAGCGTATCGCCTTCTCGGGCGACCCGGAACGCATCCGTTTCGTCAACGTGGCACCCGACTATCAGCCGGGCGCTGCCTGGCAGCTCTGGGAGTTCTCGCTGGAGCCGACGGCGCGCGGCGGTCGCGAGCTTCTGGTGCGGCGTGCGGCCTTCGGACAGGCCGAGAGCGGGTTTCAGCCCCTGGAGCAGGCCCAGCCGCGTCTCCTGGCCACCATCGACGCACCGGTCAGGTTCGCCTATTTCGGCAAGGTCGGCGCGAGCGACCGCGGCCGCTGGGTCGACCGCTGGACCGAGACGGAGCGCGCGCCGACAGCGGTGCGGCTGACCGGCGGCGGCAATGCCTGGCCCGAGCTCGTCGTGCGCACCGAGATCGACGCCGGGGGGCGCTGCGCCGCCGAGGGCAACGAGGAGACGATCGGGTGCGGCACTTGACCGGCCCTGTCCGCGACAGGGGCGTCGCCCTCGTGGCGGTGCTCTGGTTCACGGTGGCGATCGCCGGCATGGCGGCGGCATTCGCGACGCTCGCCCGCGGCGAGGCTCTGCGCAGTCGCAACATGGTCGACGGCATCCGTGCCCGAGCGCTTCTCGAGGCAGCGCTCGATCGGGCGGCATTGGAGCTGGTGACCCCGACGGTGAAGCCGACGCAGCAGGGCGTCGAGCTGGACTGGCCGTTCGACGGTGCCCTGGTGCATATCGTGATCACAGGCGAATCCGGCCTGGTCGACCTCAACGCGGCGAGCCCGGAGCTCATCGCCTCCCTTGCCGGGGAGCTGGGTGCCGATCGCGAATTGGCGCAGCGCATCGCCGATTCGGTGCTCGACTGGCGGGACGACAACTCGCTGCGCCGGCCCAAGGGTGCCGAGGACCGGGACTATCGATCGGCCGGACGCCAGGGGGGTGCGGCCGATGCGCCGTTCGGGCATGTCGGCGAGCTGCGCCAGCTCCTCCCCGTAGAGCCCGCACTCTATCGCCAGTTGCGCGACCTCGTCACCGTCGCCACCGGCCGCGGCAATCCGGATGGCCAGCTCGCACCCGAGATCGTCCGCCAGGCGATGCTGGGCAAGTCGGCGTCCCGGCGTGGCGGCACCAAGCTCGGCCAAGACGAGGGCGACATGGCGAGCGGCGACGACGCCGATGCCGCGACGGATGAGGATGATGGGAACAGCGATGTCGCGGACGACCCCGACCTGAAGCCGGACGAGCCCGAGCGGCAGCCCGAGAACACGGGCTTCACCGATCCGGCCGGCATCTATGCGATCCGCCTCGAAGCGCTGCTGCGCAGCGGCTACCGGGCTCATGCCGACGCGGTGATCTGGGTCCAGGAGACCTCGGGCGGCAGGCCCTTCCGGGTGCTCGACTGGGATCCGTCGCCCTGGCGCGCCGCGGAGGCCGGGTAGTGGCAACGCGCGTCGAGGACGTATCGGCGCCGCCCCGGGGGCTGTGGGCATGGTGGCTGGGCGAGCTGCGTGGCCTCTTTCCACGCCGGACCTGGCGGCCACCGGTCCGGCGGGAGGCGGTGATCATCCTGTACGAGCCCGCCGGCATCGCCGTCGCGGCGCGGCGTCATCGCCGCATCAAGGAGCTGGGCCGGCTGGAGCTGCCCGAGCCCAAGCGCGGCGATGCGGCGCTGGCCGGCATCGCCCAGGCACCCGCGACCAGGGCACTGCTGCGCGCGATCAGGCAGGCCAAGCTGCCCGTGGTGCTGCGGCTGCCCGCCTCCATGGGCGTGGTGCGCCGTGACCTGCTGCCGGCCTCCGCGGCCCGGGAGCTGGGCTCCATCATGGCGCACAAGATCGACATGCTGACACCCTGGCCGCTCGACCAGGTGCATTTCGATCAGCGCATCGACGAGGAGCGCAGCGACGGCCAGATCGATGTTTCGCTGATCGCCGCGCCGCGCGCCGTGGTGGCAGAGGCGCGCAGACGTCTCGCCGCCATCGGCCTCGAGGTGCGTGGCGTCGACATCGTCGAGGACGATCCGCTCGCCCCGCCCAGCGTCGACCTCGCCCACGGACTCGACGTGGCGAGGCCGGGGCAGCGCTGGGGCGGCGTGCTGCTCTGGCTCGGCATCGTCCTGGCGACGGCAGGCGGGGTGGCCGCCGCCCATCACATCGCCACCCGCCAGGCCATCGTGGCGCAGAGGCGGGCCCTGGTGCTCGGCCTCGAGCAGCGGCTGGCCGACCTGCCCGACCTGCGCAACAGCATCGACGCGCTGCGCAACGAGACCCGCTTCGTCGCCGAGCAGCAGCATGCATCGGCCTCGCCGCTGCTGGTGCTCGAAGCCCTGAGCCGCCTGCTGCCGGACGGCGTCTGGCTGACCGACATCGCCGTCACGGGCAATTCCCTGACCATTCAGGGATATGCCGACGAGGTGGCGGGCATCGTCGGCCTGATCGAGGCTTCCCCCCTCTTCGCCCAGGCCGAGTTCCGCGCGCCCAGCACGCGCGAGCGCGTGCAGCTGCCCGACGGCAGCGAGCGGGAGGTGAGCCGGTTCTCCGTCGCCGCCAACATCGAGGCCGAGGCGGGAACGCTCCCATGATCGGCGGTCTCTCCAGCAGCATGCGGCGGGCCTTGGCGCTGGCGATCCTCGCGGCACTGCTCCTGGGGATCGGCGGTCTCGTCTGGCTGCCCTTCGCGATACTGCAACGCCAGGACAGCGAGATCGTCCGCCTCGACGAGCGGATGGACGAGCTCGAGGCGCGGCTGCGCGGCCGCGAGCAGCTTCTCGCCGAGCAGCGGCTGCTGGAACGCGCCAGCCAGGCCGATCAGACCCTGGCGCAGGCCGGCACGCCGGCCCTGGCCGGCGCCGAGCTGCAGCGCGTGCTCACCGAGCTGGTGGCCGCCGGCGGCGGGGCGCTCGAGAGCGTGCAAGTGCTGGAGCCGGCCCAGCGCCTGCCCTTCATGCAGATCTCCGTGCGCCTCAGCTTCACCAGCAGCATCGAGGCGCTGCGTCAGTTCCTCTATGCCGTCGAGGACCACGCGCCGGTGCTGCTGGTGCACGATCTCTCCATCACCGAGGCGGTGGCATACGACGCGATGGGCGATCCCCTGCCCTCGCAGCTCTACAGCACGGTCGAGATTCGGGCGTTCACGCGTGCCCAGGCGCCCTCCTGAGCGCCCGACGACCGTTGCCCTGTGGTGGAGCGGTCGGCGAAGATGTCCCGAGGACCATCGGGGGCCACGGACATGTGCGGCATCGTTGGCGTCATCGGCAAGCGTGAGGCGGCATCGCTGCTGCTCGAGGCCCTGCGCCGGCTCGAATACCGTGGCTACGACAGCGCCGGAATCGCCACCCTGGCCGAGGGCCGGCTCGACCGGCGGCGCGCCGCCGGCAAGCTCGACCGCCTCGCCTTCGAGCTGGAAAGCCGGCCGCTGGCCGGGCGGACCGGCATCGGCCATACCCGCTGGGCGACGCATGGCGCTCCGACCGAGTCCAATGCCCATCCCCACACCGCCGCCGGCGTCGCGGTGGTGCACAATGGAATCGTCGAGAATTTCCAGGAGCTGCGCGCCGAGCTGATCCGCGAGGGCCACAGCTTCGCCACCCAGACCGACACCGAGGTCGTGCCGCACCTCGTGTCGCGCTACCTGCAGCGCGGCAAGCGCCCGGAGGAGGCGGCACGGCTGGCGATCGGTCGGCTGCATGGCGCCTTTGCGCTGGCCATCCTGTTCGAGGGCCGCGAGGACCTGCTGGTCGGTGCCCGCAAGGGCGCGCCACTCGCCGTCGGCTATGGCGATGGCGAGATGTATCTGGGATCGGACGCCCTGGCGCTGGCGCCGCTGACCGACCGCATCCAGTACCTCGAGGAGGGCGACATCGCCCTGCTGCGGCCGGATGGCGCCACTCTGATCGACGCCGGCGGCGAGCCCGTCGAGCGGACGATCCAGCAGACCGCCTTCTCGGGTGCGATGATCGGCAAGGGCAACCACCGCCACTTCATGGAGAAGGAGATCCACGAGCAGCCGGCGGTGATCGGCGACACGCTGCGCGCCTTCGCCGATCCGCGCGACCATCGCATC
>JRYC01003486.1_pt1 | contig 10978 bp, 13 predicted proteins | sample 235301 | NCBI WGS metagenome assembly JRYC01 (sample SAMN03074211, study PRJNA261470) | activated sludge metagenome | biome: Common Effluent Treatment Plant; feature: Wastewater; material: Activated sludge; isolation source: activated biomass of a common effluent treatment plant treating...
GCCGAGTTCACCCAGCCGGTGAGCTTTCTCGGCCAATACATGACCGCACCTACCTATTTCGCCAAGGATCCCGACTATACCGGCTTCTACCTGCACCATTGCGTCCACTATCTCGACCTCGTGCCCTGGCTGATGGGGCCGGTGGCGGCGCTGTCGACGCGGCGGCACGAATTGGCGCCCGGCAAGCTGCTGCTGCACGTCGATTTCCGCTTCGAGTCGGGCGGCATCGGCACGCTGGTGATGGGCACGCACCAGTCGCGCGGCACGCCGATGGAATGGTGGCAGGTCATGGCCGACCACCGCCGCGTCGAGGTCAGGAACGTGCACGAGGTGCGCTACTACCGGGCGCCGCCGTTCAAGGTCGACCGCGCCGAGGCGACGCTGGCCGAGGCCGAGGATACCCTGGTCTGGGAGCCCAATCTCACCGTCGCCGCCAACGAGGACCACAAGGGCTACAACGCGCTGCTGGGGGATTTCCTGAAGCTGGTGCGTGGCGAGCCGGCAGAACCGCCGCTGGCGGCGGACGGCGCGCGGGCGATGGTCCTGCTGGAGAAGATGATCGCCGGCTGAGCGTCAGTGCAGGAACTCGGGTGAGATCAGGCTCGGCAGGAACAGCACGAGACCGGGCCACAGGATCACCAGCAGCAGCACACCCATCATCGGCAGCAGCATGATGAAGGTGTCCTTCAGCGCCTCGCGCATGCGGATGCCGGCGACGTGGCAGGCGATCATCAGGCAGAGCCCGTAGGGCGGCGTCACCAGGCCGAAGGCCAGCGAGACGATGCCGATCATGGCGAAATGGATCGGGTCCATGCCTACCGACTGCGCCAGCGGCTGCAGGATGGTGCCGACGATGATGATGGCCGGGATGGCGTCGAGGAAGCAACCGACGACCAGGAAGACGAAGGCGATGAACACGCCGGCGCCGATCGGCCCCATGCCCCAGTCGAGCACATGTGACAGCAGCGCCTTGGGGATCTGGTAATAGGCCAGCACCCAGCCGAAGGCGCTGGCCGTGCCGACGCAGAACAGCGTCACGGCGGCCAGCCGGCCGGTGTCGAGCAGGGCGACGCGCAGGCCGGACAGGTCCATCTCGCGATAGACCAGCAGCGACAGCACGCCGGCATAGAGCACGGCGATGCAGGCCGATTCCGTGGCGGTGAACCAGCCGAAGATCTTGCCGCCGATGATGATCACCGGGGTGATCAGGGCCGGGATCGAGACGATGAAGCTGACCAGGATCTCCTTCAGCGTCGAGGCCTCGTAGGTCTTGTAGTTGCGCAGCTTGGCATAGACGTGGACGGTGGCCATCTGCACCACGCCGATCAGCAGGCCCGGTATCACCCCGGCCAGGAACAGGCCGCCGATCGAGACCGACAGCACGCCGCCCCAGACGATCATCAGGATCGAGGGCGGGATGATGACCGCCAGCACCGCCGAGACGGCGGTGATCGCCACCGAGAAGCTGTCGTCGTAGCCCTCCTTGCGCTGGGCATCGATGAAGATCTTCGACTGGCTGGCGGCGTCGGCGGTCGAGGAGCCGGAGATGCCGGCGAAGAAGATCGACAGCACGACGTTGATCTGGGCGAGGCTGCCCGGCATCTGGCCGACGATAGCCCGCGACAGCCTGACCAGCCGGTCGGTGATGCCGCCGACGTTCATCAGGTTGGCGGTGAGCAGGAAGAACGGCACCGCCAGCAGGATGAACGAGTTGTAGGCGTTGAAGGTCTCCTGGACCAGGTTGACCGGCCACAGCCGCGGCTCGATCAGCATGATCGGCAGGGTGGCGAGGCCGAGGGCCATCGCGATCGGCACGCGCAGGACCATGAGCGAGAAGAAGACGCCGAACAGGATCAGCGACGCCTCGCCGGGCGACAGGACCGAGCCAGCCATGGAAACTCAGGCCTCCCGGCCGGTCAGCAGGCGGATGTTGTCGAGCATGCGCTCGCCCAGGAAGATCACCCAGGTGATGCCGGCCACCGGCCAGGCGACGTGGATCATCCACAAGGGCAGCTCGGCCAGCTCGGAGATGCGGTTGAAGGCGAAGCGGGTGAACTCCCAGCCCCACCAGACGAAGACCAGCGCGAAGATCAGGCAGAAGAAGCCGACGGCCAGCTCGACCTTGGCATTGGCGCGCGGACCCAGCCGCGGCCAGACGTCTACGACGAAGTGGCTGCCCTCGCGGATGCCGAGCATGGCGCCCAGCATCACCATCCAGACCAGGAGGAAGCGGGCCATCTCCTCGGTCCAGATGTAGCTGGGGATCAAGGAGGTGTAGCGCGAGAAGATCTGCAGCGTCACCGGCACCACCAGGGCCGCCACGGTGATGATCAGCAGCCAGGACAACAGCTCGCTGTACCAATGGGTCAGCGTGCGGAACCAGCCTCGCGGTCGGCTCGGATGCATGGGGCTATTCCGGAACGGATGGGTGGCGGCCGGGAGGGCCCCGGCCGCCGGTGAGCGTCAGAGGGCGTTGATCTGGGCCAGGATCTTGTCGGCGCCGATCTCGACCGCGTATTCCTGCATGACGGGGTCGACGAGCTTCTTCATCTCGTCGCGGCCGCTGAAGGCGATGCGCTTCAGCCTGCCGGCCTTCTCCAGCGCCTCCAGCTTCTCGGTATCCTGCGAGGATTCGACCTGGCGGCCATAGGCGCCGGCCTCGGCACCGGCCTTGATGATCGCCGCCTGCAGGTCGGGTTCCAGCGCATCGAAGGTTTTCTTGGAGAAGCAGAGCGGGCGGATGGTGATGGCGTGCTGCGTCATCGAGAGGTTGGGCGCCACCTCGTAGAACTTCATCTGCTCGACGCCCGCGGCCTCGTTCTCGCCGGCCGAGATCACGCCGTTCTGGATGGCGTTGTAGATCTCGTTGTAGGCGATGACCGTCGGAGACATGCCGATGGCGGCGAAGGTCTTGCTCCAGATGGGTGCCCCCTGCACACGCACCTTCAGTCCCTGGAGACCGGCCAGATCGCCGATCGGCTTGTCGACGAAGATGTTGCGCGTGCCGCCGCCGGCATAGCCGATCAGCATGACGTCGGCCTTCTGGGCGATCTCGTCGGCGATCGGCTTCAGCGTGTCGCTGTCCAGCACCTTGTTCCAATGGTCGAGGTCGCGGAACAGGAACGGCGCGTCGATGAACGGCGCCGCCTTCGAGAAGGTCGACATGTGCGCCGGCGAGACGATGCCGTAGTCGACGGCGCGGCCCTGCGACATGTACTCGAAATACTGCTTCTCGAGGCCGAGCTCGCTGTTCTTGTGCAGCACGAACTCGATCGGCTTGCCGTAGTACTGCTTGACCAGCTCCTCGAACCTGACCAGCGCCTTGGTGAAGGCGTGATCGTCGTTGAACTGGACGGCACCGTTGAGCGAGATGGTCTGGGCGTGAGCGGTGCCGCCGCAGGCCAGCGCTGCCGCGGAGCCTGCCACCGCGCCGAAGAAGGTGCGACGGAGCATGGGATAGCCTCCTCTGTTTTAGTCCCCGATCGTGCGCCTCCATGACATGAGCGGGCGGGGGCTGTCATCCCTTGATCGGGGCTGCTAGCGTCCGCGGCACCAAGGGAGGCGCACGATGACCGAGCCGGCCGGCAACGGCCTCGCGGAATGGCGTGGCCGCAAGGCCCGCTTCAGCAAGACCGTGAGCGAGAGCGACATCTACCTGTTCGCCGGCATCAGCGGCGACTTCGCCCGCGTGCACATCGACGAGGCGTGGTGCAGCCAGCAGCCGTTCAAGCGCCGGGTCGCCCACGGCGTGCTGCTGATGAGCTTCATGTCGACCTGCTCGACCCTGGTCACCGAGGGCTACGAGGGGCCGCTGCTGTCGCTCGGCTACGACCGGGTGCGCTTCACGAAGCCGGTCCATATCGGCGACACCGTGACCTGCACCTACGAGATCGTCGGGGTCGACGAGACGAAGCGGCGGACCGAGGGCCGCATCGAGATGACCAACCAGCACGGTGAAACCGTGGCGGTGGCGACCCACATATTGAAGATCCTTTGACGGCGCTCCCTTGACCTTGCGGGAGCGGCGCACCAAACAAAGGCCGGCCGCCCCCGGCAGGCGGTCATGTCCACAGTCTAGGAGTGCGAATGGCAAAGGAAGATCTGATCGAGTTCGGCGGCAACGTGACCGAGGTCCTGCCGAACGCCATGTTTCGCGTGAAGCTCGACAACGACCACGAGATCCTTGCGCACACGTCCGGTCGCATGCGCAAGAACCGTATCCGCGTGCTCGTCGGCGACAAGGTCACCGTCGAGATGACGCCCTACGATCTGGCCCGCGGTCGCATCACCTACCGCTTCAAGTGAGCGGCACGACGGATCCGGGCGGATCCGCCACGCTGCTCTTGGCCTCATCATCGCCGCGCCGCCTCGATCTCCTGCGGCAGGCGCACATCGAGCCGGGGCGCGTCATGGCGCCCGATATCGACGAGACACCGCTGCCGCGCGAGCTGCCGCGCGCGCACGCGCTGCGCATCGCCGAAGCCAAGGCGCGCGCCGTCGCCTTCCTCGTCCAGGACGCCTTCGTCCTGGCCGCTGACACCGTAGTCGGATGCGGCCGTCGCATCCTGCCCAAGGCGGAGACGCGTGAGCAGGCGGCCCGCTGCCTCGAGCTGCTTTCCGGCCGCCGGCACCGTGTCTACGGCGGCGTCTGCGTCGTGGCGCCGGGCGGCCGCAGCGCCTCGCGCGTCGTGGTGACGATGGTACGCTTCAAGCGCTTGTCGGCCGAGGAGGCCGGCGGCTACCTCGACAGCGGCGAATGGCGCGGCAAGGCCGGCGGCTACGCCATCCAGGGTTCGGCCGGCGCCCTGATCCCGGCGATCAACGGCTCCTATTCCAACGTCGTCGGCCTGCCGCTCGTCGAGACCATCGCGCTGCTGACCGGGCTGGGCTGGCGGCGATGACCCGGACGCTCGTCATCGACAGCACCGGCTTCGGCCTGCGCGGCGCCGTGCTCGACGGCGACCGCCTGATCGAGCTGCTGGACGTCGACAGCCACGGCGATGCCGTCACCGACACGCTGTTCGCCGCCCGGGTGGACAAGGTCGACAAGCCTCTCGCGGCGGCGTTCGTCGAGATCGGTGCCGCCGAGCGCGCCTTCCTCGCCGCCAAGGACGCCCGGGCGGTGGCGGGCGTCGAGGAGCGGCTGCCGGTCGACCGCCTGCTGCACGAGGGCCAGAAGCTGATCGTGCAGGGCGTGCGCGAGCCGGTCGAGGGCAAGGGCTCGCGCGTCACCAGCGACATCAAGCTGTTCGGGTTCGGCCTGATCCTGCGGCCGATGAGCCGAGGGGTGGAGGTGCCGGTCCGGCTTCCGGAGCGGCAGCGCGAGGCGCTGGCGCGGCGCGGCCAGACCCTGTTCGGCGAGGCGGGCGTCACCCTGCGCCGGGCCGCGGCATCGCTCGACGACGAAGCCCTGCGGCGCGAGCACGCGGCGCTGAGCCAACGCTGGGCGCAGATCGAGCGCGAGGCCAGGGATGCCCGACGCCCCGGCCGTCTGGCCGCCGACGAGCCGGCGCTCGAGCGCCTGCTGCGCCGTGCGGCCGAGATGGCACCGGAGCGGATCGCCGTCGCCGACCACGCCCTGGCGCTGGCCACCGAGCGGCTGGTCGAGCAGCGGCTGGCGGGCTCGGGCGTCGCCGTCGAGCGGCTGACAGGGCACGGCCCGGCATTCGAGCAGACGCCCGTCGCCGCCGAGCTGGAGCTGGCGCTGGGCCGCGACGTGCCGCTCGAAGGCGGCGGCCGGCTGCGGATCGAGGAGACCGCGGCCTGCGTCGCCATCGACGTCGACGGCGGCAACCGTGCGGCACTCGACGCCGATCTCGCCGCCGCCGCCGAGGTCGCCAGGCAGGTGCGGCTGCGCAATCTCGGCGGCACCATCGTCGTCGACTTCATCGACCTGCCGACCCGCCCGCAGCGCCAGCGGCTGGAGGAGGCGCTGAAGAAGGCCTTTCGCGACGACCCGCAACCCGTCCAGCTCTATCCGATGTCGCCCCTCGGTCTCGTGCAGCTCAGCCGGCCGCGCCGCGGCCGGACCCTGGCGGCCCTGCTGGCGCGACCCTGCGCCTCCTGCCTGGGCAGCGGCCGGCAGCCCTCGCTGCGGGCGGTCGCCGAGCAGCTCCTCGCCCGGATGCGCCAGAACCCGCCGGTGACGCGGCTGGCGGCGGCACCCGATCTCGCCCGCTACCTGCAGACCGAGGCGGCGGTCGCCTGGGCCGGCCTCGGGGCCGCGCCGGCGGTCGAGATCGATGCCGGGCTGCCTGCCGGCGCCTGGACCATCCGGTGAACGAAGCGCCGAAGCCCAAGCCGCAGCCGCGCTGCCCGATGTGCGGCAAGCCGCGGGACGTACGGTTCCGGCCGTTCTGCTCGCGGCTTTGCCGCGACCGCGATCTGGTGAACTGGCTCGACGGCCGCTACGCCGTGCCGGCGGCCGAGGTCGACGACGACGGCTCCGAAGGCGACCCGAACGACCGGACCTAGTTCGGGGTGAGCGAGTTGGCGATGGCCTCGAAATGGCGCTGGCGGCGCTCGTTCATCGAGCGGGCGCTGACGGCGTAGCGCTCGTTGCCGATGCTCACCAGCCGCAGGTCGAGCAGCATGCCGATCGAGCCGACGCCGAAGCGGCAGCCCATCGACCGGGCGCTGGCCGTGACCGCCGGCGGCGTGCAGACCTGCAGCGCCGCGCGGCCGACGCTCTCCAGGGCCTGGCGCACGCTCTCGGCCAGCAGCATCGCCGTGGCGCCACCCCACGGCGCGTCCGGATCGTCGGCATAGCGCTCGATGCTGTCGGCGAGACCGCCGGTGTCGATGACCACCTGCTGGCGCAGCCATTCGTCCGGATCGGTCCAGGCCAGCGAATCGTCCTTCTGCTCGAGCTGCCGGACCGTCATCCGGCTCAGCGCCGCGAAGCCGCCACCGGCGGGCTCGACCGCGGTGCCCAGCGGATCGCCGGGTATCGGCGCGCAGGCCAATCCCAACTCGGCCGGGATGGCGAGGCGCGGGCACAGATCGGCGGCGACAGCCGGAGCGGTTGCCGCCAGCAGCAGGGCCGCGGTCAGGCAGCGGCGGCGGAGCGCTTTTCCGACCAAAGCACGCTCGTGACGCTGACCAGCCGCTGCAGCCGGCGGGCGATGCGCTCGGCGGTGTCGAGGTCGAGGCCGCTCATCTGCACGTCGACGACCAGCTCGTCCTGGGCGCGGCCGGCGAGCTGACTGTAGCAGTGGTCGGGAACGTTGCCGTAGAGCGAGAACACGTCGAGCACCCGTGGCAGCGACGACGGCAGGGCCTCGGCCTGGACCGAGAAGCAGAAGGTGTGGCTCACCGGAGTTTCCTTGCGCGAAGACGAACGAACGAGCGACGGCCCGACCTCAACGAGAGGCCGGGTGGCTAATTCGAATCGTGCTCGGCAAGGGCGCGTACATGGCAGGGAAGGTGGCCCATGCCGGGCTCCCGGTCAAGCCTCCGGCACAGCGTCGCCCATGAGCTGTCGCAGATATTGCCGGCCGACCTGCGAGACCCGGAAGCGGCCGCGCTGCACGGCGAAGACCCGCTTGGCGGTGAGCGACTGCCGCACGCATTGCGACGGGTTGCCGAGCTTGATGCCCTGCTCGACCAGACGGCGGTTGGCGTCGGCGGTGGCGAAGGCGTCGTCGACGCTCTGCCGCTGCACCCAGAAGCCTGCGGCCAGCATGCGGTCGACCTCGGTGGCCGAGTCCGGGAGGCGCTGCACGAACTCGCCGAAGCTGCCGAGCGCCGGGCTGGCGGGGGCGGGCGAGGCGGCAGGCTCGGCAAGCTGCGGCTCGACGCCGCCCTCGACCTGCAGCACCGCCTCGAGCCGCTCGACCAGCTCGCGCACGAAGCTCTCGCTACCTTCGACCTCGAAGGCGCGCTGGCCGAGGTCGAGGCGGACGCGGGCTTGCGGCTCCAAGGGGCCTCCGGTCATCAGCGGCCAATCAACGGCGATCAGCCGCCCATCAGCAAGGCTCATTCTCCCCAGGAAGTCAATCCGCGCGCAGCCGTGCCAGGGCGTCGCGGATCGGGGCCGGGATCGGTACCGGCCGCTGGGTGGCGCGGTCGACGAAGACGTGGACGAAGTGGCCGTCGGCGCAGGCGCCGTCGTCGTCGTTGCGGAAGATGCCGATCTCGTAGCGGACGCTGGAATTGCCCAGTCGGCCGACACGCAGGCCGGCATGGACCATGTCGGGGAAGGCCAGCGAGCGGTGGAAGCGGCATCCGGTGTCGACCGCCATGCCGACGACCTCGGCCTTCCACGGGTCGAGCGCGCCCTCGCGCATCAGGAAGTGGGCGATGACGGTATCGAAATAGCTGTAGTAGACCACGTTGTTGACGTGGCCATAGATGTCGTTGTCCATCCAGCGCGTCGCGATCTCGCTGAAGAAGCGATAGTCGGCGCGGCGGGGCGGGGCCGGTCGTTCCGTGCTCATCGGCCGGCGAAGCGCTGCTCGACCAGGGCCGCGAGTGCCCGCAACGCGGTGGCCTCGCCGCCGCGCGGCCGCCCGGGGCGGGGCTCGTCGTTCAGGGCATAGATGTCGAGATGCGCCCAGGACTTCGTCTCGGTGACGAAATCCCTGAGGAACAGGGCGGCGGTGATCGAGCCGGCGAACGGCTTGCTGCCGGCGTTGTTGATGTCGGCGATCGGGCTGTCGATCAGCTTGCGGTAGGGGGCGTAGAGCGGCAGCCGCCACAGCGGGTCGTCGAGGCTGGCCGAAAGCGCCGCCAGATCCTGCGCCAGCCCGTCGTCGGGCGTGAAGAGGCCGGGTATCTCGGTTCCCAGCGCCACGCGGGCGGCACCGGTCAGCGTCGCGGCGTCGAGCAGCAGCACCGGCCTCTCGGCATCGGCATCGGCCAGGGCGTCGGCCAGCACGAGGCGGCCCTCGGCGTCGGTGTTGCCGATCTCGACGGTCAGCCCCTTGCGCGAGCGGATGACGTCGCCGGGCCGGAAGGAGCTGCCGCTGACGGCGTTCTCGACCGCCGGGATCAGCAGCCGCAGCCGCAACTTCAGGTCGCTCGCCATGACGAAGCGGGCCAGCGCCAGCATCAGCGCCGCACCGCCCATGTCCTTCTTCATCAGCAGCATGCCGGCCGAGGGCTTGATGTCGAGCCCGCCGGTATCGAAGCACACGCCCTTGCCGACCAGCGTCAGCCTCGGCGCATCGGCGTCGCCCCAGGTCAGCTCGATCAGCCGCGGCGCCCGCGGGCTGGCCTGGCCGACGGTGTGGATCAGCGGATAGGCCGCCTCCAGCTCGTCGCCGATGACGACGCGGAAGCCGGCGTCGAACTCGGCGGCGACAGCTTCGACGGCAGCGGCCAGCTCGGCGGGGCCCAGATCGTTGGCCGGTGTGTTGACGAGATCGCGGGCGAGATAGAACGAGCGCGCCAGCGCCTTGGCGCGGGCGACGGCCGCCGTCTCGGGCAGCGCCAGCACCGGCGCCGACTTGTCGATCTTGCGGTAGCGATCGAACCTGTAGGCGGCCAGCGCCCAGCCCAGGGCCAGCTCGCCGGCATCGCCGCCTTCGAGGGCCCAGGCACCGCCGGGCAGCGCGGCATGGAGGATGGCACCGTCCCAGGGGCGGGCGGGATCGCCGCCGACCAGGACGGCCTCGGCCTCGCCGGCCTCGGCGGGGAGCAGGACCGCACTGCCGGCCTTGCCCTCGAACCGCGAAGCGTCGAGCCAGGCGCGGCGGCGGTCGGACTGGCCGGCGAGCCAGCCGGACCAGTCGCCGGCGGCGACGACATGAGCGGTGCGGGCGGCGCTCCCGGCCGGGGCGAAGCAGGCGAAGTCGGTCACGTTTCGGGACTCCGGAGAAGCTCAGGCAATGCGGGCCAGCGCCCGGGCGGTGCGCTCGCGCACGCCCTCGGCCTCGGCCAGGCGCTCGCGCAGCTCGGCGACGATCTCGGCCGGCGCGCGTTCGACGAAGGCGGGGCTGTCCAGCTTCTGGCGCATCTTGGCGATCTCGCCGTCCTGGCGGCCGAGATCCCTGTCGAGCCGCGCCCGCTCGCGGGCGATGTCGATGACGTCGCCGACCGGCATGGCGAAGGTCGCCTCGTCCACCACCACCTGCAGCGAGGCGCGCGGCAGCGTGTCGGTCGGGGACACCCGGGCCAGCCGCGCCAGCCGGCGGATCGCCTCGTCGTGGCGGGCCAGGCGCTCGACGGTCACGCTGCCGGCGCCGTGGACCAGCAGATCGAGCTGCGCCGCTGGCGGCACGTTGAGCTCGGCGCGCGCCGTGCGGATCGAGCCGATCAGTCGCGTCAGCCAGTCGAGGTCGCCGGAGGCCTGGCCGTCGATGGCGATGTCGCCGAGATCCGGCCAGTGGCCGCCGATGAGCATGCCGCCGGGAGCATCGAACAGCCGCAGCCACAGCTCCTCGGTGACGAAGGGGGCCAGGGGATGCAGCAGATGCAGCAGGCGCGCCAGCACCCAGGCCCCGGCGGCCCGCGTCTCCGCCTTGGCCGCGGCGTCGTCGCCGGCCAGCAGCGGCTTGGCCAGCTCGACCCACCAGTCACAGAACGTGTCGCGGACGAAGTGGTAGAGGCCAAGGGCCGCGTCGTTGAAGCGGTAGGCCTCGATCGCGGCCGTGGCCGCGGCCGCCGTCTTGGCGGTTTCGCCGACGATCCAGCGGTTGACCGCCTCGGCACAGGAGGAGGGCTCGAAGGCCGGGTCCAGCCGCGCCTGGTTCATCTCGAGGAACCGGGCCGAGTTCCACAGCTTGGTGACGAAGTTGCGATAGCCCTCGACGCGGGCGGGCCCGAACTTGATGTCGCGGCCCTGGGCGGTGCTGGCCAGCAGCGCCAGGCGCAGCGCGTCGGCGCCGTATTCGTCGGCGAGCTGCAGGGGGTCGATGACGTTGCCCTTGGTCTTGGACATCTTCTGGCCGGTCTCGTCGCGGACGAGGCCGTGGATGACGACGTCGCGGAACGGCACCTCGCCCATGAAATGCAGCCCCATCATCATCATCCGGGC
>JRYC01002670.1_pt1 | contig 10957 bp, 8 predicted proteins | sample 235301 | NCBI WGS metagenome assembly JRYC01 (sample SAMN03074211, study PRJNA261470) | activated sludge metagenome | biome: Common Effluent Treatment Plant; feature: Wastewater; material: Activated sludge; isolation source: activated biomass of a common effluent treatment plant treating...
CGCGCACGACGCCCTTGGGGTTACCCGTCGTTCCCGATGTGTAGAGGATATAGAGCGGATCGGTTGCCGCCACTGGCACGCAGCCAGCCTTCCGGCCAGCCGCCTTCGCCGCTGCGACCGACTGCGCCCAATCATGATCACGCCCAGCGATCAGAGTAGCTTCAGCCTGAGGCCGTTGCAGGATGACAGTTGCACTCGGCTTGTGCTCAGACAATTCGATCGCTTTGTCGAGCAGCGGCTTGTAGGGAATGACACGCGCCGTCTCAATTCCGCATGACGCAGACAATATCGCAACCGGCTTGGAGTCGTTGATGCGCGTGGCAAGTTCGCTCGAAGCGAAACCGCCGAACACGACGGAATGAACCGCGCCGATTCGCGCGCAAGCCAGCATTGCAATGACCGCTTCGGGAATCATCGGCATATAGACGATCACACGATCGCCCTTGCCCACCCCAAGATCGAGCAGCACGCCAGCAAGGGCGGCCACCTCGTCGGTCAACTCCGAGTAGGTGTAGGTCCGCTTCGTACCGGTTACAGGGCTGTCGTAGATCAGTGCTTTACGATCCCCGTGTCCCGCCTCCACATGCCGGTCAAGACAGTTGTATGCCGTATTGCACTCCGCGCCGGCGAACCAGCGGCCGTAATGCCCTGAATATGGATCGATGACTTTGTCCCAAAGCTTGTACCAACTGATGTCCTTGGCAGCTTCCGCCCAGAACCCTTCAGGATCCTTTTGCCAATGGGCATAGACTTGCGCGTAGCGGCTCATTATGGCGTCCTCCAGCATTCACGAATTTGAGTTGTTTTTGATTGCCCCTAAGACAGCACTGCGACGGCTCGACACGCAATAGGGCGCGCATAGGAGTTTCGGCTAGTGTTTCGGATCGAAAGTCTCGAGATTTCCCGACATGTGGTCCTAGACCGCGATAAATGTATTGACCCAAAATGACTTCTACTTGCGACTTCATGGATTTTGAACGTTCAAATTCTCAGATAAAACCGTTCACCTGATTCATTTTTACCGATGAGCAAACCGCTCGGAAACATGGTAAGCGAAGCGCCTCAATCTTCTCACATCCGCATTTCAATTCCGCCGATTGGCTAATCTTCTGCCCAAATGATCACCGACCCCTGGTTCTATCTCGTTGCCATTCCTGCAATCATCCTCACGGGACTGTCAAAGGGCGGCTTCCTCGGCGCCGCCGGTGGCCTCGCCGTACCGTTGATGAGCCTCATCATCTCACCGGTGCAGGCTGCAGGCATCATGCTGCCGATCCTGAACACAATGGATTTGACTGGCCTGATTGCTTACAGGCGGGATTTCGACTGGAAAAATTTGGCGATCCTTTTGCCAGCTGCTGCACTGGGTGTCCTGATCGGCTGGGCGACTGCCGCTTACGTCTCGGAAGCCCATGTCCGCCTCATCGTCGGTCTCGTCGGTCTGACCTTCACGCTGAACAATTGGCTGGGTGGCGGCGCTAAGCGGCCTCCATCTGGACCAAGCCGCCCGAAGGGAACGTTCTGGGGAATAGTTGCAGGCTTCACCAGTTTCGTCAGCCACACCGGCGCCCCGCCATTCAATGTCTATATGTTGCCGCAGCGTCTGCCCAACGCAGCTCTCGCAGCAACGGCCGTGATGTTTTTCACCACCGTCAACGTAATAAAACTCATTCCATACTATGCTCTTGGGCAATTCAGCGCCGAGAACTTGAAGACTTCACTGGTGCTATTGCCGCTGGCGCCGCTTGCCATGTTGGCCGGCGTCTGGTTGACGCGGCATATAGCGCAAGAGCCGTTCTATCGCATCGCGTATGCGGCACTTTTCGTGATCTCGGTGAAGTTGATTTACGACGGACTCGCCGCCATCCAGATTTTCGAGTGGCTGCGCTGACCAACAGATCTCCACTTCAGCAATGCTCCGCCGCTTCGCCGTTGAGAACCAAGGCGGAAATTTCGCTCACCTTGAAATATTGCGGATAGGAATGGGACCGCCGACGACGGTTCCTCAATTCATACCGCCCAACATCTCGTTGTGCTCAGTAACGCTGGACTCAGCAGCACTGGACAAGGCTCGCGCCAGGGAACGACCCACGTATGCCGATTGCGATCTGAATTGCGCACGAGAATCGAAAGCCCCACGCAATTCTTTGCGCGGGGCTTTCATTATTGTTTGTTCCTCTCGTCCCCACCCACACCCGCCATATACACGGCTACAAAGTGGGCATCGCGACATCTAGGCTGCAAAACTCACAATGCCAGCCACGGCAGCGATAATAGAAATACGAGAAGAATCCAGAGTACGACGCCTTCCTGCCGTGATTCAGTCATGGTGCTCTCCAGGCTTACTGGAATACGCATCATTTTCTGAAATGTACCTTACACAAATTTTGTGGCGATAGGAAGGTTAACTTGGGCTGTCTAGGAAGGTTGCCCACAGCGCCGAACGTTGCTCACGGCACCACTCGACCCAGCAAATTCCGTCCATCGTACAACACCATTGGCAATTGCTGAGCCCGTTTCAAGAAGATAGCGTTCGAGCTTATTGCTCGCAACTTGCCCCAGTAACAAACCGGCGCGCCATGGCATCCCAACCGTACGAACAAAATCTCGAAAAGAACGCTGCAAATCACCAGCCACTCACGCCTCTATCAATCGTAGAGCGCGCTGCGGCGGTCTATCCCGATACGACCGCTGTCATCCATGGCAACGCCCGCCTCTCCTACGCCCAGTACTTTGCTCGCTGCCGTCGCCTCGCTTCCGCATTGGCTCAACGCTACATCGGCAAGGGCGACACGGTCTCCGTTATGCTCTCCAACACACCATCAATGTTGGAAGCTCATGTCGGCGTCCCAATGGTTGGTGCGGTGCTGCACTCTCTCAACACACGGCTCGATGCAGCCATCATTGCTTTCCAACTCGATCACGCCAATACGAAGATACTGATCGTCGATCGCGAGTTCGCCCCCGTGATGCGCGAGGCGTTATCGCTTGCGAAGGTCGAACCGCTCATCATCGACTACGATGATCCCGAGTTCCCGCAGGACAACGAGCCTCTGTCATATCTCGACTACGAGGAGTTCATCGCGACAGGCGATCCCGACTACGCATGGCGCATGCCCGACGACGAATGGGACGCGATCTCGCTCAACTACACATCGGGCACCACCGGCAATCCCAAGGGTGTTGTCTACCACCATCGCGGCGCCGCGCTGATGTGCTACGCCAACACCATCGCGACCGGCATGCCGCGCCACCCGGTCTATCTGTGGACGCTGCCGATGTTCCACTGCAACGGCTGGTGTTTCCCCTGGTCAATTGCTGCGGTCGGCGGCACACACGTGTGCCTGCGATGGGTTCGGGCAAAAGCGATCTACGACGCGATCGTCGACCACAAGGTGACGAACTTATGCGGCGCGCCAATTGTCATGGCGACGCTTCTCAATGCGCGCGACGATGAAAGACGGGAATTCAATCACACCGTCGCATTCAGCCACGCCGCCGCTCCCCCACCCGAATCCGTGATCGCCCGCATGCAGGATGCAGGCTTCGTACTGACCCACCTGTACGGGCTGACTGAAACCTATGGCCCTGCTGTCATCAACGAATGGCACGATGCCTGGAACGAGTTACCCAAGGCCGAAAGCGTCGCCAAGCGTGCGCGACAGGGCGTCCGCTACCTGGCACTCGACGCACTAGCTGTCATGAACCCCGACACGATGCAGCCAGTCCCCGCCGACGGTGAGACAATTGGAGAAATCATGTTTCGCGGCAACATCGTCATGAAGGGCTATCTAAAAAACCCGAAAGCGACCGATGAAGCCTTCCACGGCGGCTGGTTCCATTCCGGCGACCTCGGTGTGCTGCACCCTGACGGCTATATCCAGGTGAAAGACCGCTCCAAAGACATCATTATCTCAGGCGGCGAGAACATATCGTCGATCGAGGTCGAAGACGTTCTCTACAAGCACCCCGCCGTCGCCTATTGCGCCGTCGTGGCAAAGCCGGACGAGAAATGGGGAGAAACACCGTGCGCCTTCATTGAACTGAAGTCCGGCGCCCAAACAACGGCCGAAGCCCTCATCGCCCATTGTCAGATGCATCTGGCGCGCTTCAAGTGCCCGCGCCACGTCGTGTTTGCCGAGATCCCTAAGACATCGACTGGCAAGATCCAGAAGTTCTTGCTTCGCGACATGGCCAAAGAGGCGTGAAAGCCAAGAGCATGTGACCGACAACAGCATGATGGAATACGCAAATGGAATGCGTCATCCGCACACCCACGCCTCAACAGGCCCCGCCCGCATCGGCCCGGTATCGCATCCATCTGCGACGTGAGTTGTCGCTTTGCGTGTGCTCCACGCGCTGCCCCGCCGCGCTCGTCAGCTAAACAATCTCAATCGATGCTGGGCACAAGCGAATACACAATCAGCTCCATCAGCAGCATTCGCCGCGACAGCATGCATCGTGTCGACAACATCAAATATCTAGCTACGGGCAGGCTTGCTGAACCGAAAACGGATAAAGCCAAATGCGCTACTTGCCGGCAAAATATGCGAAAACACGCGCTCAGGCACGTCGGCCGCGCAAACAGCACGAACGCACAGACGTCAGCTTCTTGATTTCCCCAAATGTGCTACCAAAATGCGCCGCGAAGTATGCCGCAGGCGGCACGCACATCATGAAAGCCCCGTCGTAAACGCAAGTGGGACTCGTGTAGGCCGCCCAGTTCACCAATGGATCTGAGCGGCTACACAGCCAGCTTCAAAAGCAAAAACGGCACGTCAATGACGCGCCGCGGCTACTGCTGGCTCTATGGTAAGACGAGCGATCTGCTCCTTAAGCTTTAGCTTTTCCTGTTTCATCCGCCGTATTTCCAGGTCGTCCGAACCTGGTCTTGCAGTTTCTTCCTCAATCCGACGCTCTAGATGCTTATGCTTTTCTGTGAGCTCTGCGAGGTGAGCGGATAACGACATCAGGCCCTCCATTGACGTTGGACACAGGGTTAAGTGTGACAGATATACGACGTCTTGTCCACGAACGGACTCTTATTAACCGTGCTGAAGGTGAACCTTTTGATGCTTGAGCGGGGCGAATGCTCTTTGAATTAAACAATACCCATCGCGATCAGATCGGCCTGGAATCCCCTGTAAAAAGTTGATGCAGCAAGGCGTTAGAATGCTTGCCAGGAAACCGAAACGGATGGATATTCGATTAAGTAAAGATGGCATGACGGCGGCTGGCTCTCGAACAAGGCGCGAGTCGCTCAGTTTGTGCGCGTGCAAGACTTGATAAATGTCAAGTTATGACCTGATGTGTAAGTGATAGCGCGACAGTGAGTGTAAGCGGACGTGAATGCACACCATGTGCTGCACCATGCCAACGCACTGGCGCGGACATAAGGCGCGGAAAAGCCGGAAGCGGGAACGGATCTGGATCGGATGCAGCGGCGCAATGAAAAAGAGCTCCGAGAGAAGCTCACCGGCCTGCGTAACGAGCATCGCAATCTCGATGACGAAATCATCGCGCTTGAGGTATCGGGCAGCGCCGATCAGCTACAAATCAAGCGGCTGAAAAAGAAAAAGCTCGTCCTGAAAGATCAAATTACGATCATTGAGGACCAACTCCTCCCCGACATCATTGCTTGATGTTGATCGGCGAGAGATGCCGCCAATTGCATTCAGCTGGCTTGCGCCAAAATCGGCAGTACGCCCTTTAATCCAGCCACGATCATTTCCACGGAGATCGCGAGCAGGATCATCCCCATGAGCCGTGTCGTGATCACGCGCATCGTCTGGCTGAGCACACGCCCTATGTCAGAAGCGAAATAGAGCACGACGAAATTGATGGCCACGACCACGCCAACAAGTGCGACAACTTCAAAAAACCACGGCATTCCATCTGCATGACCAGAAGCGATGATCAGAGTCGCGATCGTGCCCGGACCGACGATGACCGGAAACGTAATTGGATAGAACGCAAGGCTCATCGAATTTCCCAGCTGCCCCTCTTCTCCTGCGCTACCGTGATGCGAGGTGATGGGCTGACCATTCAGCATCATCCATGCGATGTGAGCTAGAACGCCGCCGCCAGCAATGCGAAACTCATCTATGGTGATACCGAAAAAGCCAATAATTGAGTTGCCCGCGATCAAAATAATCACGCACATGACAGCGCAATAGATCGTAATCTTTATCGCCAGCGCGCGTTGTTCAGAGACGACATATTTGTCGGTCAAACTAAGGAAGATTGGCAGGTTCACGAATGGGTTCATGATCGCAAAGAACGCGCCGAAAGCCTTCATGAGTTCGGTATAATCCATGCTTCCCCCCGGAGCCGTCCCGCTGAAGATCGAGATCTTGCTTCCCTGTTTGTCGATCAAGTTCCGCCCACGCGCGAACACGTTTCAATCGTGCGCCGCAAGTGCATTTTGTCGAGTCGTTCGCTTCTCCAGCCAAACCCGCACAATCGCAGCTCGATACAGTGATCGAACGAACTGCGCTCAAACCCGGCGTTTGCTATCTCAAAACCGAACTCGAAAACAAGCACGCCGCCACGATCGAATTGCTTACTTCCCCCTTGCCAACGCGCCCGTCAGTCACTAAACCCGCGCTTTCTCCGCAGGCGATAAAGGGAGGCGGAGCGCCGGACAGCCGGCGGTCTGGCGTGAACAAAACATGACCATGAAGCGCGGAAGGTCTACGCCGCTGGTTGGCGTAATCATGGGCAGCCAATCCGATTGGCCGACTATGCGGCTGGCTACTGAGATATTGGACGTGCTCGGCGTTGCATACGAAACGCGCGTCGTCTCTGCCCATCGCACACCCGACCGCCTTTACGAATATGCCCGTACTGCCAGCCAGCGTGGCCTTAAGGTGATTATTGCTGGGGCTGGTGGCGCTGCTCACCTGCCTGGCATGACGGCATCGATGACCGTGCTGCCGGTACTCGGCGTTCCCATACGGTCCAAAGCCCTATCGGGAAAGGACAGCCTCTATTCGATCGTCCAGATGCCCAAGGGCATCCCCGTAGGCACTCTGGCAATTGGTGACGCCGGTGCTACCAATGCCGGTCTACTCGCCGCCCAAATCTTGGCCACCAGCGACGCTGAACTCACAAAGCGCATCGCCGACTGGCGCAGGGCACAAACAGAAGCCGTCGCCAACGAACCCGACGACAAGGCCTGAACAGAAATCATGACAGCACTCCCCCCCGGCTCTACGATCGGCATCCTTGGAGGCGGCCAGCTGGGCCGCATGCTGGCGATGGCCGCCGCTCGCTTGGGCCTCAAATGCCATATCTATTCCGATCACTCAGGCCCCGCCTTCGACGTCGCCGCGGCCTCGGAAGTTGGCGCATACGACGATCTGGATGCCGTCCGCCGCTTTGCCGAAACGGTCTCAGTCGTCACTTATGAGTTCGAAAACGTGCCCTACGCCACGGCCGAAGCAGCAGCGGGCATCAGACACGTGCGGCCCGGCGTCAAAGCACTCGAAGTTGCGCAAGATCGGCTCATAGAAAAGACGTTCATCTCCGCTCTTGGCATTCCGGTTGCGCCATTTGCAGCCGTCGATTCCGACACCTCGTTGCAGCAGGCGGCAAGCGCGCTCGGGCTTCCAGCAATTCTCAAGACGCGGCGATTGGGCTACGACGGCAAGGGTCAGGTACGCCTCGACGCAGACGCATCGCAAGACGTCCCAGCCGCTCGTGCTGAAATCGGCAATGCGCCCGCGATCCTGGAAGGCATGATTCAATTCAAAATCGAAGTCTCGGTGCTGGTGGTGCGAAGCCCGTCAGGCCAGATGCGGTTTTACGATCTGCCCCACAACACCCATGCCAACGGCATCCTCGACACTTCCACCGTACCCGCCCCGGTGTCACAAAAGACCCGCGAGCGAGCAACGGAGATAGCAGGCACAATCGCCTCAGCACTTGATTATGTCGGCGTGCTGGCGGTCGAAATGTTCTACTGCGGTGAGGCGGCGCCTGAGCCTCTCATCGTCAACGAGATCGCGCCCCGCGTACATAATTCCGGACACTGGACGATTGACGCCTGCGCCGTCAGCCAGTTTGAAAACCATATTCGCGCCGTCGCCGGATGGCCGCTCGGTCCCACCGATCGCCATTCCAACGCGGTGATGACCAATCTGATCGGCGCCGACATCGAAGCCTGGAAAACGCTGGCCACCGAACCGGCTGCAGGCCTCCACCTGTACGGTAAAAACGACCCGCGCCCGGGCCGGAAAATGGGCCATATTACTCGAATAAGTCCGAAAACGGTGGATTGAGGCGCATTTTGATTGGCCTCGGTGGACAAACGGACTGCAGTTTGATAAACACCCGCCAAATCTGAAAGCACTGGCCGCCCGGTGGAAACCTCTGGGTGGGTTTGGTGTTTTCTAACGTATCATCATCAACCAGCACCAAAGGATAGGCACGCGTGCAGGTTCTCGTTCGCGACAACAACGTCGATCAGGCTCTCAAGGCGCTCAAGAAGAAGATGCAGCGCGAGGGCATTTTCCGCGAGATGAAGCTCCGCAACTACTACGAGAAGCCGTCCGAGAAGAAGGCCCGCGAGAAGGCCGAGGCCGTGCGCCGCGCCCGCAAGCTGGCCCGCAAGAAGCTGCAGCGCGAAGGCCTGCTGCCCGGCAAGCCGGCCGCTCCGCGCGGCGCCGGCGCCAAGGGCGCGGGCCGTGGCGGCGCAGGCGGAGGCGGCTTCGCCATGCGCGGGCGCGACGTGCGCTATACGCTCGACGTCGACTTCCTCGAAGCCGTGCAGGGCGCGCGCAAGCGCGTCACCCTGCCGGATGCCGGCGTGCTCGACCTGACGGTGCCCGAGGGCGTCACCGACGGGCAGGTGCTGCGGCTCCGGGGGCGGGGCGAGCCCGGCGTTACGGGCGGCGAAGCGGGCGATGCGCTGGTCGAGATCCGCGTGCGACCGCATCGCGACTTCCACCGCGAGGGCGACGACATCCTGGTCGAGGTGCCGATCACGATCGACGAGGCGGTGCTCGGCGGCAAGGTCGAGGTGCCCACCGCCGGCGGGCGCGTGCAGCTCACGATCCCCAAGGGCACGAGCTCGGGACAGGTGCTGCGGCTCAAGGGCAAGGGCGTGCGCAACGCGACCACGGGGGCGACGGGCGACGAGCTCGTGACGGTGAAGATCGTGCTGCCGGAGACGATTGACGACGGTCTGTCGTACTTCCTCTCGGAGTGGCGACAGAAGCACCGGTATGATCCGAGGAAGTAGGGCAGCAGGCAGGGACCGGATCGATGGGCGCCCTGCCAGATGCGCCTTCCCCCGCGTCAGCGGGGCGAGATCGCCAGGACTTCGCCTTTGTGCAGCGTGAGGGCCAGCTCGCCGCGCTTGAGCTTCAGCGCGTCCTCGCCGAAAAGGTGCCGGCGCCAGCCTCTGAGGGCCGGCACGTCGGGGTCGGGTTCGCTGGCGATGCGCTCGAGGTCGTCCGAATCCGCGATCAGGCGGGGCGCCACCCGGTGGCGTGCGGCCGACGCCTTGAGCAGGACCTTCAGAAGCTCCATCGTCGCGGACGCTTCCGCCGACAGGGGCTGGCCGCGGGGAAGATTGGGCAGTGTCGTGGGATCGCGACCGAGGCCGCGCTGGACGGCGTCCACGATTTCGCGCGCGCGCTGTGAGCGGGAGAATCCGTCGCTCAGCGTGCGCAACTCCGAGAGCTTGTCGACGCTCGCCGGCTGCTGGTTGGCGATGTCGTAAAGCGCTTCGTCGCGCAGGATGCGGCCGCGCGGCACGTCCTGCGCCTGGGCCAGGCGCTCGCGCCATGCGGCAAGCTCGATCAGGACGGCCAGCGCCTTGCGGTTCTTGACGCGCATCTTGAGGCGCTGCCAGGCGTTTTCCGGATGGCATTCATAGGTCGACGGCGCGGTGAGCTCGGCCATTTCCTCATCCAGCCACGTCTCGCGGGAGGTCGCCTCGAGCTCCGTCTTGAGGTGGATATAGATGTCGCGCAGGTGCGTCACGTCGCCGAGGGCGTAGACGAGCTGCTTTTCCGACAGGGGACGGCGGCTCCAGTCGGTGAAGCGGGAGCTCTTGTCCAGGTCGCAGCCGGTGACCTTCTTGACCAGGTTGACGTAGCTCACGCTCTCGCCGAAGCCGCAGACCATGGCGGCGACCTGGGTGTCGAAGATCGGCGTCGGGATGAGACCGGCCTCCGAATAGACGATCTCGACGTCCTGGCGGGCGGCGTGGAAGACCTTGACGACGCCCGGGTCCGCCATCAGCCGATAGAAGGGCGCAAGATCGATGCCGGGCGCCAGCGGATCGACGATCGCCTCCTCGCCGGGGCCGGCGAGCTGGATCAGGCAGAGGTCGGGCCAGAACGTCTGCTCGCGCATGAACTCGGTATCGACGGTGACGTAGTCGCCGGCGGCAAGCCTGGAGCAGGTTTCGGAGAGGGCGGAAGTCGAAGTAATGACGTGCATTGCGGCACGTATATAGACGCTGGACGGGCGACTGTCGCTAGCTCGTTGCCAGTTACGCCACATTTTTCCTGAGGGGTCGCCCCCGCGGCCGCCTGCCGGTCGCAGACCGGCGCGCGTCCTGGGCTCGCGCGCCGCCGGCGGCCGCGGCAAAACAAAAAAATGGGCGGAACCCTGAATTCGATCTCCGTTCCGGCTATGCAAAAAAGGCCCGGTGCTGTATAAAATTCACCTTATGCGGGGTCGATTTCGAGCGCTTCTGGCGCGCGGCGATACGTTCGGTCATTTGACATCGATTTCGATGCCTGTTTCCGAATTCATTTGCCGGCTGTCGACTTTCGTAACGCCCCGGGATCGAATGCACGGCCTTGCTCGCGCGCGCCGTGCAAACGTCCCGCTTTTGGGTCGCGCCGCGGTCGGATGGCGTAGCGTAGGAGTCCGGTGTGCAGGAGCTTGGCAGGCACAGGCCGATCGGCGGCCGCTCTTTGGCAATCCAGCGCTATCTCTT
>JRYC01018434.1_pt1 | contig 10951 bp, 10 predicted proteins | sample 235301 | NCBI WGS metagenome assembly JRYC01 (sample SAMN03074211, study PRJNA261470) | activated sludge metagenome | biome: Common Effluent Treatment Plant; feature: Wastewater; material: Activated sludge; isolation source: activated biomass of a common effluent treatment plant treating...
CCACTGGGCGTGCGCCGCGCCATGCCGCTGCCCGTATCCGCGCCCTTCCACTGCGCATTGATGCAGCCTGCTGCCGACGCTATGGCCGAGGCATTATCAAAGGTTGAGATCAAGCAACCCGTCGTGCCCGTGATCGCCAACGTACTGGCCGCACCAATTTCTGACCCCGACGAGATCCGCAAGCGCTTGGTGGAACAGGTCACGGGAACGGTGCGCTGGCGCGAAACGGTACTGTTCATGGCTGCCAATGGCATCACACAGGTCTACGAAATCGGCGCTGGAAAAGTGTTGGCAGGGCTCGTTGGCCGCATCGATAAGTCGATCAAAGCAGCGTCTATCGGCACTCCTGACGATATCGCCGCCAATATCGGCGCGCTTGCGTAGTTTGCGTCATGACTGAAACCTACGCAGAAGTAGCGCGCGCGGACGACATTGCCCGTTGCTGGCCCGACGGTCGCGAGATGCCGCCGTTGATCGGGAAGGTCGCTGACTATTTGGCTTCGCAGATTTGGCTTTCGCTTGGCGCGACGCGCATGATTGGCGATCGTATGGACGATCATTGGACTGAGAACGGTGCGGATCTGTGGGCGGATTTCGGTTGCTTCATGCGCCTGCCCGAGGGCTCACGCGTGGCGCAGTGGTTCGGCGACGGTGACGATGGTGAGCCGCCGATCGTACTTATCGGCAGCCAAGGCGAAACAGCAGTGCTGGCTGAAGATCTTTCTTCATTCCTTGCCGCTTGGGCACGGGCTGAGATCGACGAAGATGGCGAACTCGTCGTCAGATGTCCTGCCGGCGTGGTGAAAGTCGTGCTGCCTTACGACTTGGAAACACGAGAGGCCGAATCCGAGGACGAAGACGAAGTCGTAGATGGGCGTCCGCCATTCGCCACGGTCTTGAAAGACCTATAGGGCGCGGACCTTTGTGGCGTGCTCAAACCAAAACCTGACGACGCTCCATTCGAGCAGTTCTTCGAGGCGTGGGGGGAAACTCAGCGCGCTGAAATCGCATCAAACCCCAACCTGCGCACCATTGCCGAAATACTCGATGCATTCATTCCTCGCGGCAAACAACCCTGGGAGCGTGCTCATTTTCGTGTTTCCGCCATCGACGATCGCATCGAGATCGGCAGCAAAGGCGACCCTCGCAAGCTGCTCGAGCCTGGACTTGCCGACCGTATTCGTCCACTCATCAAGGCTGAGCGGGAGCGCCGCGCTGCTGGCGCAAATGCACCGCGCGGGCTTTGGTACACCGGCCATCTGATGCTCTACCCAGACGGCATTTGCCGACTTGCTTGCGACTGGGAAAGCAAGCCGAAGTTCTTTCACGGACCAACGGCCGCGGCCGCCGAGCTTGTTCAGGAATTGAAGCGTTTTCCAAAAACTGATCGTTGGAAGATGGATTGGATGGACGACCTTCCTTAACCCTGTCCCCATGAGCATTGCTTGACGGTGGCGGCAAGTGCGCGCAAATAGCGGCAATAGCAACTCGAAACCATTGTGACCTTAGGACCAGCAACACATGTTTGATCTGACCGGCAAGACCGCGCTCGTCACCGGCGCCACAGGCGGCATTGGTGGCGCCATCGCCCGTACTCTCCATAAGGCAGGCGCAACCGTTGCCATTTCAGGACGTCAGGTCGAAAAACTCGACGCTCTTGCAAAAGAGCTGGGCGATCGTGTCGTCGTCACCCCCTGTGATCTGGCAGACCGCGCGGCAGTTGGAAAACTCGTCGATGAAGCGGTTAAGGCGCTGGGCGGCCGTCTCGATATCCTGGTTAACAATGCCGGTCTGACCAAGGATAACCTCTTCATGGTGATGAAAGACGAACAGTGGGACGACGTCATCGCTGTCAACCTGACATCGACGTTTATGCTCTGCCGTGCTGCTTCGCGTCACATGATGCGTTCAAAAACCGGTTATGGCCGCATCATCAATATTGCGTCTGTTTCGGGCGTATTCGGCAACCCCGGACAGGGCAACTACGCCGCTTCCAAGGCCGGAATGATGGGAATGACGAAGTCGCTGGCGCGCGAAGTCGCCTCTCGTGGCATTACCGCAAATTCGATTGCGCCGGGCTTCATCAAAACCGCGATGACGGATGTCTTGAACGACAAACAAACCGAAGAGATCGCCAAGATGATCCCGGCCCAGCGCTTCGGCGAGCCCAACGATATCGCTGCAGCGGCTCTTTATCTGGCAAGCAATGAAGCAGGTTACGTCACAGGTCAGACGCTGCACGTCAACGGCGGCATGGCGATGGTCTAGCCCGATTGTCGCACAACAGATGCCGATCCAGCTGCCCCGGCTGGTTAAATTCGGTAAATCGACACCAAGTCGGTGCGTTGCAACACGAAACGGGGACCGCTCGGTCATTTGGAGAGTGACGCAGAGTCGCTGGCCAAGGGCCGGGAAGTATGTTAACGAGCCGCTGGTTTTCGGCTGCGGAAACTGGGGAAAACACCCAGCGACCAAGGGCTCAGCCGATGCCTCTGGCCCAAGACTCGTGTACCGCCAATCAACCAGATATTCGATCTAATCGAAGTCGGTCTTGTCGGGGCGGGATTTGGGATTGAGACACCGGCAAAGATACCGGCACTGAACACGATCGGTTAGTACCGATTAAGAACAAACCTCAATTGAGCTTAAGGACGCGAGGGAAGACTATGAGTGATGTCGCTGAGCGCGTGAAGAAGATCGTCNNACGGTCGAGCTGGTCATGGCGTTCGAAGAAGAATTCGGGTGCGAAATCCCCGACGACGACGCCGAGCAGATCCAGACGGTCGGCGATGCGGTGAAGTTCCTCGAAAAGAACGCGTCGGCCGCCTGATCGGGAGATCAATGACCGATGCCTGGTCCGGCGGTGCAACGCCGTCGGACCCTAGAGGCTCTCTCGATCGGCGCGAGAACTTTGTTCTCGTGTATTCCGACGATCCGGCCCGCGCCCCAATTTTGGTGATGCGAGCCTACTCAAGACATCGTGAGAGCCGAACGCGCCGGTAGGACGGGAACCTGAGGTTCCATTGACTGCCGGCGAAAAACTGTTCAGCGCCAGCCGGGCGGCGCTCATCAATGTGCGAGGATCGAAATGATGCGCCGCGTCGAGGTCACAGGTCTGGGTCTCGTAACACCGCTGGGTTGCGGTATCGAAAACGTGTGGAAGCGGCTGCTCGAAGGCAAGAGCGGCGCAAAGCGCATCGATAAGTTCGATGCATCAGACCTCAGCTGCCAGATCGCCAACTTCGTACCACGCGGCGCAACTGCTGATGGCCTGTTTAATCCTGACGATTGGATGGAGCCAAAAGAGCAGCGCAAGGTTGACGACTTCATTATCTATGCGGTCGCCGCAGCGGATCAGGCTTTGGCTGATTCCGGCTTCAAGGCCGATACGAAGGAAAAGCAAGAGTCGACAGGCGTCCTGATCGGTTCGGGTATCGGCGGCCTTTCAGGGATTGCCGACACCTCGTTGCTGCTGCGCGACAAAGGTCCACGTCGTATATCGCCGTTCTTCATTCCTGGCCGGCTTATCAACCTCGCGTCGGGCTATGTCTCGATAAAGCACAAGCTCAAGGGCCCCAACCACGCGGTCGTCACCGCTTGCGCCACAGGCACCCATGCGATCGGCGATGCTGCGCGCCTCGTCGCATTGGGTGATGCGGACGTCATGGTTGCTGGCGGCACCGAGAGTCCAATCTGCCGCATCGGTATGGCGGGCTTCATTGCCTGCCGTGCGCTTTCGACAGGCTTCAATGACACGCCTGAAAAAGCCTCCCGTCCCTACGACAAGGATCGCGATGGCTTTGTGATGGGTGAAGGTGCAGGCGTCGTCGTGCTCGAAGAATATGAGCATGCCAAAGCCCGTGGCGCCAAGATCTACGCTGAGGTCATCGGGTATGGCATGTCGGGTGACGCCTATCACATCACAGCACCGGAGGAGACGGGTGACGGCGCCTATCGCTGCATGCGCGCCGCTCTCAATCGCGCTGGCCTCTCAACGAGCGACATCGACTATATCAACGCTCACGGCACATCGACGCCGATGGGCGATGAAATTGAACTCGGCGCGGTCGAGCGCCTGTTTGGAAACGCAGCCAGCAAGCTGAAGATGTCGTCGACGAAATCTGCGATCGGCCATCTCCTCGGAGCTGCTGGTGCCGTCGAGGCGATCTTCTCCATCCTTGCCATGCGCGACAACATCGCGCCGCCGACACTCAATCTCGACAATCCTTCCGTCGAAACCGCAATCGATCTCGTGCCGCACAAGGCGGTCAGCACAGAGATCAACACGGTGCTTTCCAATTCGTTTGGATTTGGCGGCACCAACGCATCACTCGTAATGCGCCGGGTTGTCTAGCGCGTGTTTGGCCGAAGTGTGCAGCGGTTCGGCGTGAGAAACATGCCTCAGAAACAGAGCATGTTTAGCCGAAGTGCGCAGCGGTTCGGCGTGAGAAACATGCCTCAGAAACAGAGCATGTTTAGCCGAAGTGCGCAGCGGTTCGGCGTGAGAAACATGCCTCAGAAACAGAGCATGTTTAGCCGAAGTGCGCAGCGGTTCGGCTAAACAGGAATGTGCGCCGCAAAGCAGCGCGCCGTATTCCATTTCTGAGCGGTACGTTTTTGAGCGAAGTGTGAATGCGGTCTCCGCGTTCGAACGCGACGCAGGGTTCTGATTGGTCCTTTTACGGATTGAGCAATGCTTGTGGTCGATCAGATAATTTCACGGGTCCGTAGCCGCCAGAACCAAACCATCAAGACACAAGCGCCCCCAGAACTCCGTGGATACAACCCGAAGTACGCCGTTTTGCCATATTTTCGCAGTCCTCTCCGGCAATATTGCGAGGTTGCCAGCGGTGACGGGGCTAACTGATTTGCGCATTGGCTCGCACATGGCGCGCACCAAGATTGAATTTTGTGTGAGGCCAATATCAATTGCAGACGCGCGCACCCAGGTATGAAAGCATTGCCCCGTCCCTGAACGGGGTGGCGAAAGGGTGTTGAATTAGAGCATGGCCAAACGAAAGACTCCCGATTCCGTCTCCCGCAATCGAGAGGTCACGATCGATGTCGGCAAGACGCGGCCCAGGAGCCCGGCAGAGGCGCTCGAGCCTGGGATCGCGCCCAAACGCCCACGTCGCAAGAACCACGAGCCCTCGCGCCGCATCGGCGGATTTGCCCGCTTCATCTCAAGCGCGATGACGTTGGCTTTGGCTGCGATGATCATTATGGGCGCTGGCGTGCTCTGGTTTGTGCATGAATTCGAAAAGCCAGGGCCGCTGACAGTTTCACGAACCCTTGGCGTTTCACGGGGCGAGGGCCCCATCGAAATTGCCGATCAGCTTGAGCGGGACGGAATCATTTCAAATCGTTGGGTGTTCGTCGCGGGACATTATACGCGCGCCATGCTGAACCGCAGCAAGCCTCAGCATCTGAAAGCGGGCGAATACGAGTTCAAGAAGGGAGCAAGCGTCGCGCAGGTCCACGCGGTTCTCGTTGAAGGAAAGTCGATCCTTTCCAAGGTTACCATCCCGGAAGGTTTGACGAGTGCGCAGATCGTCGAGCGTCTGAAGGCCAGTGATGATTTAGAGGGTGAGATCACAGACATTCCGCCCGAAGGCACGTTGCTGCCTGACACCTACCGTTTCTCCAAGGGAATGAAGCGTCAGGAATTGATCGATCGTATGCAGAATGAGCAGGAACGCTTCCTCACCGGGCTCTGGGAAAAACGTCAGCCCAATTTGCCCGTCTCCACACCGCAGGAGGCGCTGATCCTGGCATCGATTGTGGAGAAGGAGACCGGCCGCTCTGACGAACGGGAGCGTGTTGCATCCGTTTTCGTCAACCGACTGAAGAAGAAAATGCGCCTGCAGTCTGATCCAACGATCATCTACGGGTTGGTGGGCGGTCAGGGAGCGCTCGGCCGGCCAATCACGCGCTCAGACATTGACGGCAAGACGTCGCATAACACATACCAGATCCCCGGCTTGCCGCCGACGCCGATCTGCAACCCTGGTCGTTCCGCGATCGAGGCTACACTCAACCCTGCGAACACCGATGATCTCTATTTCGTGGCCGATGGTTCAGGTGGTCATGCGTTTTCCTCCTCGCTCAAGGAACACAACGCAGCCGTATCCAATTGGCGCAAAGTCGAGCGCACGGCTCGCAAGGAAGCAGAGGAGGGGACAGCAGCCGCGCCTGAAGTGGCACCGATCCCCGTCGCTTCTGGAACGCGCGGCGTTGCGGATATGCCCGGAGGGCGCAAGGCTTCGGCGGGCAAAGAAGACAAGTCCACAGCACCGACCGTAACAACGCTGAATGCCGGCTCGCCCGAGTCGAACGCTGAAGCCAGCGAGCCAGCCGCCAAAGTGGCACCCCAGAACGTGCCGCTGCCCGTTCGCAAACCAAAGCGCTAAGCGCGTAGTGTGCCGGAGTGTGCGGTCAGCATCGTGGGCCTTTGGGCTCATGCCAATGCTGAACCAGCTCAAATCGCGAGATACAAGCTGGTGCTGGGAGGGCGGGAGAAACCCCTCTGCTCGTCTCTGAGCCCCAGCTGATCCCCTCGCCAAGTCTTGCCTCCCGGCTCGGCCGAGAGAACACTCAGCCTAGCTCTATCGGCTCGGATCATTCAAGTTTATGGGGCACGACCTAGTATAGCCAGCTGCATGACGACATCGGTGATCCGTGATGCAGCCCCGGCACGTCGCAGAATGCGCTTCGTGCGGGTTGTTGGCGAGCCACCCAGACAGTAAAGTCCCTGCGCCGCGTGGCTTGTTCCCGATCCGAGCAGGGACGGGACGCCAATTCTGCCAACAATTATAAGCCTGGAAGCGTCAGGCGCGCGCCGAAAGATGTCAGATGAGCCTTAAGAGTATGACTGGGTTTGGCCGTGCCGAAGGCACGCTCGGTGGCACGACATGGGCCTGGGAGGTCCGCAGCGTCAATGGGCGCGGATTGGACGTGCGCCTGCGTTTGCCGCCTGGAAGCGAAACGCTGGAGCCACGTATACGCGAGGCCGTGGCACGCCGTTTTGCCCGAGGCAGCATCAATATCAGCCTGCAGCTGCAGCGTGAGACAGGTGCCACCGAAATCCGCCTCAACGAAGCGGCCCTGGAGCAAGTCCTCAAAGCGGCAGAGCGTATCCAGCATCTGACCGGCTGCGAGCGTCCTCGCGTCGAAGGGTTGCTCGCACTGAAAGGCGTTCTGGAGACGGTCGAACCCAACGAAGGCGAAGAAGCATTGGCCGCTCGCCATGACGCGATGATTGCAAGTCTGGAAGACGCATTGTCGGGACTTGCAGCATCGCGGACATCGGAAGGCCAGCGATTGACGTCCATACTCGTTGACCAACTGGAGCAGATTGAGCAGCTCGCCGCAGTCGTGACGGCAAGTCCGTCCCGATCTCCCTCAGCAATTGCAACGCGCCTTTCAGAGCAAGTCCAGAAGTTGCTCGATACAAGCGCCAAACTCGATGCCGACCGACTGCATCAAGAAGCAGTACTGATCGCGACACGCGCTGATGTCGAGGAAGAACTACAGCGTCTCAACGCGCATGTCGCTGCCGGTCGCGAGTTACTGAATGAAGCGGGTCCCACAGGCCGCAAGCTTGATTTCCTTACCCAGGAGTTCAATCGCGAGGCCAATACGCTGTGTTCGAAATCCAACGCTGCGGATGTGACGCGCGCGGGGCTCGCACTCAAAGCGGTGATCGACCAGATGCGCGAGCAGGTCCAGAACATCGAATAGCGCGGGCGACCCTCGTGAGGATCGCGGCGGAGCCGCGTTTCGTGCCTCCCGAGTTCCGCAAACGGCACGGCGGTTTTCCATTTTCGGAAAACGTGGTCTAACCCCGCGGGTCGGAGAGACGCGGGGAGCAGGACGAATGACGAGCGAAAATCCGAAGATCGAGCGGCGCGGCCTGCTGCTGGTGCTGTCCTCGCCGTCCGGCGCCGGCAAAACGTCGCTCTCTCGCGCACTTCTCGACGCCGACCCCCACATCGCGCTCTCGGTCTCCGTCACCACGCGCAAGCCGCGCCCCGGCGAGGTGGACGGCCGCGACTACATTTTCGTCGACGAGAAAACCTTCAAGTCCATGGCCGAGAGCGATCAGCTCCTCGAGTGGGCCACGGTCTTCGGCAACTCCTACGGCACGCCGCGCGCGCCCATTCAGCAGGCCGTCGCGGAGGGGCGCGACGTGCTGTTCGNNGCTGTTCGATATCGATTGGCAAGGTGCGCGCCAACTCTCAGAAGCTATGTCAGACGATCTCGTCCGTATCTTCATCCTTCCTCCGACCGGCAAGGCGCTGGAAGAACGGCTGAACGCGCGCAACATGGACAGCCCCGAGGTGGTCGCACGCCGCATGGCGAAAGCCGCCGGCGAAATCAGCCATTGGCCCGAGTATGACTACGTCATTATCAATCATGACGTCGATGAGAGTTTTGCTGAGCTGATGGCAATCGTGACCGCTGAACGTCTGCGGCGTGAACGCCAATTGGGCTTGACCGCCTTCGTTCGTGAGATTGAACACGAGCTTGGAGCGCACTGAAGCGCGTCACGCTGAATTGTCAGTTTTAATTCAATCTAACGCATTGGTTGATGGCGAACTGACAGGGCGCGAGCGGTTTATGTCGCTGCGCAGTTCACGGATGTGTGCGATCGAATACCTGTGCCAACATGGCGAACTGCTCGACGCTGACGCGTTCTGCACGTTCCTCCGGTGAGATCCCCACTTCGCGCAATAGCAGTTCGGGCACCGCAACAAGCGACTTCAAACTCTGGCGCAGCATCTTGCGTCGTTGTCCGAATGCAGCTTGCGTGACGCGGCCGAGGGTTTTGACCGAACATGTAGGAGAGGGAGCAGCGCGCGGTGTGAAATGCACAACGGCTGATGCAACCTTGGGCGGCGGCGTGAACNNCAGCAAGCCGCCCATAGGCCTTCGAGCCAGGTGCGGCGACGATCCGCTCGCCAACCTCTTTTTGGAACATCAGCGACATGGAAGAAAACCATGGTGGCCAGGGCTCGGACTCGAGCCATCCCACCAAGAGCATCGTCGCGATATTGTAGGGAAGGTTGGCAACGATGATGACGGGATCATCGACGCCCAATCGCTTTAGTTCTTGCGGCCAATTGATCGTGAGAGCATCAGCCGCCAGAATTTCAAGGCGACCAGGATAGCGCGCCGCAACTTGACCAAGCGCTGCCACGGCTCGATCGTCTCGCTCCACCGCTATGACGCGTGCGGCTCCTTCAAGCAGTAAGGCGCGCGTCAGTCCACCAGGCCCAGGTCCGATTTCGACAACCGTCCGGCCATCGAGCGAACCAGATTCTCGCGCGAGCTTTCGCGTCAGATTGAGATCCAAAAGAAAATTCTGGCCTAAGCTTTTCTTCGGTGCGAGTTCGTGCGCTGCGATGACATCACGAAGTGGAGGCAATCCATCGGGGCTTTGCCCGCTTCGCGAAATAGGAACAGCATCGGCGCTCAATCGAGTTCCGGAATTATCGGTACTCTTGCTCATTGTGAGCTCACCGCGGACGTTGCGCGCGCATCACTCATTCGCTTTGCAAGCTGCAACGCTGCAATGAGACTTGATGGCGAGGCTATCCCACGTCCGGCAATGTCGAACGCCGTACCATGGTCGGGCGACGTCCTGACGAATGGAAGCCCCAGCGTTACATTCACGCCGGTGTCGAAGGCGAGCGTCTTGGCTGGTATCAGCGCTTGATCGTGATACATCGCCAGAACCGCATCGTAGGTGGCACGCCGTGCGGCATGAAACAGCGTATCTGCGGGGTGCGGGCCGCTGACATCGATGCCTTCCGCTTTCAGCTGCGCGATTGCTGGAGCGATGATGTCCATATCCTCCCGCCCCATGCTGCCATCCTCGCCCGCATGCGGATTAAGACCAGTCACTGCGATGCGAGGGCGCTCGATTGCAAAGTCGCGCATTAGCGCGCCTGCCATGATACGCGCGCACTTCACAATTGCATCGCCACTGATGGCGCCGGGAACCTTCGCCAGCGGAATGTGGATCGTTAGCGGAACAACGCGCAACGCCTCCGACGCAATCATCATGACGGGTAAATATGGACCGCCTGGAACGAAGCGATCAGCAAGCTCAGCCAGAAATTCGGTATGGCCGGGGTGCGCAAAACCGGCCTGATAGAGAACGCTCTTGGCAATTGGATTGGTGACGACGGCAGATGCGCGGCCAGCAACGGTATCTTCAACCGCGCGTTCGATCGATTGAATGACCGCAGAACCGTTAGAAGGATCTGCAACTCCAGGGCTCGCTGGTGTAGCGAGCGGAATATCGATGACGGGCAGAGCTGAATCGAAGTGACCGATAGCGTCTCGCGGTTCGCCAATGACGTTCAACGGAACAGTGAGCCCCAGACGTTCGGCACACGCCGTCAACGATCTTGCGCATCCATAAAACGCAAAGGGTGGAATTTGGTCCTTATGGCGCCGCGTCCACGCCATCGCCGTCAGTTCCAGTCCAATACCGGCGGGGTCACCCATCGTGACGGCGAGGGGAGCGGTGTCGGTACGATGTGAAAGTTTTGTGCTCATGAGCGCGATAGAAGGCGCGAAGCGTCGAGTAAATCAAGTGCTGCAGCGTCGCCAGCGTCGAAAAGTCGATTTTTGAGCTCGACACTGCTAGCAGACAACGCAAGGCAGGGTAGCCGTTAACCGATTAAGTTCTTCCGATACAGTCGCCAATTATCTGGTCGGCAAAGTCGCAGCCATGTATGCGGCGCAATCTGTGCCCCGCGCTCGCGTTTTCGGTGTACGCCCCGCGCACCACGCTCGACTTCGGCATAGGCTCAGAAGCAAACTCTCAAAGCGCTTGGCATAGGCCCGACTTGGCATCTGCACGGCAATCGATCGTCGCGTCCTGCTGAATATCCTTGAGATGCTTCCTCGCCAGGATTTCAAGCTCCTTGCGGCGGCGCTC
>JRYC01003843.1_pt1 | contig 10907 bp, 10 predicted proteins | sample 235301 | NCBI WGS metagenome assembly JRYC01 (sample SAMN03074211, study PRJNA261470) | activated sludge metagenome | biome: Common Effluent Treatment Plant; feature: Wastewater; material: Activated sludge; isolation source: activated biomass of a common effluent treatment plant treating...
GGCCGTAGGCGACGTTGTCCATCACACTCATGTGCGGGAACAGGGCGTAGTCCTGGAAGACAGTGTTCACCGGCCGGCCGTAGGGCGGCACGCCGTGCATCGGCCGGCCGTGGATCGAGACAGCACCGGCGTCGGGCTGCTCGAAGCCGGCGATCAGGCGCAGGCAGGTGGTCTTGCCCGAGCCGGACGGTCCCAGCATGGCGAAGAACTCGCCGTCGGCGATGTCGAAGCTGACGTCGTCGACGGCGCGGACCTCGCCGAAGCGCCGCGACACCGCGGCGAAGGAGACCGCCGGCAAGGGCGGCTCAGCGCCCGCCCAGCACGGCGATGTAGTCGGTGACCCAGCGGTAGTAGGGCACGCAGCCGGCCGACTGGCTGGCGCACTTCGCCACCGGCGTGCGCCAGAAATGGACCTTGTCGAAGCTCTCGTAGCCGTTGGTGGTGCAGCCCTCGTCGGTCAGCAGCGCGTTGCCCTTGCAGGCGGCCGGGACGGAAGGCACCGAGCCGAACCAGGCGGCGAGGTCGCCCTGCACCTTGGGGCTGAGCGAGTGCTCCATCCACCTGTAGGCACAGTTGGGGTGCTCGGCGTCGGCGTGCAGCATGGTGGTGTCGGCCCAGCCGGTCGCACCCTCCTCGGGGATGACGCTGGCGATCGGCTGCTGCTTGCCGACCAGCAGGTTGACCTGGAACGGCCAGGACGAGCTGGCGACCACGCCCTCGTTGGTGAAGTCGTCGATCTGGATGAAGGCGTCGTGCCAGTAGCGCTGCACGATCTGGCGCTGCTGGCGCAGCAGGGTCAGCGCCGCCTGGTACTGCTCCTCGGTCAGCTCGTAGGGGTCCTCGATGCCGAGGTCGGGCTTGTGGCGCATCAGGTAGAGGCCGGCATCGGCGATGTAGATCGGACCATCGAACGCCTGGACGCGGCCCTTGTTCGACTTGCCGTCCGGCAGGCTCTGCTCCTCGAACACCACGTTCCAGGACTTGGGCGGCTCGGGGAAGGTCTGGGTGTTGTACATCAGCACGTTGGCGCCCCACTGGTAGGGCGTGCCGTAGTGCCGGCCGTCGACGGTGTGCCAGGCGGCGGACTGCAGGCGGGGATCGACCGTGCCCCAGCTCGGGATCAGCGCAGTGTTGATTTCCTGCACCTTCTTGCCGGCGATCAGCCGCAGGGAGGCGTCGCCCGAGGCGGTGACGAGGTCGAAGCCGCCCTCGTTCATCAGCGCCACCATCTCGTCCGAGGTGCCGGCGGTCTTGACCCGCACCTTGCAGCCGGTGCTGCCCTCGAACTCGGTGACCCAGTCGAAGGCCTTGTCGGTGTCGCCGCGCTCGATGTAGCCGGGCCAGGCGACGATATCGACCACGCCCTCGCCCTGGCCCAGGGCCGAGAGAGGTGCCGCGGCGGCCGGCACGGCGGCGAGCGCCAGCAGGCCGGCGAATCCAGCGAGGCTCTTCGGGTGATTCGGCATGAGGCTCCGCCCTCTCTGCGGCGTTCGGTGGCCGGAGGATGGAGCAGCGGCGAGCCCACTGGCAATCGCGATTCGGTGAGCGGCGCGGGGCTAGCGCCGCCTTCGGCCGGCGCGTCCACCCTCCTGGCGGCCGGTGGCCTGCTGGCCGAGCGAGCCCAGCGCCAGCTCGATGGCGGCGATGTCGGGCGCGGGGCCAGGCCCGGTGGTGTCGAGGGCCCTGCGCATCGCCGCCAGATGCTCGGCGGTGGTGCCGCAGCAGCCGCCGATCACCCTGGCACCGGCGTCGCGGGCGAGGCGGGCATAGGTCGCCATGATCTCGGGCGTGCCGGTGTAGTGGATCAGGCCGTCGCGGAACTCGGGAATGCCGCAATTGCCCTTGGCGACCAGGATCGCCTCGTTGTCGGCCTCGCGCATGGCGAGGATGGTCGCCAGGAGCTGGTTGGGGCCGACGCCGCAGTTCGCACCCACGGCCACGGGCCGGACCGGCAGCCCGGCCGCCATGTCGACGGCGTCGCGCGGCGTGATGCCCATCATTGTCCGGCCGCCGGTGTCGAAGCTCAGCGTGGTGACGATGGGCAGGCCGGCGACGGCGGCACCGCGCACGGCGGCGGCGACCTCCTCGGCCGCCGACATGGTCTCGATCCACAGGACGTCGACGCCGCCCTCGGCCAGCGCTCGGGCCTGCTCGGCGAAGGCAGCCTCGGCGTCGGCCGGCTCGCAGGGGCCGAGCGGCGCCAGGATCTCGCCGGTAGGGCCGATCGAGCCGCCCACCAGCACGCGCCGGCCGGCGGTCTCGGCGGCGCTGCGGGCGACGCGGGCGGCGGCGAGGTTCAGCTCGCGCACCCGGTCCTGGTGGCCGTGCAGCTTCAGCCGATAGCGGTTGCCGCCGAAGCTGTTGGTCAGGACGATGTCGGAGCCGGCGGCGACGAAGCCGGCATGCACCGCCCGCACCTTGTCGGGATGGTCGACGTTCCACAGCTCCGGATTATCGCCGGTGACGAGACCTTGGGCGAACAGACCGGTGCCCATGCCGCCATCGGCCAGCAGCGCCGGACGGTCGGCCAGCATCTCGCGCAGCGGATCGGTCACGCGGCACCTCCGCTCATGGCACGCCGCCTCGGCCGGCTGTCGGCCTCGCTGGTGATGCCGAGCGCCCGGCGGCGGGCGCGCAGCTCCTGGAGAATGGCGTACTTCTCGGCGTTGTCGGCATAGGCCCAGCGGGCGATCTCGCGCGGGGTGCGTAGGCAGCCCTTGCACATCCGCGTCTCCGGGTCGAGCTGGCAGACGGCGATGCAGGGCGAAGGAATGTCAGGGAGATTCATGGGCAGCGACTCAGCCATGCCGCTTTGCGTAAGCATCGACGAGGGCGCGTATCATGCGCTGGTACGGCACGTGGCGCCGTTGCGCCTCCCGTTTGAAGAAGTCGATACTGCGGCGGCTCAACGTCAGCGTCACCTTCACGGCCTCGTCTCGCAGCACGAGCTTGTCGGGCGGTGGAAGGAAGTCGTCGACGATCCGGACCTCACCGATCTGATCGTCGCCTTCATCGACGATGGCTCTGCTCATAGATGCGCTCACCCTTGCGCCACCACCCGGCGCCGAAAATTCGCACGATACCTCCGGCGATCACACTGCGAGGATCGAGAAAGGCACGCCGGGCCTCGACAAGGGCGATCCTATACTTTCCCCGATTGGAACGGATCGAGAGAGCCATATCTTCATATGGGAATCAAGCACCCTCCACCGCCGGCACGATCGCGTCCGCCAGCAGGCCATGCAGCACCCGCACATAGCCGTCGCGGCCGGAGGGGTGGTCGGCGTCGGAGGTGATGACGACGGTGAGCGCCAGGTCGGGCAGGACGTAGAGCATCTGCCCGCCATAGCCCCAGGCGTAGTAGACCGGATGGCTGCCCGCCTGCGCCACGAACCAGCCGTAGCCGTAGGAATGGCCGGTGAAGGGCGAGCTGGTGCGCGCCTGCCACGAGGTGCCTATCCAGGCCTCTGGGACGACCTGCTCGCCGTCGATCCGGCCGCCCTGGCGGTACATCTCGCCGAAGCGCAGGAGGGCGCGCGGCGAGAGAGCCATCTCGTTGCCGCCGAAATAGATGCCCTGCGGGTCGCGGGTCCAGGGCGGGATGACGATGTCGAGCGGCCGGCCCAGCCATTCGCGGGCGAGCTGCAGCGTCGTTTTGCCCGAGGCCTTCGTCAGGACGGCCGAGAGCAGGTGGGAGCTGCCGGTGGAGTAGAGCATCCGGCCGCCCGGCTCGTCGACGAACGGCCGCGCCAGCGCGAAGCGCACCCAGTCGCGGCTCGACACCCAGCGGCCGTAGTTCGGGCCGGAGGTGCGCTCGAGCCCGGCGCGCATCGACAGGAGGTCGCCGATGGTGATCCGGGCCAGGCGGGGATCGGGATTTTTCGGCAGCCGGTCGCGCAGGATCGGAGCGATCGGCTGCTCGACACCCTGCAGCACGCCGCGGTCGATGGCGATGCCGACCAGGGCCGAGATCAGCGACTTCGCCACCGACTTGACGTTGACCGGCCGGTCCGGCGGCGGGCCGCGGAAGGCCCGCTCGATCAGGATCCCGCCGCTCCGCGCCACGATCAGCGTGCGCAGGCGGTCGAGGTGCTGCGCCTGCTCCAGCACGGGCTCCAGTGACGCGGCGGCGACGCGCGGCCGTCCCGGCACGGCGAGGCCGGCAAGGCCCGCGAGAAGCAGGCGGCGGCTCGGTCGGGCTGGGTCGTCGGGGCGCACGCCGGGAAATCTGGGTGCGAAGGACTTGCGGTCAACGTCCGCCGCGTCAGTCCACGACGTCGATGGCGCTGACGATCGGCTCGTGGCCGGTGCTGCGCATGAAGCGGACCAGATCGGCCGAGCCGATGGCGGTGCTCGCGGTGTTGCGGAGCGGATGACAATTCACCCGGTCGTGCTCGAGCAGGATCTCGTCCAATACCGCTTGAACCCTGAGATCGCTGTCGTTGACCAGCGCCAGCGGCGTCACCGAGCCGGGCTCGACACCCATCACCTCGGCGAGGAGCTCCGGCCTGCCGAAGGAGAAGCGCGCGGCGCCGAGACGCCGGCTCAGCGCGTTGAGGTCGACCCTGAGGTCGTGACGGCAGGTGACGAGCCAGAGCTTGCCCTTCTTGTCCTTGAGGAAGAGGTTCTTGACGTGGGCGCCGGGCAGGTGCGCCGTGTGCTGCAGCGATTCCTCGACGGTGAACACCGCCGGGTGGTGGAAGGTCTCGGCGGCGATGCCCAGCGCATCGAGCCGGGCCAGGATCTCGTCGATCTCGGTCAGCATGGGCGGGCTCAGGCTGCCTCGGCCTGGCCCATGCGCAGGAATTTCTCGCGCCGCCGGTGGCGCAGCTCGGGCCCGGCCATGGCCGACAGCTCGCGCAGGTGCCGCTCGACGGTGTCGCCGACGCTCTGGATGGTGGTGGCCCGGCCGCGATGGGCGCCGCCCAGCGGCTCCTTCACGACCTCGTCGATCAGCTTCAGGTTCTGCAGGTCCTGGGCGGTCATCTTGAGCGCGTCGGCGGCGGTCGAGGCCTGGTCGGCGCTGCGCCACAGGATGGCGGCGCAGCCCTCGGGCGAGATCACCGAGTAGACCGAATGCTCGAGCATCAGCACGCGGTCGGCGGACGCCAGTGCTATGGCGCCTCCCGAGCCGCCCTCGCCGACGATGACGCTGACGATCGGCACGGTGAGGGACAGGCAGCATTCGATCGACCGGGCGATGGCCTCGGCCTGGCCGCGCTCCTCGGCGTCGATGCCGGGATGGGCGCCGGGCGTGTCGACGATGGTCAGCACGGGAATGCGGAACCGCTCGGCCAGCTTCATCAGCCGGATGGCCTTGCGGTAGCCCTCGGGCCGGGCCATGCCGAAATTGTGCCGAACCCGCTCCTCGGTGTCGGCACCCTTCTCGTGGCCGATGATGCACGCCGACAGCCCGCGGAACCGGCCGAGGCCGCCGACGATGGCCTTGTCGTCGCCGTAGAGGCGGTCGCCGGCCAGTGGCGTGAACTCCTCGACCAGGGCCGCCACATAGTCCTTGAGCCGCGGCCGGTCGGCATGGCGCGCGACCTGAGTCTTCTGCCAGGCGGTGAGCTTGCCGTAGGTCTGCGACAGCAGCTTGGCGGCGCGGCCCTCGAGCCGGGCGATCTCCTCGGCGAGATCGATGTCGCTGCCGTCCGCCAGATGGCGCAGCTCCTTCACCTTGCCTTCGAGCTCGGCGATAGGTTTCTCGAAATCGAGCAGGCTGCTCATCAACTTCCCGGCCGGCTGGATGGTCGAGCGCCGATGTGGCGTCCGTGCCGGATGCTGTCAATCGACGAGCCGTCGCAGCGCTACTTCACGCAGTCGAGCAAGGGGCCCAGCTGCTCCACGCGGTTGGCGATGACATTGCCGCGCCGGACCACATGGCGGTCGCTGCGCAGCGGCTGCCAGCGCAGCGGCGAGGGCAGGATCGCCGCCAGCCGGGCGGCCTCGATCCCGGTGAGCTTCGCCGCCGGCTTGCCGAACCAGTGCCGCGCCGCCGCCTCGGCGCCGTAGATGCCGGGGCCGAGCTCGACGATGTTAAGGTAGACCTCCATGATCCGCCGCTTGCTCCAGAACAGCTCGATCTGCGGCGTCAGCCAGGCCTCGAGCAGCTTGCGCAGCAGATCGCGGCCGTCCCAGAGGAACAGGTTCTTGGCCGTCTGCATGGTGATGGTGCTCGCACCGCGCGGCCGGCCGCCGTCGAGCACCACACCCAGCTCACTCCGCAGCGCCTTCCAGTCGAAGCCCCAGTGGCGGCAGAACAGGTTGTCCTCGCCGGCGATCACCGAGCGTGGCAGGGCGGGCGCGATGCGCTCCAGCGGCGTCCAGTCCTTGTCGATGCCGTAGCCCTGGACGAAGCGGATCAGCATCAGCGGCGTGCCCGGCGGCGGTAGCACCGCGAACACCAGGATGAGGGCGGCGGGCGCCAGCAGCAGCGTCAGCCCGACACGCCGCAGCCAGGGGCGCCAGGCGATCCGCCGCACCACCGTGACCCGCTTCTTCTGCCGCGCCGCTGCCATCGTCGGATCGTCTAGCGCAGCGGCGGCACACGGCTCAACGCCGCTCGACAGTCGGCCCGCCGCGACGTAGGGCGAGCCGGCACCGGGGAGGCGGCGTTGGCGACATCGACGACAGGGAGCAGCGACGCCACGCCGTGGCGCGGCATCGCCTATCTGCTGGGCGCGCTGATGCTGCTGCCGATCATGGACGGGCTCGCCAAGGCGCTGACCGCCCGCTACCCGGTGCTGCAGGTGAGCTGGGGCCGGTTCTTCTTTGCGCTCCTGGCGCTGCTGCCGTTCGCGCGCGGGCTGACCCTGCGGGCGCTGCTGCTGCCCGACCAGTTCAAGCTGCAGCTGGCGCGCAGCATGATGCAGGTGGCGGCGGTGTCGCTGTTCTTCCTGACGCTGAGCTACCTGCCGCTCGCCGATTCGCTGGCGCTGGCCTTCCTCTATCCGATGATCACCATCGGCCTCGCCGCCCTGGTTCTCGGCGAGCATGTCGACGCCCGCCGCTGGGCCACCGTGCTCGTCGGCTTCATCGGCGCGCTGGTCATCATCCGGCCGGGGCTCGGCGTGTTCCAGCCGGCATCGCTGTTCGGCCTGACGACCAGCTTCGTCTTCGCCGCGTTCATCATCCTGACCCGCCGGCTCGCCGGCACGGCGCCGCCGGCGGTGATCCTGATCTGGGGAACGCTGGTGGGCGCCCTGCTCACCTCGGTGCTGGTGCCGACGGTGTGGGTCACGCCGAGCCCGGCCGATCTCGGCATCATGGTGGCGATGGGCGTGGTGGGTGCCGTGGGCCACCTGTTCATGCTGAAAGCCTACGAGTTCGCCAAGGCGTCGGTGCTGGCGCCGCTCGGCTACGCCGAGATGGTGAGCGCCGTCGCCGTGGGCTGGATCGCCTTCGGCGACTTCCCCGACGGGCCGACCTGGATCGGCATCGCCATCATCGTCGCCTCCGGCATCTATCTGGCATTGGGTGCTCCCCGCCCCCTCCCCCGCCGCTGACCGGCGGAACTTCACCGCAGGCGCGATCATTGCGCGCTTCGGAGGGCGTGGAGGTTGGAAGCAATGGGCCGCAAGCTGCTGATCGGCGCGGGTGCCGTCTTCCTCGTCGTATTGGCCCTGTCGCTGGGTGCGGTGGCCGTGGTGACCTGGCGGCCGGATGTGCTGCGAGGCCGGATCGAGCAGCTCGCCGGCAGCAGTCTCGGGGCGCCGGTGCATATCCGAGGCCCCATCCGCATCGACCCCGGTCGGGTTGCCACCGTCGAGGTGGGCGGCATCGAGGTGGCCGCACCCGAGTGGGCTGCGGCACCGAACCTCGTCACGATCGACAGGCTGCGCGTCGGCCTCGACCTGTGGGCATGGCTGACCGAGAGCCGCGTGCTCGTCACGGAACTGGTGCTCGAAGCGCCGAGGCTGGCGCTCGAACGCGACATGGAAGGCCGGACCAGCTGGCCGTCGGCGCAGGACGACGGGCGGCCGGCAGGGAAGCCCGAGATCCGCGGCTTGTCGATCCATGGCGGTTCTGTGTCCTACAATGACGCGGTGGCCGACGTGCAGGTCGTGGCCCGTGTGGCCACGCCGGCATCCCAGGCCGGAATCGTCGACGGTGTCGTGCAGGTCGAGGCCGAGGGCACGGCCCGTGGCCGGCCGGTCGAGGCGGCCGGGCTGCTGTCGATCGATGGGCAGGCGATCGCCGGGAGGGAGCTGGCCGTCGATTGGGGAGCGATCCGCATCGAGGGGGACGCCGTCTACGACGTCGGCAAGCTCGTTATCGATCCGCTGCGGATCGACCTGATGAAGGGGAGCGCGTCGGGCCGCGTGGCGCTGGCGGGGATCGAGACGGGAGATCTCGAAGGGGATCTGGCGCTCAGGGCCGAGGGAGTGGACCTCGCCGCATCGCTGCCCGACAGGGGAGTGGGCGGCATCATCGAGGCCGAGATCACGGGGAAGCTGCGGGGGTCCGACCTCGCCACCCTGCTGACCCGCAGCGAGCTGCACCTGACGGCGAGCGTCGCCGACCCTGTGCTCCCGCAGGCGCAAGGCGAGGTCTCGGGCGTCGCGTTGACGGCCGATCTCGCCGCCGGTGGCGAGCGGCCGCTCACCCTCCAGGCCAAGGCCCTGGTGAACGGCGAGCCGGTGGGTATCGACATCGCAGGGGGCCCGCTCGACCGGCTGCTGGCGGCGCCGATCAGCTACCCGTTGCGGGTCGACGCCAGGCTCGTCGGCACCGAGGCGAGGCTGGACGGCACGGCGGCCTGGCCGCTGACGGCGGGCGGGCTGGACATGACGCTGGCGATGCGCACCGACGGCCTCGACCTGACGCGCATGCTGGGCGAGGATTCCGCGTTCGGCGGCACGATCGCCGGTACCGCGGATGGCCACCTGCGCGGCGGCTCGGTGTCCGAGATCCTGTCGCGGAGCCGGCTCGACGCCGAGGGCGAGCTGACGCGGCTACGGCTGCCGCAGCTCGAGGGGCGGCTGGAGGCGGCGACGTTCGAGCTGCATATGGCGCCCGAGAGGGAGCGGCCGCTCGACCTGGCTTTCAAGGGAAAGCTCGACGACCGGCCCGTCGAGCTGACGGCGCGCACCGGTGCGATCGGCGACCTGGCGAAAAGCGACGGGACCAGGCTGCCGGTGCATGCCGAGGCGCGTCTGGGCGACACCGAGGCCAGCGCCGAAGGCACCGTCGACTGGCCGCCGCGACGCGGAGGGCTGCAGCTCGACGTGAAGCTGGCAGGACCCGATCCCGCCCAGATCCTGGGACCGCTGGGCTTGGCCGAGATCAAGCTGCCGCCCTATCGGCTGGCGGGGCGGCTGGTCCGCCAGGGCGACCGTTGGGGTGTGGAGGATCTCGACGGCAAGGTCGGCGACAGCGACGTGAGCGGCGAGGTGGGGATCGACCTCGCCGGCGAGCGGCCGAAGCTCGACGGCAGCCTGCACTCCCGTCAGCTCGACCTCGACGACCTCTTGGGCCTGGTCGGTGCCGAGCCTGGAATGGGATCGGGCGAGACCGCATCGCGGCAGCAGAAGGCGGAGGCGCGAGGCAAGGCCGCCGACGACGAGGTGCTGCCCGACCAGCGGCTCGACCCGGCGAGCTGGCGTCGGCTCGACATCGACCTGGCACTCACGGCCGACAAGGTAACGGCGGGGGTGGTGCCGCTCGACGGCTTCGACCTGCGGGCCAGGATGGAAGCCGGCAAGCTGCGGGTCGATCCGATGACGCTGCGGCTCGGCGAGGGAAAGATCGGCGGCACGGTCCAGGTCGACGGCAGCCGCGAGCAGCCGACGGCGCAACTCGAGCTCGACGTCACCCGCCTGCCGGTGGCCCGGCTGCTGCAGCGGCTCGATGTCGACACGTCGAGCGTGGCGACGCTGTCGGGCCGGGCCCGCGGCGATGTCGGCCTCGGCGGGCGTGGCCGCAGCGTCGCCGAGATCCTGGGAACGGCCGACGGCTCGCTGACCCTGGTGATGGAGGGCGGCAAGATCAGCCGGCGCTATGTCGACATGCTGGGCTTCGACATCCTCAACCTGTTCGGGTCGCTGCTGGGCACCACGCCGTCCGAGCTGACGCTGAACTGCTCGCTGGCCGATCTGGCGATCAAGGACGGCGTGGTGTCGACGCGCTCGCTCGTCTTCGACACCGATGCCGCCAGCCTCGCCGGCGAGGGCACGATCGACCTCGCCAAGGAGTCGATCGACATCGAACTGCTGGCGCGGCCCAAGGGCACGCCGCTGCCGAGCGGCCGGACCGGCATCGCCATTACCGGCACGCTGGCCGAGCCGAAGGTCTCCTACGATGCAGGCGCCCTGGCGGCGCGAGGAGCGGCGGCCGCCACGTTCGGCCTGTTCCTGCGGCCGTTCACCGCCGTCGCCTCGGCGCTGATGCCGCAGTCGGAACCGGCCGGGCATAGCACCTGTGCCAGGCTGCTGAAGCCGGCGGAAGGCGGCTGATCAGCGCTCGAAATCGAGCCCCATCTCGCGGAAGCGCTCGGGATCGTCGAGCCAGGCGTCGCGCACCTTGACGAACAGGAACAGGTGGACGCGCGCCTCCAGCTCCTTTTCCAGCTCGCGTCGCGCCGCCTCGCCGATCGCCTTGATCTGCCGGCCGCCCTTGCCCAGGACGATCGCCTTCTGGCTGTCGCGCAGCACGTAGATCGTCTGGTCGATGCGGATTTCCTTGCCGTCCCTGCTCTGCACCCAGCTCTCGGTCTCGACCGTGATGCTGTAGGGCAGCTCCTGCTGCAACTGCAGGAAGAGCTGCTCGCGCGTCGTTTCCGCCGCCATGGCGCGGCTGGAGAGGTCGCTCAGCTGGTCCTCGGGATAGAGGAACGGGCCTTCCGGCATGCGCGACGCCACCGCGCGCAGCAGATCCTCGCAGCCGTCGCCCTTGGCGGCGGAGAC
>JRYC01006762.1_pt1 | contig 10891 bp, 11 predicted proteins | sample 235301 | NCBI WGS metagenome assembly JRYC01 (sample SAMN03074211, study PRJNA261470) | activated sludge metagenome | biome: Common Effluent Treatment Plant; feature: Wastewater; material: Activated sludge; isolation source: activated biomass of a common effluent treatment plant treating...
GACGGCTTCCACAGCACGAAGTCCATCGGTCCCTTTTTATAGGGTGCGACCTCGACGCGGGCACCGGCCTCCATCTCTTCCAGCGAGCGGTTCGACAACCGGCCATAGTCGGGCATCGAGGCGACGTCGAAGAGCACGTGGTTCTCAGCGACGTAAGCGTGGCTCTTGGCAACCAGCGCCTCGCACATCGCGGCCATCTCGGCGATATGGCCAGTCGCCTTGGGTTCGACCGACGGCTCCAGGACACCCAGGGCTGCAATGTCTTTGTGGAACTGTTCGGTGGTTTTGGCGGTAACCATAGCGATCGCCTGGTTCAGAGGCAGATCGCGGTACTCCTGCGCGGCGCGTGCATTGATCTTGTCATCGACGTCGGTGATGTTGCGGGCATAGGTGACGTGACCGGGTCCGTAGATGTGGCGCAGCAGCCGGAACAGCACATCGAATACGATGATCGGACGCGCGTTGCCGATGTGGGCAAAATCATAGACCGTCGGTCCGCAAACATACATGCGCACGTTCGCCGGATCGATCGGCTCGAACGTCTCTTTACGGCGCGTCAGCGTATTGTAGAGCTGCAGCGGCATCTCCGCCCTTCCTGATCATCCTTGGTCGCGACCGCGCGCCACTGTCTCGTCTAGTCGGGGCCGGACCCCGCGCTGGCATGCTCACCGTCCTCGCGGCTGGCGTGGCGGTCTCCGATCCGATGAAGGCATGGGAAGAGGCGCGCGCCTGCCGTAAAGCTAGCTAGCGATAATAATGCCGCAACGACCGTTGACAGCTACTTTCGACGCGCATCGTTTCATGGCGTGGTTATGAGCGCTGCCACACAGGCCGTCAAGCGCCAGAGCACCCGCAAAATCAAGTGTTAACGCGCAACTCAACTGCCTGGACGCCATGTGACGGTCCAACTCCTGCCCAGTTCACCGTGTCATCGTCCTTTTGGGTAAGAGGAGGTTCACATGAAGCGACAATTCGTCCTTTCAGCGCTGTCATGCGCGATCGTCATCTCGGGGCAGGTGTTTGGTCAGGGACCAGCCATAGCGGCAGATGCGAAGAAGGCGGATGCTAAGAAAAAATCGTCCGATTCACGCCAACTTACCGACGCAGAGCAGGCGGCGGTCTCTTCAGGCGCACTGACGCCGCAGGAGGCGCGCACGGACTGCAAGCGGATGGCAGGACAAATGCAGATCCGCATCTTGGAGCACCGCGGCGGTGGAGCCAAAACGCAGGGTTCAGGGATCGCTCAGGGACTTCAGAGTACGGTCGTGCCGATTTTTGGCGGGACAAAGCGCGGCGCAGACGCGGAAGGCGACGGCAATCGTGATATGGCCAAGCTCAAAGCCATGAATCAGATCCTCATCGCCCGCAACTGTGCGCACTATGATCTGGATGCAGAACTGAAGATGGATAAATCGGCGCGGACACCGCGCTTGATCAAGAGCAAGTCACAGGCTGCAAAAAAGAAACCATGAGGCAGGCTCTGCTTCCCGCACTGATCTAATCCGGTGGCGGTCGCTGATTTGCGCGACCGTGGGCCCGCTCAACAGTCCAATGCCCGTCATTATGTGGGGGCCGGACGCGATGTCAGGGCGTGGGATCAAGACGTGTGGGATCAGGGTCCGGGGAACAATTCCGTGGTGCGATCCGTGAGGTGATACGCAATCAGTCCGAGCCATTCCTTGGCTGCCAGATCGAGCCGCGTCAGTCCTGATGGCAGACTTGAGAATCCGCGGGTCAGGTCCTGCCGCCCACGCATGCGAAAATCGGCCGGGTATGCAACGACATGGAGGCCTGCCTTGCGGAACACGCCGATCGAGCGCGGCATGTGATAAGCGGAAGTGACGAGAAGCCATGTTTCACCGGGCTTGGCGCCAATCAGCGGCAGCGTATTCGTAGCGTTTTCGTGGGTGTTGCGTGCGCGAGTTTCCAAGATGAGGCGATCCTTGGCAATGCCAAGCTCGTGGAGCAGATGTGCAACTGCCGTCGAGCCTTCCTGGTCGTCACCATAGAGTCGAGCAACGCCCCCAGTAATCATAACTTTCGCTTCGGGGTGCGCCTTGGCAAGCCGCACGGTCTCGGTGATACGCTCGGCGGCTTCGTTGAGCGCAAGCAAACCACGTCCAGCAGAAACCCAGCCGTCCTCCGCTCCACCCAGCAGGATGATACCCGCAACAGGGCCTTTAATGCTGTCGAGTGATCTTGCGGGAAAGCGCTCTTCAAGTGGCAGAACAAGCCAATTGGCCAATGGCGACAACCCGGCCACGAGCATCAACGCCATGCTCGTCATCGCGAACCAGAGACCTGAGCGGCGAAACCGGACTGTTAAGATACTCAATAAGAGACCTACTACAGCACCCAGCCACAAAAGACTCGATGGTTGCAGCAGAAACGTCAGGATCTTGGAAAGAGTGAAAAACATGCGACCTGTTGCAAAATTCTGAATGATTGACGTGGGCAATAAGCCCCAAGTGAACCGGTTTGCGATTCACAACGGCCGTTATCGCGTTGATCCTATAAGAGCACCGGCTACGAGCTGTTTCATATTCCGCGTGTGCGGGCCTCGAACATCGCAACGACACCCTCCAGTCGCATGTCGATAATGTCAAAGCGGCGCGCTAATGCTTCCTCAAGGTCATGATAGGTGTCGCCGGAATTGGAGAAGACGCCTTTTGCGTTGTAGATCGCCATCAGCCGGCGGGCGGCCCGGTTGCGCGGCGCGTCGCCTTGCACAATCGTCGCCCCGAACACGCGCGCGCCGGGAGCGAGGTGGTGGCGCAGGTGATCGAACATGACCGCCTTTTCGGGGATCGAGCCCGGTACGCAATGCAGGAGATAGGTGAGCCCTGCCGACTGGAACGGTCCGCCAAGGTCGGCCGGCAGCGGCTCCAGCACGTTCGCCACCACCTTGCGCGGTGTGAAGCGGGCAATGCGGCGCGCGGCGGCGTCGAGACAAACAGGGTTGAGATCGACGAGAGTGATCTCCGGCCGCGCCACCGGCCAGCGGGCGCGATCGAGAAACAGCCCGGTGCCGACGCCGATNNCGATGCGCCATGCACTATTGCGTCGTAGAAGCGCAGCGAACCTCGCGTATAGACCGCCTGCCCTGCCTGCACCCGTCGATCCGTTGCGTCCACAGCCTTCTCCCCTGCTGGCGGAGTCTGAACGGCGCCGCTCGCCCGACAACCCTATACCGGCTCGGCATGGTCTTTCGAACCGCCGTGCTATGATCGACCACGGTTCAGAATCGCGTGCGCTTGGCCGCACCCGGAAGCAGCGAAGGTAGACGGACGCCATGCAAGAGGCCGAGACTCCCGGCGAGGTCGCCCCCCCGGACCGCCCGAGTGCGGTGCCGTGGCCACCGCTGCTGCTGGTGGTATGCGCGCTGGCCGCCGTCGGCCTCGGGCGCGTCGCGCCACTGCCGTGGCCGGGCCTGGACGACGCCGCGGCGCGCTACATCGGCCTGGGGCTCGGCGTCGCCGGCATCGCTCTGATCGTGTGGGCGGCTGCTACTCTGTGGCGGCACAAGACCACCGTTCTGCCGAACCGGGGCGTCAGCGAGCTGGTCACCGACGGGCCTTTCCGGTTCCGCCGCAACCCGATCTACATCGGCGACGCACTGGTCATGCTGGGCCTCGCCGAGATTTCCAAGAACGTCTGGTTCGCCATTCTGGTGCCGGTGTTCCTGCTGCTGGTGACGTGGCTCGCCATTCTGCCGGAGGAGCGCCACCTGGAAGCGAAGTTCGGCGAACGCTGGCGCCGGTACCGCGATAGCACGCGGCGGCTGTTGTGACGGCGCACCGTCGCCCCTCACGAGCATTGGACGGCAGCGGGAGATGAGCACCGACTGGCGGGAGAAGGAGCGCGAGTTCCTGGCAAGCCTCGAGGCCGACACCGGCCGCGATCTCGCCGCATGGATGGCGCTGATCGCCGCCCAGCAGCTGCCGCACCGCAACGACATCATCGACTGGCTGCGCCGGCAGGGCTTCATGTTCTCGCGCGCCTCCTGGCTGGAACGCATTCACCACAACGGCGGCCAGCCGATCTATCTCGAGGCCGGCGCTCTGGCCGGTGCGACCGGCACGAGCGAGCCGCCATCGGTCGAGAAGTCGACGCCGACGATGCCTGCAGCCGAAGCCCTCACCGCTCCTGCCGATACACCGCCGTCCACGGTGACGCCGGCCCCGGCTCCCCCAGCAGCATCGCGGACCGGGCCGCCGTCCGCTGTTCCGCCTCCGCAACCTAACGCCGATCCTGCCCGGCCTGCGACGGCCCGGACCGTTGTCGCCCCCCCTGCTTCAGCGCCGCCGGCAGCGACGCCAGAGGTCGTCGCCGAAACGCTGGCCAAGGCGAAAGCCTACCGCCCGCTGGCGCAACTCGTCCTGCGCAAGATAGAAACCGAGCTGCCGGGTCTCACGGTTTCGGCCGGTGCCAGCCATCTCGTACTGTCGCGCCCGCTGCCGTTCGCGCTGCTCGCGGTCAGCGGCAAGGATATCCGCCTCGCTCTGGCACTCGGCGAGCAGCCTATCGCCGCGCCATTCGAGCCGGTGCGCCTGCCGGTCACCAGCGTCCGCGCCGCCGGGCCGCTGACCCACATGATCGTGCTGACCGACGCCCGACAGGTCGATGCGGCGCTGATCGCCCTGGTCGGGCAGGCGGCAGGCATCGCCAATCCTTGAGGATCAGTGATCCGCGCACCATCTATTTGCCGTGTTTGGCGCGCGTGCTCTGAACCGGAACTGCGCGCGGCGCAAAAAATGCACGGCGAGCGGCGCGGGACATGAGAACCGACTGCGATGACTGCGCGGGCGGCGACGGCGTTGTAGGGGTGCCTCCCGGCATCCAAGGAGCGGGCGATGGCGGGCATCATTTCGAGACAGACGTCACGGCTCGTGGCGGGCACGGCGCTTGCCGCAAGCCTGATCGCCGTCGCCGGCCTCGAGGCGCAGGCGCAGACGGCATCGCGGGACGGCATCGGCGAGCTGCTGCGCCGGTCCGGCCTCATCGGAGCTGCATCGGCCCAGGATACGCGCGGCGCTGCTGCCGCGAACCCTGCTGCAATCACGGCCGATCCGGCTGCTTCTGCCGCCACCGCCAAAGATCCGCGAGAGGGCGACCCCGCCTACGAGCAGGCGCGCCAGCTGATGTCGGCGGTCGACTCCATCCTGCGCGAGACGGCCGAGAGCCGCGCCCACGCCAGCAAGCTGCCGAAGTCGGACGATTTCCTCGTGCCGCCGATCTGGACCGAGACGCGCGAGGACCGCGAGGCCAAGATCCGAAAGCTGCTCGATTCCGCGCTCGGTATCGTCACCGACGTGCCGATCGTCGACGTGCAGAAGAAGATCGAGGGCCTGCGCAAGAACATCCGCGACCTCGACGACCACATCGCCAAGCTCAGGGAGAAACAGCTCGTCGCGCCGAAGGACGGCGTGCTNNGCAGCTCACCGCGCCGAAGGACGGCGTGCTGCCCGGCGTCATCACCGACACGGTGGCGAGCCTCGAAGACGCCATCAAGGACGCCAACACGCGGATAGAGAATAACCGCGGCGAGATCGCCAAGGCGAAGGGCGAGATCAATGACGCACTCGCCAAGTCCGGCGTGCAGATGGGCGCCGATCAGGTCGACCTGCTGCTCGACAGCGTGCTGTCGGGCGATCTCGTGCGCCTCGTCGCCGTGTTCAACGCCGCCAAGGTGATCGACAGCCAGCTCGGCAAGCTGATGGGGGCCTCGGGCGACAACATGAACGCGGCGCGCAAGTATTTCGCCATGCACGCCGCGCTGTTCGCCATGCTGGTGCACGCGCAGGACTCGACCATCCAGAAGATCGACACCGGCTACATGCCGAAGCTCGACGCCATCCTGAAGGATGTCGCCGCCGCGCGCGCAAAAACCAAGGAGCTGCTGCGCGCCGAGAACCGCCCCGACCAGAGGAAGGCGCTCGAAGCCAACCTCGAAAGCCAGCGCCTCGCCGAGGAAGCCGCCAAGGGCTATCGCCGCTACCTCCACCAGCAGCGCGAGCAGATCGCCCGGGCGCGCACCCGCGCCACCCACGACCTGCGCATCGCCGACAATACCTTCGAGACGGTGGAGGCGAGCTTCCAGCTGCGCAACCTGATGCGCGACAGCGCCGCATCGTTCGAGGCGATCCAGAAGCTCGAAGCGCCGACCTTCGAGCAGATTTTCAAGAACGAAGAGCTGCGCCGCGAGTTCGAGAACCTGACCCGGAAGCTCGACATCCCGACCAGCTGAGGCGATGCCGAGCTGATCGCTGATCCCGCGACGCGAGAAACCAAGCGTTCAGTTTTATTTGGCATCTTTCCGGAGATTGACCTGCGTCAAAAGCCGACAGGATCCGTATAGCCGTTCAAACTTCGAGTTCGTGTCATGACCGCGATGACTGGCGCGTCGCGCGCCGATCGTTACGAGAACCTGAGCAAGCTCGCGAAGGATTATCGTTCCCTGCGTCCGCACGAGCGGCGCGATGCAGCTTTGCATTACCTGTTCGAGATCGCCGAGCTGCTGACGCTCGAAGCCGACGCCGACGACATCGTCGCGCCGCTGCTCGACGTCATACCGTTCATCGCCGATCCGGCGGCGAGCCCGCTGTTCCAGGATCGCCGCAACCTGTCGTCGGCTCCGAGCGAGGCGGTGCTTGCGCGCGCCGCCGCCACCATCGACGTGCTGATGTCGATGGGCCATACGTCCGAAAGCGCCGGCCAGATCGTCGCCCGTCAACTGGTCAACGCACGCGCCGGTCTCCCCTCGGAAGGCGGCGACGTGCGCGGCTGGAAGCGGCTGCTGATCTGGCGCGAACGGTTGCAGGCGCTGAAGAAGCCGGCGGCCGGCTGGAAGGTCTACAGCGAGTTCACCCGCTCGGTCGAGGCGATGGCGCGCCCCGAGGTGGTGCGCCGCGCGCAGGACGGAACCCTGTGGGACATCCGCCGCCGCGCCGATACCGAACAGGTGTAGAAAGCACACCATGCGCCAACTTTGACCGCTTCGTATAACTCTGCGTCATGGCCGTGCTCGAAGGCCGGCCATGACGAATGTGGGTGGTTTGGAGCAACGAAGTTAGCGTATGGCAGCCGCCACCTCGACAGAAACGCCAGCGCTTCCCGTCTCGGACGATCAGGCTCTCAGTTGACCTTGTCGCCGGCCTTGTGCTTGTCGCTGTCGCGCGCCTTCTCGAGCGCTTCACGCTCGGCATGGCGGGCGAGGTGGAAGCGCTGGAAGTTGCGGTCCTTCTCGTAGACCTTGGCTGCCACCCAGGTGAACATGTCGTAGAACGTGCCGGCGCCGATGCCGAGGTTCATGCGCGCCACCTCGAGTGGCTGACCCCACTGTCCGGCGTTGCCGTCGAGCGTCTCCTTGTAGAACACCACCGTCGGCGTGAACAGCACGCCCCAGCGCTCGGCCAGCGCCTTCTCGGGCATGCGCGTGCCGTCGAAATCCGTCACCTCGCGCTCGCCCCACATGTCGAGTTGCACGATCTCGAAGTTCGCGCGCACATACTCGTTGATGTAGCGCTTCGACAGCACGTCGGTGTGCATCTTGGTGCAGTAGCTGCAGCCGCGCTGCTCGAAAATGACGGCGAAGCGCTTGCCGGCGGCCTTGGCCTCGGCATGGTCGTCCTTGAGGTCTAGGAAGCTCTCGGCAAACCACGACTGGTGGTAGATGCCATCGTCGCCGCGTCGCGGCTCCACGGCAGGCGTCTCGGGGCCCGATAGTGGTGGCATGGACGTATCGGCGCACACGGACGGGCCGGCGGTTGTCATGACCGCCATGACGATCAGCGATGACACGGCTAGCAAGCGGTTCATGGCGGGGACACTCCCTGGGTTCGCACGCGAGCCGCGGGCAGCCAAGCTCGAACAGGCAGAATGTATCGAAGTTCGCAGGGCCGGCCAAGACTGAGCCCACAGGCTGTGGTTGCCACACAGCGACCGTCAGGCCACCAGATCCAGCAGGAAGCGTGCGGCGACGACGTAAAGGAACACTGCGAAGGCCAGCTCCAGGGTGCGCCTGGAGACTCCGTGGGCGAGGCGGACGCCGATCGGCGCCGTCAGGATGCTCGCCGGGATGATGGCGAGCGCGCCGGCGATGCTGACGTAGCCCAGCGAGAGCGGCGGCGATCCGGCAACATGCCAGCCGGCCCACATGAAGCCGATCATGCCCGGTATGGCGACGATGGGGCCGAACCCGGTCGAGGTGCCGACAGCCTGCAGCATGGGACGGCCATAGAGCGTCATCAGCGTGACGATGTAGGCGGCGCCGGCGATGGAGAGCAGCACGGAGATGAAGCCGACCGCGATCGCGTAGGCCTCGACGAGAACGCTTCGCGGCAGCTCCGTGCCGAGGCGCCACTCGTCGCGGCCGAAGGCGAGCTTCGTGGCCATCAGCGAGCCGAAGGCCACCCACAGCCACTTGAGCGTCTGGCCGCTCGAAACGCGAACGAGCATGATGCCGACGATCACGCCCACCAGAACCCACGGCCCCAGGCGGCGCAGGATCGCCGGGTCGACCGAGCCGCGTGCGCGATGCGATGCGAACGAGCGCATCGAGGTGACGGCGACGACGGCCAGCGCCGTGCCGACCGACATCTGCATGCGGATGCCGGGCGAGACGCCGATGGCGCCAAAGGTCTCGTAGAGGACGGGAACGAGGACACCGCCGCCGCCGATGCCGAGGAGGCCGGACAGCAGTCCGGTGACGACGCCGGCTGCGAGCAGGGCGGCGAGAAGGATGACGAGGCTCGCGAGTGGAACACCGAAGTCGGGTGCGGACACGGGCTGGCTCCTATTCGGCGGCGGCCGGGGCGACGGCACCGCCGGCGCCGGCCTCGGCCACCGCGAGGGCCTGTTGCAGCACCTCGACGCCAGCGCCGGCTCGAACGGCCTGCTCGCTAAGGATGCGCCGGTAGAGGCGGCCGCGCGGGCGACCGTGGTAGAGGCCCAGAATGTGTCGGGCGATGTTGTTGAGGCGGCAGCCTGCCGCCAGATGGTGCCCGGCGTAGGGGATCAGGCGCTCTATGATGTCGGCGCGGGTGGGCGGCGCACCGCTGGCGCCGAAAATGCGCCGGTCGACGTCGGCAAGCAGGTAGGGCGTCTGGTAGGCGGCACGGCCGAGCATGGCGCCGTCGACGTGCTGGAGCTGGCCGCAGGCGGAGTCGAGGTCGCCGAGACCGCCGTTCAGGACGATGGTGAGGTCCGGGCGCTCCGCCTTGAGGCGATGGACGCGGGCGTAATCGAGGGGGGGAATCTCGCGGTTCTCTTTCGGCGACAGGCCCTCGAGCCAGGCCTTGCGGGCGTGGACGACGAAGACGCGGCAGCCGGCCGTCGCGACGGTGTCGATGAAATTGCGGAAATCGGTCTCGGCGTCCTGATCGTCGACGCCGATGCGGCACTTGACGGTGACGGGAATGCGCACGCGTGCCTGCACGGCGGCGACGCAGTCGCCGACCAGCGCCGGCTCGCGCATCAGGCAGGCGCCGAAGCGGCCCTCCTGCACGCGGTCGGAGGGGCAGCCGACATTGAGGTTGATCTCGTCATAGCCGAAATCCTCGCCGATGGCGGCGGCCTCGGCGAGGCGCGCGGGATCGTAGCGCCCGATGTCGAGATCGCGCAGCGACTGGTAGACACCGGTGAGATTGCGCACCAGATCGTGAGCCGTCTCGACCGGCGCCAGCGCCCACGCATGCGCTTTGGCAAGATCGGACTTGAGATCGCCCGCAGTGAGCTTCTCGGACAAGACCCTGCACTCCCCCGTACGCGATGCCGGCCGGCATCCACTCCAGACCGCGTAATCTGTCGCGGCCGGGTCAGGGTAGCAAAGGGCACGATATGGAGGCAATCGAGGCGGCAACAGACATCGCAAGGTTGCCGCACCCTCGCGACAATGCGGCAACGGGCGGTTTTCTGCTCGCGGCGCCAAGTATCCCGGCGGCGACGATTGACGAATACCGGAATGGCAGGTCGGCTATTCCGCCGCGATGAGGCCGGGCATGGCGGCGAGACCGAGAGTGCGCTTGGCCTGCTCGCGCAGATCGTCGATCGGGCGCAGACGGCCTTCGGCGTTGAAGTGCCAGTAGGTCCAGCCGTTGCACGCGCTCTTGCCCTGCAGCTCGGCGCCGAGCCGATGGATCGAGCCCTGCCGGCCTTTGGCGGCGAGCGTGCCGTCGGCCTTCACTTCGGCATGGATGCGGGCGTGCTGGTCGCACAGTTGCGATCCGGGCGTGACGAGGCCGAGTTCCACCAGGGTGCCGAACGGCACGCGCGGTTCGGCGCGCTTCGATCGCAGGGTCTCCAGTGCCGATGCCGGCCAAGGCGTGACGGCAGCGATGCGGTCGTTGGCGTAGCGCGCATAGTCGACGTCGCGCTCGATGCCGATGAAGCGGCGGCCGAGGCGCTTGGCCACCGCGCCGGTGGTGCCGGTGCCGAAGAACGGGTCGAGCACCACGTCGCCGGTGTTGCTCGATGCGACCAGCACGCGATGCAGCAGCGCCTCAGGCTTCTGCGTCGGGTGCGCCTTGCGGCCGTCGCCGTCCTTCAGCCGCTCGGGGCCCGAGCAGATCGGGAACAGCCAGTCGGAGCGCATCTGCAAGTCGTCGTTCAGCGCCTTCAGGCTGTCGTAGTTGAACGTGTAGCGCGACTTCTGATCGCGCGCCGCCCAGATCAGCGTCTCGTGCGCGTTGGTGAAACGCCGGCCGCGAAAGTTCGGCATCGGGTTGACCTTGCGCCAGACGACATCGTTGAGGATCCAGAAGCCGAGATCCTGCAGAGCCGCGCCGAGCCGGAAGATGTTGTGATAGGAGCCGATCACCCACAGCGCGCCGTCCGGCTTCAGGATGCGCCGGCATTCCTTGAGCCACGCTCGCGAGAACGCGTCGTAGTCGGC
>JRYC01005140.1_pt1 | contig 10880 bp, 12 predicted proteins | sample 235301 | NCBI WGS metagenome assembly JRYC01 (sample SAMN03074211, study PRJNA261470) | activated sludge metagenome | biome: Common Effluent Treatment Plant; feature: Wastewater; material: Activated sludge; isolation source: activated biomass of a common effluent treatment plant treating...
GAGATCGCGCCCGAAGTGCAGCTTGCCGAGCGACAGGCGTCGCGGGGCTGACACATGGCCGGACATGCCGCGAGTTCCGGCAGCGTCCCGGTCAGCGGCGAGGCCAGGGTCAGCGGAGTGCGCCTGCGTCCGCGCGATGCCGCCACCCTCGTGCTGATCGATAGAAGCGGCGGCGAGCCGCGCGTGCTGATGGGCCGCCGCCGCGCGACACAGGTCTTCCTGCCGAACAAGTTCGTGTTTCCCGGGGGGCGCGTCGATCGCGCCGACCGCACGGTGGCGAGCGCCGACGAACTCCCCGAGGCCGTCGTGAGCCGTCTGCTGCACGACATGAAGGGCAAGCCGAGCGAGGCGCGTGCCCGTGCGCTCGCCTTAGCCGCCGTGCGCGAGACCTTCGAGGAGGTGGGCCTCGTGGTCGGCAGTCCGCTGACGGCGGCGGCGGGCCGCAGCTCGCGTCATGCGACGTGGCAACGTTTCCAGCGGTCGGGCTTCGCGCCGGCGATCGCCCACCTGACGCTGCTCGCGCGCGCCATCACCCCGCCGTCGCGCCCACGTCGTTACGACACCCGCTTTTTCATGGCGGATGCACGTGCGGTGGCATCGGACATCCGACAAGGAGACGACGAACTGGGCGAAATCGGCTGGTTCACTCTGCCCGAGATGCGCGCGCTCGATCTGCCGAACATCACCCGCGCCGTCGTCGAGGACTTGGCGGCGCGGCTGGCCCGGCCGGATGTCGATGCCCCGGTTCCCTACTACAGCTACCGCAACGGCTCGTTCCAGCGTCTTCTCATCGCGTGATCGAGCAGGCGCGGGCGCCGCCCGAGCGCGTCCAGAGTGTGCGAACGCGCGTGGCTCGTGCGTCGAAAGCGCCCAGAAAACCGAAACTTCATAGCCTCGCGTGACGCGTTCTTGACACCCGGCTTTCGCCGAGTATGTTGCGCGTTCCGAATTCAACCCGACCCCGCGAAGGCGATCATGGCAAAGCCCGTCGTTCAGAAGATCAAGCTGCTGTCGACTGCCGGCACCGGCTTCTTCTATGTGACCAAGAAGAACCCGCGCAACACCACCGAGAAGCTGGCTTTCAAGAAGTACGACCCCGTCGTGCGCAAGCACGTCGAGTTCAAGGAAACGAAGATCAAATAAGCCGCGCACGGGACCTGCACCTGCCGCGGAACGGCGGGGAAGGGTCTTCGCCCTCGCCACGGGCCCGGAAACAGGCAAAGCCGATCCGCAGCTTAGCGGCGCGGAATCGACGGACCCCAAGCACCGAGATCCAAATTGTATTTGGAGCGAAGGCCCTCAACCAGGGTCCGTAACCGGCTCGGCAGCGGGGTAAGCATTCCGAGAAAGCCACGGACCCTGGCCTGGTGACCAGATGGGGTCAAAGAGGGCGTTGACGTCCCATCTGGTGTCGTAGCGGAGCAGAACGGTATCTTCGAGGAGTCGCTTCAAACGTCGCGACTCCTGGGCATTTTCCGCTCCAATGAGGAGATGCGGCGAACGGGCCGCTGGAACCGCCTGTCCCGGAAAAAGTCGGCGCGAGGGGCGACGGACAGCGTGACGATTTCCGGGTGAAATCTCTTGTGAATTTCCCCTCCACCGCAAAAGTCTGGCAGAACAGATTGGCTATTGCAAGTTTAGAGCTTGACCATTGCGTGGCCGTCACACATTTTGATTGATCTGAGGTTAACCCGCGAAGTGCCAGCGGGAATTGCAGATTCCTGCATCGGCCAAAATGGCCTCCGCCTCTCCGCTCCTCCGGCGCCTGAAGCGAGCCGGACCGTTCTGCCGGACCGAGGCCTATGAAATTCTATCGAGATATGAAGGGCTTGCGTTCAGCCCTCAGGCGGCATCGGCAACCACCTGATTCCGCCCCTGGCGCTTCGCGGCATAGAGAGCATTGTCCGCACGCTTGAAAAGCGCTTCGGACGTATCGCCTTCTCCCTCCCAGGTTGCAAGGCCGACACTGGCAGTCACGGAAATCTCGACGCCGGGGCCGATCTTAAACGGCACCGCTGCGACACACTCACGCACCCGCTCGCCCACCTGGCGGGCCAGCGCCTTGTCGGCGTCGTGCATGATGATCAGGAACTCCTCGCCGCCGAGCCGGCACGCCATGTCCACGCCGCGCGTATAGCGGCGGAAGCGGTCTGCGAACTCCTTGAGCACCAGGTCGCCCGCGTCATGCCCGTAGGTGTCGTTCACCTGCTTGAAATGGTCGATGTCGGTCATCAGCACCGAAAGCGAGCGCCCGGTGCGCTCGGCATCAGCGATCAGCGTTTTGAGGTGACGCTCCATGTAACGCCGGTTGTGGAGCCCCGTCAGCGGATCGGTGATCGACAGCTCGACGCTCTCGCGGATCTGATTACGCAGGTAGTCCGAGAAGCGCTTGCGCTTGATCTGCGTCTTGACGCGCGCGAGCAGCTCCGCCCGGTCCACCGGGCGCATCAGATAGTCGTTGATGCCGAGGTCGAGCGCACGCAGGAGCCGCGCCTCCTCTCCGGAGTCCGCCATCAAGAGGATCGGCAAATGCCGCGTCCGATCGAGCGAGCGCACCTGCGAGCAGAGACGCAGACCGTCCGAGTGCTGGAGACTCAGCGCGGCGACGACGAGATCGAACGACTGCTCCGCGAGGCGCATCAGCGCCGCATGAGGGTCCATCTCGAGAACGGCCTCGTGCGCCTTGGCGAGCGCGCTCATGACGCGCACCGAGGAGCGCGGATGGTCGTCCACCACGAGCACGCGCCCGGGGCCGTCCCTCAGGATGCGCGCCAGCGTATCGTCGTCCGAAAGCCCCATCTGCCGGCTCGTCGTGACACGCATCAGCATCTCGTCGTTGAGCGTCTTGAGGCGGGCCAGGTTCTTGACGCGCGTCACCAGCGCGATGTCGTCGACCGGCTTGGTGAGGAAGTCGTCGGCTCCGTTCTCGAGCCCCTGCACCTTGTCCGAGGGCTGGTCCAACGCCGTCACCATGATGACGGGTACGTGGCAGGTCCTGGCGTTGCTCTTGATGCGGCGGCAGGTCTCGAAGCCGTCCATGCCGGGCATCATGACGTCGAGGAGTACGACGTCGACACGCTCACGCGCACAAATGTCCAGGGCTTCCTGGCCGCTGTTGGCCGTCAGCACCTCGAAATACTCGGCCGTCAGCCGGGCTTCCAGGAGCTTCACGTTGGCTGCGATGTCGTCGACTACGAGTACGCGCGCTGTCATTACCGCCTTGCCTTCCGCCGCCAGAGCCCGCGCTCAGGCATCACCGATGAACCGTCGCACCGTGTCGAGGAACGTGGCCACCGAGATCGGCTTGGAGATGTAGGCCTCGCAGCCGCCGGAACGGATGCGCTCCTCGTCCCCCTTCATGGCGAAGGCGGTCACGGCGACCACGGGGATCTCGCAGAGGGCATCGTCCTCCTTGAGCCTGCGCGTGACCTCGAGACCGGAAACCTCCGGCAGCTGGATGTCCATCAGGATCAGGTTCGGCTTGTGCTGATGCGCCAGGGCTACCGCATCCAGTCCGTTGCGGGTCTGGATGACCTGATAGCCGTGGGCCTCGAGCAGGTCGTGGAAGAGCTTCATGTTGAGCTCGTTGTCCTCGACGATCAGCACGGATTTCACCCGTCCTCGGACGGGTCTTCCGAAGCGCTCGACGCCGTTCCTGGTCTCCTGGTAGGTCATAGGTTCAAAAAGCCTGCCGCCTGCCCCCGACGTTGTGCACCGATTCTGGTAAGCCAACGCCACCCACAATGCCTGGAATACCTTAACCAACCCATTAAACAGGCAACCTTCCACAGCAATTTGCCAGACGACGGCCAACATGCCCCCGCGCCCCAAGCCACTGGACCGTGAACGTGCCGAGACCATCGCGTTGGCAGCGCTGGCTTATCTGGCCGAGGATGCCGGCCGTCTCGGCCGCTTCCTGGCGCTTACAGGCATCGGTCCCGCCGACCTCAGGGCGGGTGCCGGCCAGCCGGCGGTGATGGGGGCCGTGCTCGATCACCTGCTGGGAGACGAGGGGGAGCTGATGGCCTTCGCCGCCAATGCCGGGCTGCCGGTGCAGATGGTGGTCATGGCGCGGCAGCTTTTCGCCGCTGGCCAGGGGGAGGCATGATGGGCGAGCCCAATGGCGGCCTGCGCATCGGCGTCGATCTCGGCGGCACCAAGATCGAGGGCGTGGCCCTCGATGCGGCGGGAACCGAGTTGGCGCGGGAGCGGATTGCGACACCTCGCCACGACTACGCGGCCACCATCGCCACCATTGCCGGACTCGTCCAGCGCCTCGAGGGCATGGCCAGGGCGAAGGGTAGTGTCGGCGTCGGCATCCCCGGCTCGCTTTCGCCCGCCACGGGTCGCATCCAGAACGCCAATTCGACCTGGCTCAACGGCCGCCAGCTCGACCACGACCTGGCCGCAGCCCTCGGCCGGCCGGTCCGCCTCGCAAACGATGCCAACTGCTTTGCGCTCTCCGAAGCGACCGACGGCGCCGCCACGGGAGCGGCGACCGTTCTCGGCGTCATCCTCGGCACCGGGGTGGGTGGTGGCTTCGTCGTTCATGGCCGTATCGTGGACGGGCCGCGCGGGACCGGCGGCGAGTGGGGCCACAATCCGCTGCCCTGGGCCGCGGCCGAAGAGATTCCGGGCCCGCGATGCTGGTGCGGCCGCTCGGGCTGCATCGAGGCATGGGTGTCGGGGCCGGGTCTCGCCGCAGACCATCGCCGGGCCACGGGCGGCGAGCTCGGCGCCGAGGCTATCGTGGCCGCGGCTGCCGCCGGAGACATGCCGTCGCGGGCCACACTGGATCGACATGCGCAGCGTCTCGCGCGCGGCCTGGCCCACGTCGTCAACATCCTCGATCCGCACGTCGTCGTGCTCGGCGGCGGCCTGTCACGCCTGGCCCACCTCTACGAACGCCTGCCGGCCCTGATGACGCCGCATCTTTTCACCGACAACGCCGCCGTGGACATCCGGCCGCCGCGATGGGGCGATGCCAGCGGCGTGCGCGGGGCGGCGTGGCTGTGGCAGGGGAAGCATTGAAGCCGTCGCGCCAGCGATCGGCGCGAAAGCCTCGGCTTCGAGCTTCCGGCCCGATCAGCACTTGGTCGTGCAGGCGACCTCCTGGCGGCTCTCCACCCGGCCCTTGAGCGGCAGGACGACCTCGCGATAGCACTTGCCGGCATCCTTGATGACGCGCACGATCTTGTCGCCCTGCCTGGCCTCGCACATGACCTCCATGCCGGCGGCCTGTGCCACCTGCAGTGGCCGCGCCGGGGCTGGCGAGACCGGTGCTGTCGATTCGGCGTGTGCGGCCGGGAACAGGAGGCCCATCAGGGCACCTTGCTGCGCCTTCGGTTTCTGGAGGCGATCATAGGCAATCCACTCGTAGGCCGCCGCGCCCTGCTTGTCGGTGATCTTGATGGCGATATCGCCGGTTTTCTGGCAGGCGCCTGCATCCAGCTTGCCGCCGCCGGCCGTCGACAGCGCGCGGTATTCGATCTTGCAATCGAGGTTCTTCATCCACAGCTCGTACTGCGAGAGCCTGTGCGAGACCTGATCGAAGGGGATTCCCTGGCTCCAGGAGTAATAGAGATTGCGGGCGGTCGGGACGGCGGCGGCCACCGAAACGAGCAGCACCGACAACTTGATCATCGGCAGGACACGGCCGACAGCGTGCCCGACCGTGCCCGACATGCCGGGCAGCAGAAGATGCTCGGGTTGCTGGCTCATGGCGGTTACCTCCCCATATTGGATTTGTTGGCCGATGTGGCCTGATCGGGCGCCTGCGCAGCGCTGTCCGAATATCACTCTTCGATCGCATCCACGATGACGACACTGCCGGCGCCGTCCTGAACCCCGGTTGAGGAACCCATTTATCGACCGTTCATGGCGACACCCAATGCGGCCCGCGGGCGACTATTGCGCCTTCCCATTCCTGCTCAGTCCGGTAGAGGCATCACATTTGGTCGGCTCCAGGAACACCAGATCGGTCAGCTCGCCGTTGATCGAGAACTCACCGTAATCTATGTGCAGGCGCGACGACACGCCGTTCTCGTAGAAGCGGAAGCCGAGCTCGTAGGACGGCACGGCGTCGGTCTTGGCCGAGCCGGGTTCGAAGTAGCTGATGCTGACCGGCCACGACGCCAGCGTGTCGAGCTGCGCGCCGCCCTTTAGCGAGACCGGGCTCTTCTTGGCTCCGGGCAAGATCTTGGCGCCGATGATGGCCGTGGTCTGATAGACCTTCTCGCCCTTCTCGGATCCGTCGTAGAGGTCAGAGGTCATCACGGATTTGCCGGCCTGAGCCGCGGCGATGAGCGCCATCGAATGCTGTACGGGGAAGTGGATGCCCGCGTCGAGCGTCAGCGATTTCTTGAGCGGTTTCACCAGAGCGACATCGACCTTCTTGCCGTCCGGCTGCCGGGTGGCATCGCCCTGCGAGATCTCGATAAGCTTGCCGTCGCGCGACTGGCTCTGATTGAAGCGCAGCACGCTGCCACCCGCCTCCTCCCAGCTCGACGTGACCAGATCGTTGAGCTGCTCGCCGCCGTCCTGGTTGGTCATGCGGGTGGCGAAGCGCATGTTCTGCGTCCACCCCTCGCAACGGCTGCCGGTGAGCTCGTACACCATTCGCCCCTGCATGTCGGTGACGCCCGAGCCGGCATTCGTGCTGGCCAGGGTGATCTCATAGACGGCACGATGCGGGACGAACCGCACGGCGCCACTGGCCGTCTCCGCCGCCGCCGGCGCTGATGCCGCAGCCAACGAAAGCGCGGTGACGAGGCCGAGCGTCCAACCCGGGCCGGGCGGCTTGATCGTTGAAACCATTCCTGTCTCCCAGACGAGCGGCGATCGAGTGCCAAAGGGCTCGAGTTGCAGAGGGCCTCGCTCGGGCACGCCGCCGTTGCCAATCAGCCATGCTGCGGTCCAACATGGGCGCCTTCGCGGCAGGGCACAAGCACCCGGCAGCGTTCAACATCAGGATTTGGCGAAGGGGTGGGCTACATGGGTGGATCGGTCGACGCGCGGTTGAGGTCTTTGGGGCTCGAGTTACCGGCGGCGCCAGCGGCGCTGGCCAATTATGTGCCGTTCGCCATCTCCGGCGACCTGCTGTTCGTCTCGGGCCAGATCTCGAAGGCCGCCGATGGATCGCTGACAGTCGGCAAGGTCGGCGCCGAGCTGACGACGGACGAGGGTGCCGCCGCGGCCGCGCTGTGCGCCCTGAACATCCTGGCGCAGGCCAGGGCAGCGCTGGGCGACCTCGACCGCATCGAGCAGGTGTTGCGACTGACCGGCTTCGTCAACGCGACGCCGGACTTCTCCGATCACCCGAAGGTCGTCAACGGCGCCTCGGATCTCATGGTCGAGGTGCTGGGCGACAAGGGGCGCCACACGCGAGCTGCCGTCGGCTGCTCGGGGCTTCCCGCCAACGCCGCCGTCGAGGTGGATGCCGTCATCCGTTTCCGCTGAGGCCGGGGCTGCCAAATGCCGCCAACCCTGGATCGGTCCGCGTTCGTGAGGCCGATCGCCCATCGCGGGCTGCACGATGCCGCGCTCGGGCGCGTGGAAAACACGATACCGGCATTCGAGGCCGCGNNGTGCGACCTCAGACCGGCGGCCGGCGGCCTTCCCATCGTCTTCCACGACGAGACGCTCGAGCGGCTGGTGGACGGCAAGGGCCTCGTGGGGGATCTGGATGCTGTCGCGCTCAAGCGCCTTCGCTATCGCGCCGCCGACACTCTTATTGCCACCTATGCCGAGCTGCTCGATCTGGCGGCCGGCCGCGTACCGCTGCTGGTCGAGATCAAGAGCGAGTGGGAGCCGCCGGACCGGGATTTCCTGCGCCGGATTGCCGAGCTTTCAGTACACTACGGAGGGCCGGTGGCACTGATGTCGTTCGATCCCGCTGTTATGACGGTCATGGCCGAGTTGGCGCCCGGTGTTCCGCGCGGCATGGTGTCGGGCCTCTACCAGCACGAGCCGGATGACGACTGGTGGCAAGCGAAAATCGACCGCGCGCGCGCGTTCCGCCTTTCCCACCTCCTGGAATCGGGGCCGGTTAGACCCTCATTCCACGCCTACCACGTCAAGGCGCTGCCGACGCCGGTGACGCGCTACGTGCGCGAGGTGCAGGGCTTGCCGCTGTTCACCTGGACGGTGCGTACCCAGTCCGATCGGAGCACGGCCGCGCAATGGGCGGACGCCCCGATTTTCGAAGGGTTCCTGCCGTGACGGGGCCGGGCGGCACTCAGTCCGATCCGCGACAGGAAATACCGGTGACGCGGCAGACCTGGCAGACTAACTAGACCGTCCCGATCGCTACCTGCAGCATTCAACTCACAAGCCGGTCAATCAGCGCCGGAGTGGAAGGTACGAGCATGTCAGCCTCCGACAGCGGAAAACTGCCGCGCACGGCCATCGTCACGGGTGTCACCAGTGCCATCGGAGCGGCCATCGCCGCCGCCCTGGCGCGACAAGGCTTCCGCGTTTTCGGCACCGCGCGGCGACCGACGTCGAAAACCTTTTCCGCCGAAGGGTTCGCGATCGAGCTATTGGCGCTCGACGTCACCGACCCGGCCTCTGTCACCGCCTGCGTCGATGCGGTGTTGGCAGGCTCGGGCCGCATCGACGTGCTCGTCAACAATGCCGGCGTGACGATGGTCGGCGCCGTCGAGGAGACGCTCGACGACGAGGCGCGTCCGGTCATCGAAACCAATTTCCTGGGGGTCCACCGCTTGGCGCGAGCCGTGCTGCCCGCTATGCGTGCGCAGCGCGGCGGGCACATCATCACGATCGGCTCGGTGGCCGGCTTCCTGCCGAAGCCGTTCGAAGCGTTCTACTCGGCCACCAAGCACGCGGTCGAAGGCTACATGGAGAGCCTGCACCACGAGGTGTGTGATTTCGGCATCCGCGTCAGCATTGTCGAGCCCGGCTATGTTCGCACCGATCTGGCGTCACATGCCACGGTCGCCGCGAACCGCATAAGAGCCTACGCGGCACCGCGCGCTCTGGTCGCGGAGAACCTCGAGCGGTGCGTTGCCGACGGCGTGGCTCCCGCCGTGGTGGCGCGCGCCGTCCTCAGGGCCGTCAACAGCCGCTGGTCACGGCTGCGCTATCGGGCCGGATTCGAGGCGCATGTGTTCCGCCTCGAGCGGACGCTGGCGCCACAGCGCCTGTTCGATTTCGGCGTGCGCATTCACTTTTTCGGCCTGATGCACACGCTGCGCAGCCTCATTTCGCCACGCGCACGCTGAAGGCTCCGCGCAGCTCTCCAGGGTTGAAGCCGGTTGCCTGATCCTTCGGGTAGCGCTTGTCGATCTCGGCTTTCAGAGCCGGATCAATGCTGGACCCGTGGCAGGTGCCGCAGGGCTGCCCCTGCATCGGGATCGGCTTCATGTAGCGGAGGGTGGCGACGCCGTTCTCCGTCACCGTCTCGGCGTGCTCGAGCTTGCCGACATCGGCGCCGGCCTTCATCTTCTCGGCGAACATCTCCAGCGCCTTGCGCTCGAACTCGTCGGGTGCATTCGCGGCATTGCGCACCTTGAGCGCGGTGCGGGACACCTTGACCCCGTGGGCCTTGGACTGCTCGTCGGTGATCGGCATGGCGGCCGTGTTGCAGACCTCGATGGCCTTCACCGGGCCACCCTCCTTCATCGCGGCGACGAGCTTGCCCTTCAGCGCCTCGCCGAGGTCCTTGATGGCACCGCGTGCCTTGGCGACGGCCGGATCGACGGGTGCGGCCGGCTGCTCCTGGGCCAGTGCCACTCCGGCGCCCAGGAGCAGGGTTGCTGCGAAAACGGATGCAATTGTGCGACGAACCATGGTGCCACCTCCCGTTTCATAGTGGCCGCCTTTCCGGCGGCCACATTCAAATCTCGTGATATTTGGAATCTTTCCAAGCCCGACGCAACAGTCGTCGTCAGATCGTATCGGCGGAGCCGACACCGCCACCGGTGGGGGTGTCGATGATAATGGTATCGCCGGTGTTCAGTTCCGCGGAGGCGTTGCCGCCGAGGTCCTCGATGTGCCCGTCCTGGCGGCGCAGGCGATTGCACCCGATCTCGCCCGGTTCGCCGCCATGGAGCCCAAACGGGCGCACCTTGCGGAAGCCCGACAGAATGGAAACGTGCATCGGATCCAGGAAGCGGATGGAGCGCCGCGTGCCGTCGCCGCTCGTCCAGCGTCCCTTGCCGCCCGAACCCCGCCTAATCGAAAACTCCTCGACGACGACGGGATAGCGAAGCTCCAGCACCTCCGGATCGGTGAGGCGGGTGTTGGTCATGTGGACGTGAACGCCGGCCACGCCGTCGAAACCTTTTCCCGCTGGAGATCCGGAACAGATGGTCTCGTAATACTGGTGGCGGGCGTTGCCGAAGGTGAGGTTGTTCATGGTGCCCTGCGCCGATCCGAGCGCGCCGAGGGCTGCGAACAGGCAGTTGGTGACGACCTGGCTCACCTCGACGTTGCCGGCAACCACCGCCGCCGGGTAGACGGGGCTCAACAGCGTCCCTGGCGGAATGACGATCTCGATGGGCCGCAGGCAGCCGGCGTTGAGCGGGATCGGCTCGTCGACGAGGACCCTCAGCACATAAAGTACCGCTGCCCGCGTCACCGGCTCCGGGGCATTGAAGTTCCCTGGGTGCTGAGGGCTGGTGCCGGAGAAATCTATCCTTGCCGTCTCACTCGCGCGGTCGATGGTAACCTTGACCTCGACCGCTGCGCCATCGTCCGTCTCGACACGGAAATGGCCGTCTTCGAGCCGGGAGATCAGGCGCCGAACGGCCCACTCGGCGTTGTCCTGGACGTGCCCCATGTAGGCCTCGACCACGTCGATGCCGAACCCATCGACCATGCGCTCGAGCTCGGCGACGCCGCGCGCGTTGGCGGCGACC
>JRYC01000765.1_pt1 | contig 10862 bp, 12 predicted proteins | sample 235301 | NCBI WGS metagenome assembly JRYC01 (sample SAMN03074211, study PRJNA261470) | activated sludge metagenome | biome: Common Effluent Treatment Plant; feature: Wastewater; material: Activated sludge; isolation source: activated biomass of a common effluent treatment plant treating...
TGTTCGCCGTGCTGGCCGAGGAGATCGGGCTCCGGCCCGGGCAGCCGCAAGGGCCGTGAGATCTGCGGCTCCACGCCATGTCAGATTGGATCTGGTCCATATCGAATCTGCCCTGTAGCACGGTAGCAACCACGAGCTTCAGGGAGCACGTCCATGTGCCGTCTCTACGCGCACACCCGGACTTCCGACTACGAGCAGGTGACCCGCTCGGTCCGCCTGCACGGCCTGGTGACCAGCATCCGCCTGGAGAACCGCTTCTGGGGCCTGCTCGACCAGATGGCGGCCGAGGAGGGCATGACCACGCCCCGCTTCCTCGCGACCCTGCACGACGAGGTGCTGGAGCATCACGGCGAGGTCCGCAACTTCGCCTCGCTGCTGCGCGTCGCCTGCACGACCTATCTCGCGGGACAGGCCTCGGCGCCGCAGGCCCGTCTGTCGGCTCCGTCCGATCTGGCCCTCGCCAAGTGACACGGGCGCTGTAGTAGCGACCTGTTACCACCGCCCCCGTCAACGGGGGTAGCCTGCCTCCTGTCGCCGATGACAGGGAGGTCGGCTGGATGGCCAAAGCCATTCACATGATGGTCCGCGTCCTCGACCTGGACCGCTCGCTCCGCTTCTATGCCGATGCCCTGGGGCTCGATGTCGCCGACAGGCTCGACTTCGAGACCTTCACGCTCGTCTATCTGCGCAACGGCGAGAACGACTTCGAGGTCGAGCTGACGCTGAACAAGGGCCGCAGCGAGCCCTATGCACTGGGCGACGGCTACGGCCACGTCGCCTTCTGCGTCGACGATCTCGACGCCGAGCACGCGCGGATGACGGCGGCCGGCATCGGGCCCCAGCCGGTCAAGGAGTTCTTCCGCGACGGCACGCTGCTGGCCCGGTTCTTCTTCATCCAGGATCCCGACGGCTACAAGATCGAGGTTTTGCAGCGGCACGGGCGCTATCGCTGAGCCTTCGCCCGTCGCCGCATCAGGGAGCTGCGACCATGGCCAAGAAAATTCTCGACCGGCGCGCATTCCTGCGCACCGCCACCAGGACGGCGGCCAGCGTGGCGGTCATCGCCGGTATCCCCACCATAGTGGCCAGCAACGGCGCCTGGGCGATGACCATGACCCGCCTGAGCGCCGGCGAGGCCGACGCCCTGCTGCGCATGACGCGGGTGATGTTCCCGCACGACGGCCTGGGCGAGGTCTACTACGCCACGGTGGTCGAGGAGCTCGACGCCAAGGCGGCCAAGGACACCGGGCTGGCCGAGACCATCAAGCTCGGGGTGGCCGAGCTCGACAGCGCCATGGGCGTGCCCTGGCTCCGCCTGTCCGAAGGCGCACAGACCGAGGTCCTGCGCAGGATCGAGAGCGGCGCCTTCTTCCAGGGCGTGAAGGGCCACACCGTCGTCTCGCTCTACAACAACAAGCTGCTCTGGCCGCAGTTCGGCTACCAGGGCAGCTCGTTCGAGCATGGCGGCTATCTGTTCCGCGGCTTCCAGGATGCCGGCTGGACATTGGAGCCGGACGCCGAGGCCAGCCCTCCGGCGTTCACCGGTTGAGGAGGTACGACGATGGCGACCCATGAGCTGGGCGACGACGGCGTGGTGGTGATCGTCGGCTCCGGCGCCGGCGGCGGGACGCTGGCCAACGAGCTATGCCAGAAGGGCATCGACGTCGTGCTGCTGGAGGCCGGACAGCGGCAGAGTCCCGACACTTTCATCAACGACGAATGGGAGAGCTTCGTTCAGCTGGCCTGGCTGGACAAGCGGACCACCTCCGGAACGTGGCGCGTCGCCCGCGACTTCCCGAACCTGCCGGCCTGGATCTGCAAGACCGTCGGCGGGACCACCACCCATTGGGCGGGCGCCTCGCTGCGCATCCAGCCGCACGAGTTCAAGGCGCGCACGACCTACGGCGAGATCGCGGGCGCGAACCTGCTCGACTGGCCGATCGCCTACGGGGACCTCGAGCCCTACTATGCCAAGGCCGAGGACAAGATGGGCACGACGCGGACCAACGGCATTCCGGGCCTGCCCGGCAACAACAATTTCCGGGTGATGTACACCGGCGCCAAGCGGCTGGGCTACCAGAAGGTCAACACCGGCCACATGTCGATCAACAGCCACCCGCGCGCCGACCGCCCTTCCTGCCAGCAGCTCGGCTTCTGCTTCCAGGGCTGCAAGATGGGCGCCAAGTGGTCGACCCTCTACACCGAGATCCCGGCCGCCGAGGCGACGGGACGGCTCGACCTCCGTCCCGGCTCGACGGCGCTGCAGATCCAGCACGACGACGCCGGCAAGGTGACGGGGGTGCTCTACGCCGACACCAACGGCCAGAGGCAGGTCCAGAAGGCGCGCGTCGTCTGCGTCGCCGGCAACTCGATCGAGAGCCCGCGGCTGCTGCTCAACTCGGCCTCGTCGAAGTTCCCGGACGGCATGGCCAACGGCTCCGGCCAGGTCGGACGCAACTACATGCGCCATACCACGGGCTCGATCTACGCCGCCTTTCCGAAGCCGGTGCACATGTTCCGCGGCACCACGATGGCCGGCATCATCCAGGACGAGTCGCATCACGACCCGTCACGCGGCTTCGCCGGCGGCTACGAGCTGGAGACCCTGTCGTTGGGGCTGCCCTTCATGGCCGCCTTCCTCGACCCCGGCGCCTGGGGCCGCGAGTTCACCCGCAAGATGGAGCAGTACCCGAACATGGCCGGCATGTGGATCGTCGGCGAGGACATGCCGCAGGCGACCAACCGGGTGACGCTGCACGCCACCGAGAAGGACGCCAACGGCCTGCCCATCCCCAATGTCCACTTCGACGACCACCCCAACGACATCGCCATGCGCAGCCATGCCTTCCGGCAGGGGCGCGCGGTGTACGAGGCGGCGGGAGCCACGGACGTCTACGAGACCCCGCCCTATCCCTCCACCCACAATCTCGGCACCAACCGGATGAGCGCCCGTGCCGAGGACGGGGTGGTCAACGCCTGGGGACAGAGCTGGGAGATCGACAACCTCTTCGTCTCGGACGGCAGCGTGTTCACCTCCGGCGCCACCGAGAACCCGACGCTCACGATCGTCGCGCTGGCGATCCGGCAGGCCGACTACATCGCCGACCGGATGGCCAAGAACGAGATCTGACGGCCGGCCGCGCCGCCTGGCCGGGCGAGACGGTGCCTGGGATCAGCCCCCTCGCATCGCACGCCGGACGACCTTCCACGCCTCGCCGCCGACGCGGCGCAGGATCCAGTCCTTGGCAACGATCGCGGTACCGCGCGCCGTGCGGTGGGCGGCGAGCTTCACCAGCAGCTCGTCCGGCCCGAGCGCCGCAGCCGTGGCCGGCACGACGACGCCGTCGCTGAGCTCGGCCTCGGCGAAGGCTCCGCCGGCCTCGCCGGCGACGGTGGCGCGGCAGCCGGGATAGACATGGGTATGGTGGAAGGCGATCCGCATCGTCACCTGGCGGCGCGATAGGCCCGCCAGCCGCCGAAGGCGGTGATGTCGGGCGATCCGGCGAGTGCGGTGGGCTCGCACAGGAAGCCCTTCACCGCGCTGCCGTCGTCGAGCTTCAGCGTGCCGATCGCCATGGGCGGCGGCACGGCGGCGACGAACCGGCCGAAGGCGGCATCGCTCATCCGCCAGACCTCGACCTCGATGGCGGCACCGCCTTCGGCCACGCGCACGAGACCGGGCTTCTCGGGCACCGTGCCGCTCAGCGCGTGCAGGCGGTAGTCGCCCGATGTCCGGCAGCAGCGGCGCAGCCTCGCGCCCAGCGCCACCAGCTCTCGGTTGAGCGGCTGGCCGGTCAGGTGCGCGCCGACCACGGCGAGATCGACCTCGCCGGCGGGCGGCGCCAGCGCCGGCTCGTCGGGAAGTGCGGCACCCGTGGCGCCGAGCGTCAGGCCGGTGCTGCGCTGCCAGGACTGGCCGAGCTTGGCCAGCGCCCGGTCGCTCCAGGCGGGTGCGAGGAAGGTAACGCCCCAGGGCAGGCCGCCCGGCAGGAACCCGGCCGGCAGGGCGATGCCGCAGAGGTCGAGCAGGTTCACGAAGTTGGTGTAGAAGCCGAGATCGGTGTTGAGCGCCACCGGATCGGCCTCGAGCTGGGCCTTGGTGTAGATGGTGCCGGCGGTCGGCAGCAGCATGACGTCGACGTCCCGCCACACCGGTGCAGTCATTTTGCGTAGCGCCTCCAGGCGGTAGGCGGCCTTGAAGGCGTCGACGGCGGCATAGCCGTAGGCACCCTCGATGATCCTGCGCGTCACCGGCCAGAAGGCGTCGGGCCGCGCCTTCAGGAAATCCTCGACCGCCGCCAGCCGCTCGGCGACCCACGGACCCTGGTACAGCAGGGCCGCGGTCTCGGCGAACGGCGCATAGTCGATCTCGACCAGCCGCGCACCCAATGCCGAGGCCTTGTCGACCGCCGTAGCGAACAGGGCCTTCGCCCCGTCGTCGCCGAAGAAGCGGAGCTGGTCGGCTTTCGGCACGCCGACCCGGAGATTGCAGCCGCCGCGCAAGGGCAGCTGCTCGCCGGCGCGGGCATAGGGATCGCGCGGATCGTCGCCGGCGGCGACCTCGAGGGCGGCACAGGCGTCGCCGGCGGTCAGCGCGAACACCGAGACGCAATCCAGCGAGCGGCAGGCCGGGACGACGCCGGTGCAGGGGATCATGCCGCGCGTCGGCTTGATGCCGACGATGTTGTTGAACGAGGCCGGCACCCGGCCCGAACCGGCGGTGTCGGTGCCGAGCGAGAAGCTGCACAGGCCGGCCGAGACCGCCACCGCCGAGCCTGAGCTGGAGCCGCCCGGGATGTATGCGGGGTCGAACGGATTGGCCGGCACGCCGTAGGGCGAGCGCACGCCGACGAGGCCGGTGGCGAACTGGTCGAGGTTGGTCTTGCCGAGGCAGATGGCGCCCGCCGCCTCCAGCCGCTCGACCACGGTGGCCGAGCGTTCGGGCGTGTAGGCGAAGGCCGGGCAGGCGGCGGTCGTCGGCAGGCCGGCGACGTCGATGTTGTCCTTGACCGCGAAGGGGATGCCGTAGAGCGGCAGGTGCTGGCGCCCGGCCGCGGAAAGCGCCGTCAGCGCCGCGGCACGGCCGGCCACGGCACGCTCGGGCATGCGCGAGATCCAGACCGAATCCTCGCCGCGACCGGCGATCCGCCCAAGCACGTCGTCGATCAGGCCCGAGGGCGTCAGCACGCCGTCGCGGTAGGCCCGGGCCAGGCCGGTGAGGTCGAGACTCTGGATGACGCCGGACATCGGCTCGCCTCTCCGCGCGCGGGCAGTCGCGATCGACCATGCATATCCAATGTCCATGCCACAATGCCATCGTCCGCTGCGAAGCGATTGTATGCAGCTACGCACGCGACAAGCGGGACACGCGGTGCAGCTACGACCTGCTGCATGCAATATCACCGAATGGCGCAGTCTTGGGCAGGACGGCGCCTTCCCGCCGGCCGCAGGCCGAGCCGAGATCTGGCACGCGGCTTGCTGCATTGCATGCAAGCCAGCAGGCACGAGGGTGAAAGCATGCTCGCAGTCGGTCGTCGCACGCTGTTGACGGGTCTGGGCGCCACGGCGCTGGTCGGTGCCGGCGGCCTGCCGCTGCGGCGCGCCAGGGCCGGCGAGGTCACCGTCGGCTTCATCTATGTCGGGCCCAAGGACGACTACGGCTACAACCAGGCGCACGCCGAGGGTGCCGCCGCCGTCAAGTCGATCGAGGGTGTGACCGTCCTCGAGGAGGAGAACGTCCCCGAGACGGTCGACGTCGAGAAGACCATGGAGTCGATGATCGGCTTCGACGGCGCCTCGCTGCTGTTTCCGACGTCGTTCGGCTATTTCGACCCGCACATGCTGAAGATGTGCGCCAAGTATCCGGACGTGCAGTTCCGGCATTGCGGCGGCTTGTGGAGTGCTGACCAGCACCCCGGCAATGCCGGATCCTATTTCGGCTATATCGGCATGGCCCAGTACCTGAACGGCGTGGTCGCCGGCCACATGACCAGGAGCAGGAAGCTGGGCTTCGTCGCCGCCAAGCCGATCCCGCAGGTGCTGATCAACATCAACAGTTTCATGCTGGGGGCGCGCAGCGTCGATCCGTCGATCACCACCCAGGTGATCTTCACCGGCGAGTGGTCGATGGCGGTGAAGGAGGCCGAGGCCACCAACAGCCTGGTCGACGCCGGCGTCGACGTCATCACCTGCCATGTCGACGGCCCCAAGGTCACCATCGAGACCGCCGAGCGCCGCGGCATCTATACCTGCGGCTATCACGCCGACCAGTCGGCGCTGGCGCCCAAGGGCTATCTCACCGGGGCCGAGTGGAACTGGGCCAATGTCTACAGGATGTTCATCGAGAAGGCCCTGGCCGGCGAGCCCCTGCCCAACTTCGTCCGCGGCGGCCTCGCCGACGGCTTCGTCAAGACCAGCCCCTACGGACCCGCCGTCAGCGACGCCGCCCGCAGGCAGGCCGACGACATCAAGGCCAGGATGATGGCCGGCCAGTTCGTGATCTTCGAGGGACCGCTGAAGAACAACACCGGCAGGGAGGTCATCGCCTCGGGCGCATCCTACGGCGAGCAGGCGGTCGAGCTGGAATCGACCGACTGGCTGGTCGAGGGCGTGATCGGCTCGACGAGCTGAGCCCGATGAGCGTCGCCATCGAGCGGATGGACGAGGCGGCGGCGCCGAGCCTCCGCGCCGACCTGGTCGTCCGCATCAAGGCCGCGGCCGAGGCCATCGTCATCCCGCTGCTGGCGCTGCTGGCATCGGCCGCGATCTTCGCGCTGTTCGTGGCGGCCCTGGGCAAGTCGCCGCTGCAGCTCTACGACCTGATGTACCGCGGCGCCTTCGGCACCTGGTTCTCCTGGCAGAACACGCTGCAGCGCGCGGCACCGCTGCTGCTGACCGCCTTGTGCGTCGCCGTGCCGGCGCGGCTGGGCCTCGTCATCATCGGCGGCGAGGGTGCGCTGGCACTGGGCGGCCTCGCCGCGGCGGCCGCCGCGATCCCGCTGCAGGGCGCACCCGCCTTCGTCGTCCAGGCCGCCATGGCCATCGCCGGCATCGCCATCGGCGCCTGCTGGATCGGCCTCGCCGGGGCGCTGCGCCACTACCGCGGCGTCAACGAGACCATCTCCAGCCTGCTGCTGGCCTACATCGCCATCGCCCTGATGAACCACATCGTCGAGGGACCGCTGCGCGATCCGGCCTCGCTCAACAAGCCCTCCACCGCCCACATCGGCGAGGCCAACATGCTGGGCAGCCTGCCCGGGATGGACGTGCATCTGGGCCTGGTCGCCGGCCTCGCCGCCTGCGTGGTGCTGTGGCTGCTGATGGACCGCACCACTTTCGGCTTTGCAGCGCGCATGACCGGCGGCAACGTCCGCGCCGCCATGCTGATGGGCCTGCCGGTCGGCCGCCTGCTGCTCACCGCCTGCGCCATCGGCGGCGCCTGCGCCGGGCTCGCCGGCGCCATCGAGGTGGCGGCGGTGCATGGCCGCGCCAACGCCTCGCTGGTCTCGGGCTACGGCTATGCCGGCATCCTCGTGGCCTTCCTCGCCCGCCACAACCCGCTGGCGATCATCCCGGTCGCCATCTTCCTCGGCGGCATCGACGCCAGCGGCGGCCTGATCCAACGCCGCATGGGCCTGCCCGACGCCACGGTGACGGTGCTGCAGGGCATCATCTTCGTGATGATCCTGCTCTCCGACACGCTCTACGGCCGGTTCAGGATCTTCCGCGCCGAGGAGGCCCGCTGATGGAGGCCGTCGGCATCGGCTGGTGGGGTGTGCCCCTGGCGATCCTGGCCGGCGCCATCCGCGTCGGCACGCCGTTCCTGTTCGTCAGCCTCGGCGAGTGCCTGACCGAGAAGAGCGGCCGGATCAATCTCGGCCTCGAGGGCACCCTGGTCCTGGGCGCCATCGCCGGCTACGCCACCTCCTACCACACGGGATCCCCCTGGCTGGGCGTGCTGGCCGCCGGCATCGCCGGCACGCTGTTCGGCGCCCTGCACGGCTGGATCTGCAAGTTCCCGCGCGTCAACGACATCGCCATCGGCATCGCCATGATGCTGCTCGGCACCGGCCTGGCCTTCTTCTTCGGCAAGGCCTACATCCAGCCCAAGGCCCCCATCCTGCCGGCCATCCCGTTCGGCTGGTGGTCGGACATCCCGCAGGTCCGCACCGCCCTCGAGATCAACGCGCTGTTCCTGATCGGCGTGGTCTGCGCCGTCGTCATGTGGTGGGCGTTCCGCAACACCCGGCCGGGCCTGATCGTGCGCATGACCGGCGACAGCGCCGACGCCGCCCGCGCCATGGGCTACTCGGTCGACACCGTGCGCCTGCTGGCGACCGCGGCCGGCGGCTTCCTGGCCGGCGTCGGCGGCTCCTATCTTTCGCTGTTCTATCCGGGGAGCTGGAACGAGGGCCTCAGCTCCGGCCAGGGCCTGATGGCGGTGGCGCTGGTCATCTTCGCCCGCTGGAACCCGCTGCTCTGCTTTGCCGCCGCCCTGCTGTTCGGCGGCGCCGGGGCGCTGGGACCCGCCCTGCAGTCGGTGGGCGTCACCCACGGCTACTATTTGTTCTATGCCGCGCCCTACGTGCTGACGCTGGTCATCATGGTGCTGAGCTGCTCGCCGACCCGCACGCTGAGCGGTGCCCCGGGCGAGCTGTCGATCGTGAAGTGACGGCGGTGCTAGGCAGAAGGGTAGCTGCCTTCACGGAGCATCGTCGAGGCGATCTCCATGGTGCTGGGCCAGCAGCCCTTGCGGCTGCCGTGATGCACGACGATGCCCTCGAACGAGGCCGGATCGTCGGGATCAGGCTTGGCCAGCGAGCCGTCGCGATTGAGCAGCGCGCCGTATTCGAGATGCCGCGGCATGGCGGCGACCAGGCGCTCGGCGCGGGCGACCAGCGCGCGCATGGCGTTGTTCAGATCGCCGGCAGTCATGGGAATCGAGATCTGCTCCTCGGCCAGCAGGCGGTCCTGATAGCGAGCCCGCCAGCGCAGGTCCGACAGCAGGCCGTCCGGCATCCAGCCCGGGTCCTTCTCGACCGCTGCCCAGGCCACGGCGCCTACAGGCTGCACATGCTCGTCGATCCACAGGAGATCGAGAGCATCGCGGACCTCGACGCGACCTACCGCCGCCAAGAGCTTGTTGGCGGCGAGGTCGAGCGGATGAAGGGCATAGCCGAACTCGCCGTCCGGCATGGCTGGGAAGAACCGGAACTCGGAATCGACGACCCAATCGATCCTGGTCTCGCTGGCACCGTCGCCGACTCTGGCGCGATACATGGTATCGGTCTCGCGTTCCCAGGCGACGTCGAATCCCTTCGCTTTCAAGGCATCGAAGTCGAGATAGGCCGCCTCGGCCAAGCGCTCCTTTCGATCGTTGAAGATGTCGATGTCCTTGGAGTGACGAAAGCCGGCACGCTGAATAACGGTGCCACCGGCGACGAAGCTCTCCGGGTTACGATGCCGCGCGATAACGCCGAGGATCCGGCTCTGCAGGGGGCTCAAGGGCATCTGCCAAATCCTCCAGGCGCTCGACCAGGCGCCGGGCCGCCGCCGGAGCTTCGAGCCGCAGCGAATATGCGATCGCACGTGCGCCGCCCGGCTCTGCCACCGCAGGCCGCCGCTTCGACCAGAGCGCAATGGTTCCATAACGGTCGAACGCCTCGTCGACCGCCTGCTCCAGCTCGGCCTGGAGCTGCTCCCGCGTCGGCATGTCTGCCGCTCCGTCGCCACGCACCGTCCACGACCTATAACACGGCCCGCCATGACTGAGCACCACGTCCCCGCCGAGCCCTACGACTGGCCGTTCGACGGCGACCTGCGGCCCGACAACACCACGCTCGTCATCATCGACATGCAGACCGACTTCTGCGGCAGGGGCGGCTATGTCGACAAGATGGGCTACGACCTGTCGCTGACCCGAGCACCCATCGAGCCGATCGGGCGGGTGCTGGAGGCGATGCGGGCCAAGGGCTACCACGTCATCCACACCCGCGAGGGCCATCGCCCCGACCTCGCCGACCTGCCGGCCAACAAGCGCTGGCGCTCGCGCCGGATCGGCGCCGGCATCGGCGATCCCGGCCCCTGCGGCCGCATCCTGGTGCGCGGCGAGCCCGGCTGGGACATCATCCCCGAGCTCTACCCGCTGCCGGGCGAGCCGATCATCGACAAGCCGGGCAAGGGCTCGTTCTGCGCCACCGACCTCGAGCTGCTGCTGCACACCCGCGGCATCCGCAACATCGTGCTCACCGGCATCACCACCGACGTCTGCGTCAGCACGACGATGCGCGAGGCCAACGACCGCGGCTTCGAGTGCCTGCTGCTGGAGGACTGCTGCGGCGCCACCAAGCGTTCCAACCACGACGCCGCCGTCGACATGGTGAAGATGCAGGGCGGCGTGTTCGGTGCGGTCGGCGGCAGCAGGGCGTTCGTGGAAGCGCTGCCGTGAGCGCCACCTTCGGCGTCGACGCGCTCGAGCTGACCAAGCGCTTCGGCAGCTTCGCCGCCCTCGACAGGGTGTCGATGAAGGTGGCGCCCGGCAGCTTCCACGCCCTGCTCGGCGAGAACGGCGCCGGCAAGTCGACGCTGGTGAAGTGCATCATGGGCTACTACCGCGCCGATTCCGGTGCGGTGCTGGTCGACGGCCGCGAGCACCAGATGGCCAACCCGCGCGATGCCATGGCGCTCGGCATCGGCATGGTCTACCAGCACTTCACCCTCGTTCCGGCGATGACCGTGGCCGAGAACCTGGTGATGTCGCGCCAGCAGGTGCCGGCGGTGATCGACTGGGCCGCCGAGATCTCGGGCCTCGAGGCCTTCATGGCGTCGATGCCGTTCAAGGTGCCCTTGCGCGCCACCGTCGC
>JRYC01006798.1_pt1 | contig 10847 bp, 7 predicted proteins | sample 235301 | NCBI WGS metagenome assembly JRYC01 (sample SAMN03074211, study PRJNA261470) | activated sludge metagenome | biome: Common Effluent Treatment Plant; feature: Wastewater; material: Activated sludge; isolation source: activated biomass of a common effluent treatment plant treating...
CCGCCGCTTATCGCGGACGATGACATGCGAGTGTCAACTGTCGTAGCCCCGCTCTACGAGCCCCCTTCCGCATAATTTTTACGACCATCGATTTCGATCGCTGCAGCTTTGCGCCGCGACACCTTTGCGCGTGCGTCACGAAATTGAGGACGCCGTTAGATTTCAACTGGGAAACAACTATGCCGATATTGCCTGTTCTGCTGTTATTTTGCTGCCTCCTTTCGTCACCATTCAAGGCTCTTGCAACACCTGACCTGAGCCACGAAGCACTGATACCCTCATCCGTGGCACCTTCGGTAGCTCGCCCTGTCACGCTCGTCGAGGTTGTTGCTCAGGCGCTGGCACATTCGCCGCGACTACTAGCCGCCCACAAAGGCACACTCGCCGCTCGAGGTGAATTGGATCAGGCAGGCGCATGGCCCAATCCCGAGATCGGAACCGGCGTTGAAAATTTTGCCGGTAGCAGCAGTTATAGATCTTTCGACTCTGCCGAGATCAATTATGGCGTATCACAACAAATCCCTTTGACCGGAAAGATATCGGCGCGTGAGGCGATCGCATCGGCGGCGCTCGCAGCAGCTACGATCGAGGAAGAAGCCGTCCGGCAGGACATCATTCGCGACACGACGATCGCGTTCATGACAGCCGCTGCTGCAGAAGCGCAGGTCGAAATTGCCCGCGAGCAGAAGGATCTCGCAGCTGACATCTTACAAACTGTCAGCCGCCGCGTTAGCGCTGCCGCCGCGCCGTTGATCCAGAAAAGCCGCTCCGAAGTCGAGAATGCCAGCGCTGTACTCGCTCTCGACAAAGCACATCGCGAGCGCGATACGGCTCGCCAGGCCCTCGCAGCGGTCGTCGGAATAGAGCGCTTCGAAGCTCCCATCGCTCGGGACGCATTCTATGCCATTTCTAAACCAGACGCTCTGCCCGCCGTGAGACAAATCGATCACTCAATCGACAGTCAGCGTGAGAGTTACGCTCTCGCCCAGGCCAGAGCGCAGATCGAACTTGAGCAAGCCAATGCCCTTCCCGATCCCCGCTTCAGCCTCGGCGTCAGGGAGTTTCAGTCGACAGGGGATCGTGCCGTTCTCTTTTCCGTAGATCTGCCTATTCCGGTGCTCGATTCCAACAGTGGCAACATCGAAAAGGCGCGCCAGGGAGCACTTCGCACCGAATTCGATCACAAACAGGCAAGGCTTGATCGCACCACCGGTCTTGCGCGTGCACATGCACGCCTTATGCGTAGTTATGTCGAAGCCACGACACTCAAATCTTCCATACTGCCCTCAGCCAATCAGGCGTTTCGCTTGTCCCGCGATGGCTATGCTGCCGGACGCTTTCCCTATCTCGAAGTTCTCGATGCGCAGCGAAGCCTGTTTGTTGCCCGCCAACAGGAAATAGAGACGCTTAGAGACTTTCATATCGCCCAAGCAGAGGTGGCACGTTTGCTCTCCGAAGCCAAGCATGCACCCCTTCAAGTTGGAGAATACGATGCTGAATAAAACTGTCCTTGTCACTTTAACCACATGTGCTCTGATCGGCGGCTCCTACCTCCTCCTTAGCCGGCATACACCCTCACCATCCGTTCAGGCACCATTGAAAGAACATGGCGACGATCACGCTCATGATAGCCATGTTCAAGCAGGCCACAGCGAAGACGGCGCCAACACTGCTGAGGAGCACGATCACGACAAGAAGCATGTCGACGAAAATGCCACGTCACATGACGACGCTATCAAAATTGATCCTGCTGCAGTCCGCGATTTACAAATCGAGGTTCGTGAGGCCGCTGGCGCTACCATCAGTCAAACCATTGCTGTCACTGGTCGGATCGCGCTCGATCAGACGGTGACAGCACAGGTCAAGGCCCGCTTTCCTGGTATCATCCGTAGCGTGGTCAGGCAGCCTGGCGATACCGTACAGTCGGGCGACACGCTTGCAACGGTCGAAAGCAACGACAGTCTGCAGGTCTACCCTGTGCGTGCGCCGGTCGCCGGTACTGTTCTCTCGCGCACCGCCAATGTGGGAGAACTCGCCAGCGACAGCGCACTCTTTGTTGTGTCTGATCTGGGCAAGCTCTGGATTGAGCTCTTTGTGTTCGCGCGCGATGGCGAGAAGATTCGCGCGGGACAGTCCGTCCGTATTCGTCGGCTCGATGCGGCTTCAGAAGCGGAGGCTTCGCTGACGCTCGTCTCGCCAACAGCAGACCCCTCCAGTCAAACCATCGTTGCCCGCGCCGCACTCTTAAACGCCGATGGTCGGTGGCGCCCAGGCATGAGCGTGCATGCAGCCATTGCATATGCGGAGACCAGCGTCGCTATAGCGGTTTCATCCCAGGCAATCCAACGGGTTGAAGGAGCTGATGTAGTTTTCTTGCAGACTGGTGAGGACACTTACAAGGCCCAGCCAATTACCGTCGGCATCAGCGACGGCATGTGGACTGAAGTCCGCAGTGGGCTGGAACCTGGCCAGCGCTATGTCGCATCGAACAGCTTCATCCTCAAAGCCGAAATGGGCAAAGCCGGCGCCGAGCATGACCATTAATCTGAAAGGGCACCCCGCAATTGATTGATCGTATCATTTCATTTTCTCTTCACTACCGATTGTTGATCGTTCTGATTACCGCTGCCGTAGCCGCCGTGGGCATCGCCACCCTTCGGTCACTGCCGATCGACGCCGTGCCCGACATCACAAACAATCAGGTTCAGATCAACACGCTCGCGCCTGCTCTTTCACCAACAGATGTCGAGAAGCTCGTCACTTTTCCAATTGAAACCGCGTTATCCGGTATTCCGGGCCTTGAATCGACACGTTCCATTTCGCGAAACGGATTCAGCCAGATCACAGCCATCTTTCGCGATGATGTCGACATCTACTTCGCGCGCGCCCAGGTCAACGAGCGCTTAACAGAAGCCAAAGAAAGTCTACCGAATGGCGTAGACCCAGCCCTTGGTGCGATCTCGACGGGGCTTGGCGAAATCTACATGTGGACTGTCGAGTACGAGCACCCCGCAGGAAAAGGAGCGCCCCACGCGGACAACAGCCCCGGCTGGCAAACTGATGGCAGCTACCTCACACCCGAAGGCCAACAGCTCGTGGATTCTACCGCCCAGACCGCATACCTGCGAACAGTCCAAGACTGGATTATCCGCCCGCAGCTCAAGGGCGTCAAAGGCGTTGCAGGTGTCGATGCCATCGGCGGCTATGTCAAGCAATACCATGTCCAGCCAGACCCGGCCAAACTGGTGTCTCTCGATCTCAGTTTCAACGATATCGTGGCCGCCCTCGAGCGCAACAATGTCAGCATCGGAGCGGGATACGTCGAACGTCACGGCGAAGCCTATGTCGTTCGAGCTGACGGGCGCATCGCTAACGAGACACAGATCAGCGATGTTGTCGTTGCGACACGCGGCAACATCACGACACGGATTAAAGATGTAGCAACGGTCAATATCGGCACTGAACTTCGCACCGGCTCGGCTTCCGAGAACGGCCAGGAAGTTGTGGTTGGTACAGCTCTTATGTTGATCCGCGAAAATAGCCGCACCGTCTCCGAGGCCGTCGACGCAAGAATTTTGCAGATTGGCAAGACGCTCCCACCCGGCATCCGGATTAAGACTGTGCTCAATCGAACCAAACTGGTTGATCGTACGATTGCCACGGTCAAGACCAACCTCACGGAGGGCNNCTGCCATGATCACGGCTTTGGTCATCCCGCTGTCGATGCTGATGACTGCCATCGGCATGGTCCACTGGGGAATCAGCGGCAATCTCATGAGCCTTGGTGCGCTCGATTTCGGGCTCATCGTCGACGGCGCCGTTATCATTACGGAAAATTGCCTACGCCGCCTAGCGCTTCGCCAACATCACGAGCAACGCATGTTGTCACTCAAGGAGCGCCTCGAAGAGGTCATGGCCGCCAGCAGCGAGATGGTCCGGCCGTCTCTGTTTGGTCAAGGCATCATCATCATGGTCTATATCCCGCTTCTTGCCTTCACAGGTGTTGAAGGCAAGATGTTCGCGCCGATGGCGCTCACCGTCATCTTGGCGCTTGTCGCTGCATTCGTTCTTTCACTGACCTTCGTGCCCGCGATGATCGCAATGCTCGTAACCGGTAAAATCGATGAAAAGGAAAATCTCGTTATTCACCATGCCAAGCTCGGCTACGAAAAAGCCCTTACGCAAATTGTTCGAGCGCCCGGCCCTCTTTTTCTCGTCGCAGTCGCGTGCGTCACTTTTGGCATATTTGTATTCTCTCGCATGGGCCAGGAATTTATCCCCACGCTCGACGAGAAGGATATTGCCATGCACGCCATGCGCATTCCTTCCACGTCTCTCTCCCAGTCGCAGAATATGCAGTTCGCTGTGGAGCGCGCTGTCAGCGCAATTCCGGAGGTTGCCTTCGTCTTTTCGAAGACCGGCACTGCCGAAATGGCGGCCGATCCCATGCCACCCAACGTATCTGACACGTTCATCATCCTGAAAGATCGAGACCAGTGGCCTGAACCGGCAATCGGCAAATCACAGATCATCGACAAACTTTCGAAAGCTGCGGCCACCGTCCCCGGCAACAACTATGAGTTCACGCAGCCGATCCAGATGCGCTTTAATGAACTCATATCGGGTGTCCGCTCTGATGTTGCCGTCAAAGTCTATGGCGATGACGCAGCGGTTCTCGAGACAACCGCCGCCAGCATCATGAAAGCCTTGAAGGGCGTTGCAGGCGCAGCAGACGTCAAAGCCGAGCAAACATCAGGCTTACCGGTACTCGACATCCAACTCGATCGTGCTGCCATCGCCCGCTTTGGGCTCAACGCGAGTGATGTACTCGATGTCATCGCCATTGCCGTTGGCGGTCGCGATGTAGGACTGGTCTTCGAAGGCGATCGTCGCTTCGCGATTGTTGTCCGTCTGCCAGATAATCAACGACAAGATTTGAGCGCGATCGAAAGCCTTCCCATCCTGCTGCCTCAGTCGGCCGTAGAGGCCTCTATCGACGGCCATACGAATGACCGGCCCAGCTACGTGCCGCTGAAGCAGCTCGCGCGGCTCGTCATCAGCGATGGTCCCAATCAGATCAGCCGTGAGAACGGCAAGCGCCGTATCGTCGTCCAAGCCAATGTGCGTGGCAGAGACATTGGTTCCTTCGTCGCGGATGCAAAAGCTGCGATCGAAAGACAGGTGAAAACTCCACCAGGCTATTGGCTCGACTGGGGCGGACAGTTCAAGAATCTGGAACAAGCCAAGGAACGATTGAGCGTCGTTGTACCCGCATGCTTCGCCATGATCATCTTGCTCTTGTTCGCGGCCCTTGGGTCAACAAAACAGGCTCTCCTCGTGTTCTCAGGAGTGCCGCTCGCACTGACTGGCGGGATCTTCACCCTGTGGCTCAGGGGCATGCCGTTTTCGATTTCCGCAGCTGTCGGCCTGATAGCGCTTTCCGGGGTGGCCGTCCTCAACGGTCTCGTCATGATCACCCGCATCAATCAACTAATCCAGGAAGGACGCGATGTGCATACCGCCGTCATAGAAGGCTGTCTTTCCAGACTACGCCCGGTGCTGATGACGGCTCTTGTCGCCAGCCTCGGATTTCTACCGATGGCAATGGCAACCGGTGCTGGGGCTGAGGTTCAGAAGCCATTGGCAACCGTTGTCATAGGAGGGCTGGTTACGGCCACGATACTCACCCTCTTCGTCCTCCCTNNAGGCTCTAATGTTGAGCAATCAAACAACGACTGAAGAAATCATTGGGATTGACAGCAAGAAACTTCATCACGGCGCTCACAAGAAGAAACACTCACCCTCCTCGGACATTTTCAATACGCCTGCGTAAACAGTATGTTGATACCACAAATAATTCATCAGACAACAACCTCGCGGCAAACACTTTCAGAGCCGTTCAGCGACAATCTCCGTCAGATGCAATCTTTGCATCCGGAATGGACCTTTTCATTTTACGATGGCGCGGCGCGCCTCGAGTTTATCCGTAAGCACTTCGACAAAGATATGGTTCAAACCTATCTCTCGATTAATCCCCGATACGGTCCGGCGCGCGCAGATTTGTTCCGATATTTGTTGATTTACCAATGTGGTGGCGTCTATCTCGACATAAAGTCATCGGCCACCATCTGCTTGAACACGGTCCTGCAAAGTTCGGATCAGTATTTACTTTCTTATTGGGACAATGCACGCGGCAGGCCGTTTGAAGGTTGGGGCGTACATGCAGAAACTCCGTATCCGGGAGAATTTCAACAATGGCATATTATTGCAATGCCTCGTCACCCTTTTCTTGAGCGTGTCATTCGCTCCGTTCAGATGAACATACACTGCTATAACCCATCGCTAGATGGTACGGGCAAGCGAGCGGTTCTGCGAATAACCGGACCGATTGCATACACGAAAGCCATCCGCCCCATGCTTGGGCACGCGAGATCGCGCTTGGTCAATAGTGGCGACCTCGGTCTTGTCTATTCTTTCTTCGATCCACTCAATGAAGAATTCAGAAGTACCGGCAGGCTTGCACATGAGGCCCTGACGCCGAATCACTACCGAACTTTGTCCGAGCCACTCGTCCTCCGATAGCTCGGGCACGTAGGATCCATTAAGCTGCAGTCCAGCATAAATCCAACAAGAAGAGTAGTGCGGCGGGGCGTCCTTGTTGTAACTTCTTCGGCTCGCTCGTGCGTACACTCTGATACGTCTGGGCCAATACTTGTTTTCTCGACAATGTCAGAATAAGCGTATTATCAGTCATAGTTCTCCAACCAGATAAAGTTCCGGTTGGAAATCGCATTCACATCCGCCCTCGCATGAGCCGGGTGATGCCATCAGTCGAGGGCTTTAGTTCGGGCGCGATATCTAACGCGCGACGATAGTCAGAGAGAGCAAGTTTGAAACGTCCTGCGAGCTCATGCTCGAATCCCCGGTTGTGGTAGGCGATGGCGAGGCTGGGGTCCCTGCGGATTGCGTCAGTATAGTCCGCGATCGCCTTTTCGCGAGCCCCGAGCCTAGCGTGGGCTAGACCGCGATTGAAGTAGAGGTCGGGTGCGTCGGGTGCCAGCAAAAGTGCGGTTTCGAAATCTTTGAGCGCTCGAGCTGGATCACCCGCAAGGAGCCAGACTGAGCCGCGATTTGACAACGCCTTCGAATTCGCCGGCTCGCTGGCAACGGCGTAATCGCAATCTGAGATGGCCTGCACCAATTCACGCTTCATCATGTGCGTCGCGCACCAGTCAATTGCGCGCACCGCATGCGCAGGGTCATGGGGCAGAAGGCGGTCGGAATCTTTCTGGGCGCGAGCAGGCGCCGCGATCCCAATCGCCGCGACACATAGCGCTCTGAATAGGGGCAGCCAAGGCGCGTAGCTGCGTGACATGCTGGCCTCTTCAATCGTTTGTTCACGGCGCACGCGACCCGCATGAGAAAGTCTCTTGCGGGTCGCGCTTCTGTCCGAATAAATCAAGTCAGGCTCACGCAAAGCGTACGGAAAAACCAGTACTCACTGCATTCATCCGCCGGTGGAGCCTCATTTCAACTTGAAGCGGCCCTGCGCCGCCGTGCCGCCCTTGTCGGTCAGCGTCAGGATGGCGGTGGCGCCCGGGGGGACCGTTGCCGCAGGACCTTCCATCTTATTGGCACCCGCCGGCTTGATTTCGATCGGCCCGATGCGCTGCTGACCGGCGGTCAGAAGCACGCTCGCTTTGAAACCCTCTGTAGCGGCGTCCTTAGCCTCATGATTGCGGATATAGAGCGTAATCTTGCCGTCCTTGGCGACGAACTCGACGTGATACTCCCCGACATCTTCGAGAATTCCGCCGTGCTGCACGGTCGGATGATTATGCTTGTGGTCCGCGTGACCGTGGTCCTTCTTCTGTTGCGCCAGCGACGGCGCCGCCGGCACGCTGGCGACAGCGATGGCCGCACCGATCATCAGGATGCTAGTGAGCAGACGGACGTGCATGCGAACTCTCCATGGTTTCGAGGTTGAGGTCTTCTTCTTGCTTGAGATCGCCCTCCCTGTGGAACATCCTATACAGGGCGGGTAGAACGAGCAGGGTCAGCAGCGTCGACGAGATGATGCCGCCGATGACGACCGTGGCGAGCGGGCGCTGCACCTCGGCACCGGCACCGACCGCGATGGCCATCGGTACGAAGCCGAGCGAGGCGACGAGCGCGGTCATCAGCACGGGGCGCAGCCGCTTCATGGCGCCCTCGTGGATCGCCTGGTCGAGCGACATTCCCTCGCGCCGCAGGTTGTTGATGAAGGCGATGATGACGAGACCGTTCAACACAGCGACGCCGGAGAGCGCGACGAAGCCGATCCCGGCCGAGATGGAGAGCGGGATGTCGCGTAGCGCGAGTGCGGCGACGCCGCCGGTCAGGGCGAGCGGCACGCCGGTGAAGACGATGGCCGCGTCCTTGGCCGAGCCAAGGCTGGTGAACAGCAGCAGCGCGATCAGGGCGAGCGCGATCGGCACCACGATGGCGAGGCGCTTGGAGGCGGAGATCAGTTGCTCGAACTGGCCGCCCCAGCCGAGCCAGTAGCCCGGCGGCAGCTTGACAGCCTTGTCGATGGCGGCTTGCGCGTCCTGCACGAAGGAGCCGAGATCGCGGCCGCGCACGTTGGCCGAGACGACGACGCGGCGCTTGCCGTTCTCGCGGCTGATCTGGTTGGGTCCGGGGGCAAAGCTGATCTCGGCGATCTCGCCGAGCGCGATGAAGCGCGGCATCTTGGCGCCGGGGGCGAAAAGCGCCGGGCGTGCCGTGGCTTCCTTGTCGCCCTCTTCTGCCGGCAGCGCGATTGGCAGGCGCTTCAGGCTCTCAATGTCAGCACGCCGCTCTTCGGGGAGGCGCACCAGGATCTTGAACTTGCGATCGCCTTCGTAAAGCGCGCCCGCGACCTTGCCGCCGATCGCGGTTTCGATCACCTCCTGCACGGCGGTCATGCTGAGGCCGAGCCGGGCGAGCTTGGCGCGATCTGGCTTGATGGAGAGGATCGGAAGACCTGTCACCTGCTCGACGCGCACATCAGCCGCGCCCGGGATCTCCTGCAGTACAGCTGAGACGCGATTGGCGATTTCAACCAGACGTTCCAGATCGTCGCCGAAGACCTTGACACCGATGTCGGCGCGCACGCCCGCGATCAACTCGTTGAAACGCAGCTGGATCGGCTGCGAGAGCTCGTAGTTGCTGCCCGGGATGTCTTCGATGGCGGCCTGGATCTCCTCGACCAGCTTGGCTTTCGGCTTCTTGGGATCCGGCCATTCCTGACGCGGCTTCAGCATGACGTAGCCGTCCGAGATGTTGGGCGGCATGGGGTCGGTTGCGATCTCGGCGGTGCCGATGCGGGCGAAGCTTTCCTTGACCTCGGGAATCGACTTCAGGCGAGCCTCGAGTTGGGCCTGCATGCGCACCGATTCAGTCAAGCTCGTGCCTGGCACGCGGAGCGCCTGGATGGCGACATCGCCTTCGTCGAGGCTTGGGATGAACTCGGTGCCTAGTTTCGTAACGCCAAGACCGGTGAGCAGTACGAGCACGGCGGCGGCGGCGGCAACGACACCACGCTGGGCAACAGCGAAACGCAGGCAGGGCTCATAGAGCGCCTTCGATGCACGGACGAGAATGTTCTCCTTCTCCGCAACCTTGCCGGTCACAAAGAGGGCGACACATGCCGGCACGAAGGTCAGCGAAAGCACCATAGCGCCCAGCAGTGCCATGATGACAGTCAGCGCCATGGGCGTGAACATCTTGCCTTCGACGCCGGTCAAGGTGAGGATCGGCAGATAGACGACCATGATGATAAACGTGCCGAATACACTCGGCGTTGCGACCTCCCGGGTCGCTGCGACCACAGTCTGAAAGCGTTCGCGCCGGGTTAGCAGGCGGCCAAGCGCGTGCTGTCGCTCCGCAAGCAGGCGGAGACAGTTCTCAACGATGATGACGGCACCGTCGATGATAATGCCGAAGTCGATGGCGCCGAGGCTCATGAGGTTGGCGCTGATCCTGCTCTCGACCATGCCGGTGACGGCGAGCAGCATGGATAACGGAATGATGAGGGCAGTGATCAGGGCAGCGCGAAAATTTCCAAGCAACAGGAACAAAACGACGATGACGAGCAGTGCGCCTTCGAGCAAATTGTTGCGCACAGTGTTGATGGTGGCGTTGACGAGCGTGGTGCGGTCATAGACCGTGCGGATGAACGTCCCCTCAGGCAGGCTCTTCTCGATGGCCTTGATCTTGTCGGCGACGCGCACCGAGACTGTGCGGCTGTTTTCGCCGATCAGCATGACGGCGGTGCCGAGCACCACCTCCTGACCATCGTGAGTTGCCGCCCCCGTTCGCAGCTCCTTTCCGACTTCGACTCTGGCGACGTCCCTGATGCGGATCGGCACGCCGGAATGCGAGCCGACCGGAATGCTCAGGATGTCGTCGACGGTCAGCAGCTGGCCCGGGGCACGAACGAGATACTGCTCGCCATTTTTCTCAATGTAACCGGCGCCGACATTGGCATTGTTCTTGGCGATCGCCTCGACCAAGTCGTGCAGCGTGACGTTGAAGGCGGTCAGCCGTTCGGGATCGGGCACGACGTGCAGCTGGCGGTCGAAGCCGCCAATCGAGTTCACCTCGACGACGCCAGGCACCGTTCGCAGCTGAGGCTTCACCACCCAATCGTGCAACACGCGCAGATCGACGGGCGAGTAGTCGCCGCCCTCGGGCTTCTTGGCGCCGGCCTTGGCCTCGACGGTGTAGAGGAAGATCTCGCCGAGGCCGGTGGCGATGGGCCCCATGGCGAGTTCGATACCTTGCGGCAGCTGATCTTTCACCTGCTGCAGGCGCTCGTTGACGAG
>JRYC01002685.1_pt1 | contig 10841 bp, 7 predicted proteins | sample 235301 | NCBI WGS metagenome assembly JRYC01 (sample SAMN03074211, study PRJNA261470) | activated sludge metagenome | biome: Common Effluent Treatment Plant; feature: Wastewater; material: Activated sludge; isolation source: activated biomass of a common effluent treatment plant treating...
AGTATCCGGTCGTTGACGGCTTTGGCGGCGGTAGAAACCACGACGTTAGGGTTGCCCGTAGCCTTTTGGGCTTCTGCCACAACGGCAGGCGGGTTATCCGCTTTTCCGGTTTCCTTTGCGGCCGGGAAGGCGCGGAGGGTTTGCACCGTTTCGCCCAGGGCGTTGATCTTCGCCTGGAACTCGCTTTCCTGCGCCTGGGATTGCTGCGCCTGCGCCTGCGCCGTTTCCTGGGAGGCCTTCACGGCCTCAGCCAGTTCAGTTACTTTTCCGAGGACGGCTTCGAGGTTGGTTTGCACGGCGGCCACGTCGGAGACCTTCGCCATTTCCTTTTGCAGGCCGGCAACGGTAGTTTCCAGGGTAGCTACCCGGCTATCATCAGCTTTCGTGGCATCGCCTTCGCCGGCTGGCGGCTGGGCGGCCTTGTTGATGATCTCCGGGGCTTTCTCCTGGAGGAACTTGTGCGCTTCCTCTTCGGTCTTCACCTCGGTATTGAATTGGGCTTTGATCCATTCGATCAGGTTGAAATTCATTGTTTTAGTATTTGAGTTAATGGAAGGCGCTGCGGGGGCTTCCTGCCCGGCGAACCGTTGGCCCCATGCCGCCGCCACGCTCTGTTTTTCCTTGATTATGTTGTCGATGAACCCGTATTCCTGCGCTTCTTTTGCTCCCAGGAGCGCTCCCTTGTCGCCCTCGCTCATCAGTTTTCGGATAACCCGCCTGTCCAGGCCAGTTTTTTTCTTGTATATCTCGACAAGCTGTTCCGATACCTTAGCCGTGTTTTCGTCCTGCCCCCCGCTGTACCCGTCGTATGCGTTGTGGATAAAGAAAAAGGCGTGCTGGCCCATGTTGACCACCTTTGCCGCGCAGGCGATAATAGTGGCGGCGCTGCCGCAAAAGCCGTAGATGTTGGCGGTTACGCTGTAGCCGTTTGTGGTGAGAAACTCATAGACAGCGATGGCGTCGAATGCGCTCCCGCCGAAGCTGAAAAAGTCCAAGTTTACCTGCTCTGTGTTGTCGTGCCACATTCGCAGGTAATTGATGAAGTCTCCGCCCCGGAAGTCCTCCCCGATGTACCCGGTAACGCTTATCGTCACCTCGTTTTTGACTTCGTTCTTGTAAGCGGATATAAAATTCATAATAAATCCTTGTGTATAATGCAAATTTTACAAAAAACGAGGGCATACACAAAGGATCAGGGCGCTTGCATTGTCCGAATAGACAAAGCAAATAAAAAATATAAAGTTTCAACTTGACGAGGAAGAACGCGACGAGGTGATAGGAGCGTACAAAACCAATACCGGGCCTGACGTTTCGGCGGAGTTTGGGCTTGAATACAAGTCAGTAAGGAACAGCCTTTCAAGGGCATTCCCAAAAGCTGAACACGGCGGGGCGAGGCCAGGGAGCGGAAACAAGAAGGGGGTAAAATTTTGCGGGAAATGCCGGAAGCAACCCGGCGATTGTACGTGCAAAAAAAGTAAGGCGTGAAAGTGGAACACATCACCCTGGGCGGCAATTCCCTGATAAGGGACACCGCAAGCATCGCGCCGGAAACCGCAGCATATTTCCGGCGCGTAAAAATAGCTTATTCCTCAGTGCTAATCAGCCTGCCGGAAGCTGACGCAGACGTGAAGATCACGGCAACAGACGATGGGGCAGCGTTCGACATCCTGTACAGAGGCGCTCCTGTTGTGACCAACTTCTGCTCCTTCTCGAAGGAACAAAAGCCAGGAATAATGGAGCTTGTGCGTGAGCTGGCTGGCAGTTATCCGCTAGGGAGTACGAAGCCCAAATCACCGGCGATGGATATTTTCCTGTACTCCGTGACACTGCTGCCGTTCGCCCCGCCTGAGTGGATGAGCGTTGCCGGGGAGATAGAATTGTACATTTTCGATCAACTATACTCCGCATGGGTGGAGAAGCAAAACTGATAGTTGAATGAAAGCGCTATGGATTATCGTCTTTGCCGCGCTGCTCATTGCAGCATTCCTTACTGGCCACCGCGCCGGATGGCAGCAGCATAGGCGCGAAGGCCTGCCGGAGATCGACACGGAGGCAAAAACCATCGGCGGGCTGTTGCACCAATCACCGCCGGCGTACTACTCTATTATTGTGCCAGAGAAATATGACCGCCTGGATACGGCAACAGGAAGGGCGGCAATGCCATTTCACGAGGTCGTTTTCGTTATCAGCGGGAGCGACACGTTGGGGTTTTTTAATTCAAAGATATTTCTGTTCCAGAAAAAATGGAAAGATTCTTGAAGTGGAAAGAGGCAGATGGAACAAAAACCGGGTTGCTTGCTCTGCTCAAAACCTTTTAGGCTTATATACTCCTGCATCCACCGCCAGCCTCCTGAACTCGTGGTCGCGCAGGCAATACCTGTCGATGATCACCGAACGCGCCACGCCTCTCTTTAAGTCTGTCGCTGCGAATGGTCGGCATGCCTCCAAGTGTGAATAATTGGAAATCAATTCCAGCACCCTCGGAAAATCAGCTTCGCTAAGAGCAAGGAAATCCAGCCAGAGCCTCGCCACCTTCTCCCTCGCCTTCTGCCTTTTTTGTTCGTCCATTGCTTTTTTGTTAGCGGGGAACGCCGTTATTCAAACGGGCATTCCTTCTCGATATGGATAGGGGGGCAGGAATCGCAAAACATGAATGAGGCCCGGATAACCGTGCCAGGCGCTCCCTTGACCGGGTGGCCGTCCCAGGGCAGCCACTTGGCCCCGGCGTTCCAGCTTACCTCGATCAGGGTGAGGCAAATATCGCTGGAGGTTGTGCCGCCTACCTGTGGCTCGTATACGCAATCTGCAACCTCGGCCAAATCCAGGGTGGGCAGGTTGTTGCACTGATCGCCTTCCACCTCATGTTCAGCAACGGCAACAACATCCTCGCAGTTATTCGTGAAGCTCACCGTCCTGGTAAACTTCACATGGGTAAACCCGTTGACTTCATCCCCTGCGGCATAAGCCGTAGGAGCGCCGCCGTCAACCTCTGCCGTCCAAGCGTCAGAGGCGATGGGGCTGTTGAACGTCCCAGCCCCAACGGCAGCGATGGAGTTTTTGCTGCCGTCATAATTCAGGGTAATTTGAGGGTTGTTGTCGCACACCGTTTCAAATACCGCAGATTTGGTGACAACCTTCTCGCACGTTCCGCTTCCAGCTTCAAATGAAACTGTCCTTCTGAAGATGACCTCCGGAAAACTCAGCGGATCCCCTTCGGTATATGGGTTCCATGACGCCCCGTCATCAACGCTATACTCCCATTCGTCGGTAACGACCGGGTCGTTGATCGCCGCGTCCTGCGCTGTGGCCGTTATGGTATTGCCAACCACGTCGATAGCTATGTCAATCTCCGGGTAATTAGGGCATACTGGCGGCCTATATTCCATTATGGGCGGGTCTTTGCCTGGGCATACGTCGCCGCCCCAAACCTCCGGCCGCAAGATCAATTCAGCAGGAGCGCTGGTGCATGTCCGCCTGCCCGTGATCTCCAGAAGGCGGGCAACAAATGTCCGCCCCCCGTAGTGCAGGGAATACAGCTTGCGGAAGCTCATCGTTTTGTATGCCTGTGCGTCCATCAGGGCTTGAAAAGACGACTTTGCTGAGTATAGCTTACCCAGCAAGTCGCGGCGGTAGGCCATTGTATAGAGGTCGTCGCCGTTCGGGTCGTCGCCATAGATAAGGCGCTGGTCGGGGTATATGCCGATGCCGCCGAAGTCCAGCCGAGAGCCGGCCACCTGGAAGGCATAAGGCACATTGTCCAGCCCGTATGTTTGAAATCGCCACCGCCGAACCTGGTTGGTGTCCGTCCTTTGCATCCGATACCCTGCGCAGTATAGGATTCGAGGCCCTATCTTGAATGACAATTCCCCTTTGTCGTTGTCAGAGCAGTGTGGGATGTCAATCTCGTTATTTGGCACGATCAGCGGTGAAACCATCGGAAATTTTACAAGCTCTTTATTCAGAGTAGGTTCAAAAAGCGGGTTTTTGTTGTACTCGCGCCCTTCCTCATATTGCGCCCCCCGGTCTATTATCTTGCTATATAGAGGGGTATTGCGGCCCTCATTTTTCTGCTTCACATGCTCGTCGTTGCTATCAGCAAAACCGATGACCAGGTAACGCTTTTTGTCCTGGCGCTCTACTGTCACCAACTCGCTGTCCGGCAATACAATTTCAGAAAGGCCGGTTGCCGGGGCGTCCTCGAAAAAGCCCTCCGATTCCTCCAGGAACACATCGGTTTTGTACGGCTGGTAAACCCACACCTCGTTTTTCTCCCAGCCCGTTTCAATGCGGCCATTGCAGAGGTGTATAGCGGCCTTCAGCAGGTCCAGCAGGGTAAGCTCCGGAGCCATGAGCGTGGCCGGGTTGATGATCATCCCCCTGTCCAGGTACGCTTTCACTGCCTGTCCTTGAAAGTACCCGGTGACGATTAGCTCAGTGAATGCGACTGCACGGACTGAAACCTTGTCTCCAATAGCCAGAGTGACATTTTCTGCCTGAATGGTCACGGTATTGGTTTGTAGAAATTGCGGCGCATCCGTGCCGATTCGGAACTCAGCAAGGACTTCATCGCTTCCGGTTAGAGGCTCCTTTACAATGTATATCGTGACAGGGCCTGGCGGGCCGTCGTGGGCGTACTCGACGCCAACTGAGAAATTGAAAACCCCGGTAGAGGTAAAAACACCCGTTGCCGGGTTGTAATTGCTGCCTGGGTCGTATTCCTCTGTCCCAAATATAACCGTGTTCCCTGAGCCGGAAGGGTCAATTCCGACAACAAACTGCTGCGCCGTCGCCCTGAACTTTTTCAGAGCCAGGATTTCAGGCACCTCAAGCAGGTTCTCCGCCAGCAGGTAGCAGATCAGCCGCCGCCCAAACGAGGTTTCAAAAAACGAGCTTCTAAACTTCCAGCCAATCTCGCAAAAGCCCTTTTCAAGCAGTGCCAGCAAGTGAAACCAGGGGCGCATGTCCTCCGGCAGGATCGTGTCTTTCGTCAGCCAGGCCCCGTAATTGACCAGGGGCCAATAATAACCGACGTTGTCCTCATATTCGTGTTGATCCTGCCAGTTCTGGTATAGCTTGTCGAAAACAAGCTCAAACTCATCAAACGGGATGTCTTTCAGCAACAGCCTGTTGGCGTCGTGGAGCCAGTGGCCCGGCCCCCGTTCCAGTTGCGCCTCGAATTTCTGCGCCGTGTCGTCGCTGCCAGTAAAGGTGAGGTAATTCAGTTGGTGGACGGTTGCGCCCTCCTGGACAAGGACAGCCAGCGGGGCGCGGGTATTGCCCACGAGGTTGTGGTTTCGCACAAAATCCGCTATGCGCTTGTTTTTTTCGCTGTATGGCAGGCTGATTGATAGCGCTGCCTCGTCCTTGATATTTCCGATCTCCGAAAGTTCTGAAAGCGCACGGGAGAACTCAAGTTCATCCTGCCTGGTTATGTCAAGGAACATTTTGCCGCCTTCCAGCATCGACGCCGGGACATTCTCTATCGGCGCAAGGACTTGTATTTTCAGGCAGGCGCAGCAGGACATTATATTCGGCTTAGGTGTGAATCGAAAGCAGCCTCCAGGATCACCGTTTCCCGGTTGTTCAGGGTGTTGAACGAGCCGTCGACCAGGTTCACCTTTTCGTATGCGTAACTGCCTGAAGGGAGCAGGAACTTCCGGTAATAATTCCGGGCGCTGAAAAAAGCATGGAGCCATCGGTCAATGCCGGCCTCGTATGGTATTTCCGTCCTCATCTGCGCCCCGGCATAGCTGGAAATGTCGTACCTCGTTTGCCCGTATGCCTGCCCGGCCCCTGGGAAGGCTACTCCGCAGGGAACTCCTTTCAGATACCGCTGGGAGGTTGTCGCTGCCCGGCCCTGAACCTCCAGGAACTTGATGCCGGAATACCCGCCCATTGGTTCCTCAAAATAGATTTCGTCATTGGGCGAGGTTTGGTTCTCGCATTTGGCGACCACAAAACGGCATGCCCACACAATAGCCTGTATGCCTATCTCTCCGCCTTCAGGCACTGGCGTTATCGCCACGTCCTCAGGGCCGGCAGAGGTGATATCCGGGTCGCTCAGTATGCTGTCGTGGACTTCTATGTCATAATAGGATATGTCTGCGCTCCATGACGCGGAAAAGAAGCCGTTTCCAGGCCCAATCGGGAATATCCGGGCCTGTTTATTGTATGACGCAGTCCTGGTTATCTGCAACACAAGGTTTCCGCCGGCGTCATAGCCCTTGAAGCGGACAGAAACGCCGCCTGATTTCCGCCAGATGTGCAGCCAGTCCCTCTGTCCAGCGTATGTCTGGACACGGGATGGCCGCTCGGTCAACACGACCACTCCGCCGCCGTCAACCTCAGCGGGGTCGATGTACCAGGGGAAATGAGCGTTCAAAGCATACCGCGTGGCGCTCTGGTTGCCCAGGGCAGTGAGCTTTTCGCAGGAATCCTCGTTATACTGGATTTGCCCATACTTTATATAAAAAGGCTTTACGGCTGCGGCGTCAACGGCCGGGGAGGTTGTGCCGTACCCCATCAGGGTTGCCGCTACCTGAGACTTCAGTATTTCAGCCGGGTTAAAATCTTCCGCCTGCCCGGTATAGGGTATCTGTTCCAGGCCGGCCAGCTTTTCCCCGTCCACATAGAATTCATAACCGACCGAATATACCAAAGGCGGCGCCCCTGGGCTGTCAAGCTGAAGGGAATAAATGGGGCAATTTGCCGCCGCTACCGTTTCCGCTGGCTGAGAGATCAATGTTACCGCCATTACAATTCTATCTTTTTTGCGAGCGCCTTTTTCCTTTCTGTGCGCTCGTTTGCTTCCATTATCGCGCTCTCTACGGATTCCCGCACCCGTTCCCCAACCTCCTGAGCGATGGCGTCTGCCTGCGCCTTTATGCTTGCCGGGTCGATCTGCACCGGCCCGGAGGCTGATTGCCCGGCAATGAACGTCCCTGGGTTGACAAGCTGAGGGGTGACGAAACCGCCCGTATTGAAGCCTGGGACGCCAATCACTTTGAAAATGTCCTGCCCGGCCAATGCCCGCAGGCGCTTTTGCTGCACGTCGTTCAGGATGACCTCGCCCACCTTGACTTTTGCCAGGATGTTGTCGCCGCCTGGCTGCGCCGGGATGTTTGGGCGGACCCTTATGGCTCCGCCTCCAAGTTGCGGAGCATTGCCTATTCCCAGGAAGTCCTCCAGGGAGAGGACACGCCCGCCCAGGTGGAAGCTCTGGATTGCCGCCTTAACGCCTGCGAACAACCCCTTTATCAGCCCTGCGATCAATGCGCTTTCTATCAGGCCCTTTGCAATCCCGACGCCAGGAATCCCGGCATTTGCTGCAATAACCCTCGCCTGGGCTTCTGCCGTCGTCAGCAAGATGGTTTTTTCTACCGCAGAAAGCAGGGTGACAACGAGGTTTTTTAGGTAGTCTTTGAAGCTCTGGTTTTGATCTCCCAAGAACGAAAAAACCACGTCGCCGACCTCCGCGAATGATTCCTCCATGAGCGATTTCCTCTGCTCTGCAAAATCTTCCTCAAGCGCAAGCTCTTCCTCGAATTTCGCCTTGCGCTGCGCGATGGCATCGTCCGCAAACCTGCCTTTCAACTCTGCTATGATTTCCTCGGTTTCCTGGGCGTTTTCCAGGCGGGCCATTTTTTCAAGCTCCAACTCCTGGATTATCCTTTGCGCCCCGGATTCCACAGTTAGCGGTTCGCCGCCGTCCGCCTGCCTCGGAACAAGGGCCTCAGTAACTGCCGTTATTCCCCTGCGGGCGTCCGCCATGCGCTGGTAGGCGGCCGTTGCTTTGTCTATGCTCCCTTCAAGCTCGGTTATCTGTGTGGAGATACGGGCATACGCTTCCGCGTCTGGAGCCTTTGACAGCTCAGCGCGAAGCTCCTGTATTTTCTTCTGCATGAACGCCAGGGAGGTTTCCGAAAGCCTTTCCACTGCCTTGCCCTGCTTTGCGAATACGCCATTTACGCGCTCGACCTCTTTGGTCAGGCTGTTGTACTCCTTCAATAGCCCGGCGTATGGCCGGTTGTTGAGCCTGGCGTCCAGGATTTCCTCTTTAAGCTGCGTTTGCCGCTTGGTAAGGTCAGCCAGGGATTTTTGCGCCTTTGCGGTTTCGGCCACGACCGTTTGGGCTGCTTCTTTGGTGGCGTTCGCGACGCCTGCCGCTACTTCCTCCTGCGCTTTCCCTGATTCCTCCTGCGCTTTCTTGATTATGCCGAGCCGCTCAAGGAAGCCGCCAACCTTCTCTGATACGGAAGCAAAGCGGTCAACGACAAGGGCGAGAGATTTAACGAGCAGGTCAAACGGAATCCTGGCGATCTCGCCAGCTTTGGCCAGGCCGCTGAGTATCGCACGCAAAGCGCCGCCCTTTTCCTCTGACGACCCAAAGGCCCTGGCCAGCCTTTCGATTGCTTCCCCGATGGGCTGCAATACGCCTCCGAACTCTTTCCCAAGCCTGATAGCCTCGACGAGGCCATCCAAAAGCCCAGTCTTTATTTGTATGCCCACCGTTTTCAGCGAGCCGTCCACCGCCCCAAGCTCCTTTGCCAAATCCACCTGGGCAGTGGCAAAATCTTCATTCACTTTGAGAAGGCGCTGCTGCTGCTGCACCAATTCGTTTTCAGAATCAACCAGGCTGTCGAAGTCGGTTTCTATTGCCTTGAATACCGTTTCGATGATCTTGCCATACCCGCCAACATCTTCTCCGGCCCCCTTGAAAATGTCTGCCGTGATGGTTTGGATTTCTTGAAGGTTGGCCCCGTTTTTCTTCGCCTGCTCCGCAATGCGGAAAATTGCGTCCTTTACCGTTACCTCGCCCGTCTTAATGTCCTTTTCCAACTGGTTGGCGAACTCCGGCCCCAAAACAACCAGGGCATCCCGCTGCGTTTTGGTGAACTCCTTTAGGGCTAGGTCGGCCTCTTTGAGCGTGTCGATCAGCTTGTCGGAGTAGATGCCTTCCTTTACCTCCTGTGTGGCAAGCTTGATGAACTCGTCAACGGAAAAGCCGGCGTTTTTAAGCTGCACCGGGTATTCCCGCACCTTGTCCAGGAACTCGCCCTGAGCGTCCGCCCCGGCAAGAAAGCCGACGTTGAGCTTGTCGATGGCTTCGCCCAGGTCGATGTCATAGGCTTTTGACAGGGCGTTTGCAGCAATCAGCAATTCGTCCGTGTCCTTGCCGAAGGTTTGCGCCGTTGCGGAGAGCTTCGCAGCGAAGCGGTCTAAATCCGCACCGGAGGCCCCGGTAAGCTGCTGTATCTCGCCCCGGAGCTTGACCATTTCCTCGGTCAATTCCAGGACGATTTGAGCGCCTTCCCGCAGGATTTCCAGCCCGGCAGCAATGCCGCCGCCAGCCGCCAGCCCTCCGGCAAGGGAGCCGAAGTTCCCGAACAGGCCGCCAATGTCCTGAGCGTAACGCCCTATGTTGTCTTTGTAGCTGCCCGCCTGCTTGGAAAGGCCGTTGATCTTATTGCTGAGGGCGTCCGCCTCCTTTGCCTTCTTCGCAAATTCAGGGTCGGCCTCGCTAAGGCCGTCGATCTCCCGCTTTAGCTTTCGGTATTCGGCCCGCAGGCCAATAATGGAATCGCTTGGAAACTTGGCGTCTTTGAACGCCTTTTCCTGCGCCCTTATCTCCTGGCGAGTTTCAGTTGCCGCGCTCTGGAGCTTCAATTGCTCTTCCCGCAGCTTTGCATATTCCTCCGTGCTTCCGGCCTCCTTTTTGTTCTGCTTCAGGGCTTCCCTGACTCGCTCCAATTCATTTTCAAGCTCCGCCAACTGCTTTGCAGCCGGGGAAACCTGTTTTGCGTCAACGTTTAGCCGGAGGCCGATGATTTTATCCATTAGGTTTCATAGCTCGTATCTTGTAAAATTACTCCAAATTTGTCTATAATACTAGGTTTGCAAAAAATACCCTTGTCTATTGTAGCAATTGTAAAAATTACCTTGTTTTTTTTACAAACTTTTTTTATTAAAGTGTTGCAAATTAAGTCAGAACTTTATAAATTTGTCTTATTGATTAACAGTTAACAAAAACCTCTAGCGATGAAAAATCAAAAACAACTCCGCACAGCAGTACAAAAAGAACTTAAAAGATTAGGATGCAAGGACATCGAATTTAACCTGGGTGGTGAAGGGTTTACGGTAATATGCACCCCTCCCGCACACAATACCCTTAGCGAATTGAGGCGAATCCAGTTTCCAAGTACCTGCAAAGGCGTGGGAGTTACTTACATGATTTTCTAAGATCACAATAACCGCCGGGGCTTAGGCCCTGGCTTTTTCAAACCTCTAAAAAAATTCTAGCGATGAAAAATTACTTTGAAACCTGCACTACTCTTGATGAAGCCAAACAATTATTTCGCAAGCTCGCCCTGAAGCTCCACCCGGATAAAGGAGGGAAAAAGGAAGACTTTCAGCAGATGCTCAACCAGTTCCACAGCTTTAAGCCTGGCAAAGAAAAGTTCGCTGGCGAAGCCGCCCAATGGGATGACTTCGGCCCGATCTACTCCAGCATCATCGAGCAGTTGATGGATATTGAGGACATTATCATCGAGGTTGTTGGCTCTTACATCTGGATCGGCGGCGATACTTTCTCTAAGCGGGAACAGATCAAGGGCGTAGACACCCAGGGGTATATGGAATGCAAGTTCGCCGGGCAAAAGAAAAAGTGGTTTTTCAAGCCGGCCGGGTATAAGCCCCGCGTTCGCAAGGAATGGAGCATGGACAAGATTCGGGCATACTACGGTAGCCAGACAGTGGACAAGAACAAGCGGGAAAAGGGCAACGCCCTGGCAGAAGCGAATTAATAACCTTTAAACCTGGGAGGGCTTCGGCCCTCCCGCAAA
>JRYC01009571.1_pt1 | contig 10837 bp, 12 predicted proteins | sample 235301 | NCBI WGS metagenome assembly JRYC01 (sample SAMN03074211, study PRJNA261470) | activated sludge metagenome | biome: Common Effluent Treatment Plant; feature: Wastewater; material: Activated sludge; isolation source: activated biomass of a common effluent treatment plant treating...
AAAATCGTCGAACTACCGGTGTTCCCATGCTGTGGCCAGTGAGCACGGCCTTTTTGACGCCGGCCTTTTTCATCACAGCATCGACTGACCGGGCGAAAAACTCCATCGAATAATCGATCTTTGGTTTATCGCTCTCTCCATGGCCGGGCAGGTCCATTGCGATCACGCGATACTCCGGAAAGGCGTTGTATTGGTCCCGCCAAAATTCGAGATTGCATGTCCAGCAATGGACAAGGACAAGCGCATTTGTCGACTTCGCGTTACCGATATCATAATAGCGGATCTTGTTTCCTTGATATTCAGCCCATTTCGCCTTAGGTGCAGTTTTCTGGGCTGATACGCCGATGGCGCCGGCGATGATGGCTAAAAATAAGGTCGGTAGTATTCGCGTCAGTCTCATTCCTCTCGTACTCCCTCCAAGAATGTGTTTTTTGATATTGCGTAAAATTTGCAGTTCATCCCGTACGCCTGCTTCATTCCTTCATAAAGCATGCCGCACTTTTCCATTATTCGCCATGACCCGATATTTGCTTTATCGCACACAGCAACAATGCGTTCGAGGCCGCTGGTTTCAAAGCCATATTTCAGCCACGCCTTCGCGCACTCGGTACCAAGTCCGCGATTCCAATACGCCTTTTTCAAACTGTACCCAACCTCAATTTCGCCAGTGTCTTCCAATGGCTGCAGCCCGCTTCCGCCTATAGTTTCACCCGTTTCTTTCCATATCATCGCAGACATTCCGAATCCGAATTTCTCGTAACACGCGATGTAAAAATCTAAACGCTTTATAACCTCGGCCGGATTTTGTCTTTCCCAGCCGCCAAGATACCGATGGACTTCGGGGTCCGAGCGTAGCTCGATCAACTCAGGGAGATCATCAAGAGTATATGGCCGGATCAGAAGTCTCTGTGTTTCAAGCTGCATAGCCAACAAAGGAATAGAGGATATTCCGCGTCAAATATCGGCAAAACTATAGCCGGCGACGAAAGTGATGCCGGGTTAAATTCCCCGCAATCAAGCCGGGTTTTGGAAGCCGGCGAGCGTCACGGGCCGCGAAAGGTTACGGTGAAAGCCTCGCGATAGCCCAGCAATCAGCCTGTTTTGTATATACGATCCGATCGTGCAGGCGGCTTGGGCGGCCCTGCCAGAATTCGAATCGTTCGGGGATGACGCGAAAACCGCCCCAGAAAGGCGGGCAAGGTACATCTTCGCCAAATCGGTTCCGGATCTTTGTAATTCTTTGTTCCAGTTCCTGTCGGCTTTCAAGAACGCTGCTTTGCCGGGATGCCCAGGCGCCGATGCGGCTTTCCAAGGGNNCTGAAGGCGCAGTTCCCCGATTGGTATGGCGAGCGCATCAAGGATGCGGCCAGGCTCGCCGTGCAGAAGAAGCCCGATCGCGAGGTCACGAAGCTGCTGGTCGAAGGCATGGTCGCCCACCGGCGCAAGAATGCCGATCTGGCGCTCAAGTTCCGGCCAGAAAAAGTGGAGTGCGGCATACGGGTTTTCAACAAGCTGGCGGCCCTTTCTGCTTTCGTAATTTGTAAAGAAAACGAGGCCGCGATCGTCAAATCCCTTTAACAGCACAACGCGTGAGGCGGGGCGGCCATCGCTGTCGGCGGTCGAGACCGTCATCGCATTCGGTTCGAGCGGGCCGGAATGCAGATACTCTTCGATCCAGTTAGCAAACTGCACGAAAGGGTCTGCCGCGACGGATGATTCGCTCAATTCCTGTCGCGAATAGTCGCGGCGGATCGCCGCCAGATCTTTTCCTTCGATCGCCATTCAGATCAAGTGGACGAAAAGCCCGTCCTTTAGTTTTGGTTCAAACCACGTAGATTTCGGCGGCATTACCTCGCCCATGTCCGATACGGCCAGGAGGTCGTCCATCGCCGTCGGATACAATGAGAACGCGACCGACGCACGGCCCGAATCAACATATTCTTCCAGTTCGTCCAGTCCGCGGCCGCCGCCGACGAAAACTATTCGCGGGTCGGTACGCGGATCGCCGATACCGAGGATAGGCGTCAGCAGATTTTGCTGGAGTATCTGAACATCGAGCCGCTCCAACACGTCGGGCTCGCGAATGTAATTGACATTGAAACGCAGGCCATACCATTTGCCGCCCAGATACATAGCAAAGCGGCCCCGCTCCTCAGGAGTTCTTTCGCCGTTTTCTGAAACAATAAAATTCCCCTGAAGCCTCGCCAAGAACTCTTCCGCCGACAAGCCGTTTAGGTCTTTTACGACACGGTTGTATGCCATGATCGACAGGTCCTCGGACGGGAAGATGCCAGCCATTACAAAGTTATAACTTTCCGTTCCGTTATGCTCCGCGTTCAGATCGCGAAGCTCCTTTCGCGCCAGCGAAGCGCTTTCCGCCCGATGGTGTCCGTCGGCCACATATAGTTCACCGATACGCGAAAACGCTTCGGACACGGCATTCGGATCAGGCACACGCCAAACGGTCTGCCGCACGCCTTTCGGGTCGGAAAAATCGTAGATCGGCTCACCCATCGCCGCTTCTTCGATAAGGCGGCGCATTTCGTCCGTGTTCCTAAAGGCAAGAAAGATCAAACCCGTCTGAGCCCGCAGGGCCAGCATATGATCGGTCCGGTCGCGAACCTTATCAGGCCGGGTCTTCTCGTGCTTCTTTATCACGCCGTTGTCGTAATCATCGACCGAGCAGCACGCGACAATGCCCGTCTGCCGCCGCCCGTCGACAGCAAGCCGGTAAACAAAAATCCCAGGTTCCTGATCCTGGCTGAGCAGTCCCTGAGCGATAAAGCCTTCGAGTAGTTTTTTTGCTTCGCTAAAAGCCTTGGCCGGATCGTCGGTTCCAAACTCGGCCTCAGGCCGCGTTACGCGAAGAAAGCTGTCAGGATCTGCGGCCGTTATCGCACGCACCTCTTCATCAGAAACCACGTCATAAGGCACGCATGCTATCTTTGCCGCCTTATCGGCCGGCGGACGAACAGGCCTGAAGGATTTGACGATTGCCACTTATTGCTCCTTTTGGAATACGAAACGATCTCGGCGGACAAGCTGAGAACCACTAAGGCGAATTTATGGTTGAGGCTGTTCCGGTGTAGCGGTTTGTGGCTGACGGCTCTGATTTATGATGTCGTCAAGCTGCTGGCCGCCCTGATTCACCTCGTCGATCAGGCGTTGCTGGTAGCCCTTTTTATCCAACTTCCAAACGCCGTCTTCCTTAATGAACGGAACGGTTTCCCATGCGCCAAAGCTGTTTTCGACCTCAAGTGTGGCCTTGTCTCCGTCTATCTTCTCACTACGCATCTTGACCGTCCGCTGGTTCTCGGAAAAAAGGGTCTCGTTCTTCACCACATCATCAACCGGAATGCCGCGCGATTTGGCCTCCATCTCGTTCATTCTCATCGAATCTTTCGAAAGAAGCAGCTTCATCGTCGTGATGTCCTTGTTCTTGATGGCCTTGGTGTAGGTCTTGAAGGTCTCGATCGGCGATTCGGGCGTTGTCTCGCCGGACGAGCACGCAAGCATGCCGAAGAGTGCGAGGATCAGGATAAATGCCTTGGTTAAACTACTATTCATTACGGCGCATTGGCTAAAAGTATATAATTCTTCTCAAACGAGTAATTATATAGTAATTGGAGTGGGCAAAAAAGATGGAACGAAGAAAACTCTCGCCGGAAGAAATAGCGGAACGGCTGATAGATCTGCCAAACTGGTCCGCCGACGGCGACACGATAAAGTGCCGTTTTGAATTCAAGAACTTTGCCGAAAGCCTCGCTTTCGTCAACAAGGTCGGAGCCATCGCCGAAGAACAGGACCATCACCCCGACATAACCTTCGGCTGGGGCTACGCCGAGATCGCCACAACCACCCACGACCGCGGCGGGGTTACGGGTGTTGATGTTGCGTTGGCAGCGAAGATCGACAGGATCTAGAACGTCAAAAAGGGGTCTGCGAACATGATTCTTCTCCATCGATTCAGTCCACCTCGGCAGAACTCGATGGCTGCGAAAACCGAATTCTATTCTAAAACTATGCGTATTCTATTGTTCCCGGCGATTCTCATCATCTTTTTCCCAGGCTACGCCGAAGCGTGCTCCTGCGTCGGCTTTATGTCGGGCAATCCGCCATGCCAAAGCTTCTGGAACAGCCCGGTTGTCTTTAGCGGCCGTGTCGAGTCAATAAAACCAGTTGAGGTGAAAGTTGGTGATGCCGGGCATTTTGGGCAGCTCATTGTCCGTTTCGCGGTGTCCGGCGACCATCGCGGCGGGATTGGACAGACGGTGGATATTGTGACCGGTCGAGGCGGCGGCGATTGCGGGTATAAATTTGAGACTAACGAGCACTACCTCGTTTACGCTTCCAAGGGCGGGAACGGCATGCTTTCGACCGGAGTATGCATGCCCACCAAGAAATTGGCGGACGCGCAGGAAGATCTGCAATACATACAAGATCTGACGAAAGCGAAGCCTGTCGGCGTTTTGTTCGGCGGGGTATGGGAGTCTAAGGCGCGCCGATCTACAGATGTATGGCAGCCTAATCAGCCGATGCCTAATATTGCGTTGACATTCGTAGGAAAAGTAGGGAATCACGCGACCGAAACAGATGCGGACGGGAAATACCGCATCTCGGACATATCACCTGGCGAATACGTACTGAAACTGAACGCTCCGAAGGGCTACTCGCTTCCTGATGAAAGAAAGGTGACGATACACGAAAAAGGCTGTTCGGTGATGGACTTTATACTCGCGCGGGAGAGCTCGGTCAGCGGCCGGATCGTCGACTCCGGCGGAGAACCGGTCAGTAAGCTGTTGGTCGAGATGGTTCCGATCGAGGAAATAGATCGGCAATATCAGAAGGACCTGCAGGTTGCTGAGCTAGACGCCAATGGTAGGTTCATGTTTCGATACCCTCCGCCGGGCAGCTACTATCTAGGAATCGGCCTCGGGCGGTGGTCGGTCGTCAAGCACTCATTTCCGAAAACCTTCTATCCCGGGACGCCGGTCCGCAGCGCCGCTATCATCGTAGTAGAAGAAGGTCAGACTCAAAAAGATATCGATTTTCAGATGCCGCCGAAGCTTGCCGAGCGCAAGATATCGGGCACAGTAGTTTTTCCGAACGGCAAGCCGGTGCCTAAGGCCGCCATGATCGTGATCGAGGGAGCATACAACGACGCTAACACCGTCGCTGCGTTTTCGGACGAGGATGGCCATTTTGAGCTGAGTCTGCTCGAAGGGCTTTCTTATCGGGTTCGTGCCTACGTCAGTCTTCCTGGAGGCGAGCAGCGTCACGCAGAGTTGGTGAGTGTTCCCGCTAAAGGCAGAGTAACCAACCTGAAGGTCACGATCAGCGAACCTGGCGGAAGCTGCGCCAAATGCCAGATTAGATAGAGAGGATTACTAATGGATTTTAAATCCCGTCCACGATCGCGTTCAGCGTAGCCGAAGGCCGCATTGCCGCGTAAGTCTTTTCCGTGTCCGGATGATAATAGCCGCCGATGTCTTGTGATGTCCCTTGGGCGGCGATCAGTTCTTCGTTGATCTTTGCTTCGTTTTCCTGCATTGCTTTCGCTACGGGCGCGAATTCCGCAGCTATTTCTTCATCAGCGGTTTGGTTTGCGAGAGACTCGGCCCAGTACATTGCAAGGTAGAAATGCGAGCCGCGGTTATCGATCTGGCCGACCTTTCTTGCGGGCGATTTGTCGTTTGCCAGGAATTTTGCGTTCGCTTCATCCAATGCATCGGCCAGAACTTGCGCCTTTTTGTTGCCTTGAGTTTGGGCGAGGTGTTCGAAACTCGCTTGCAACGCGAGAAACTCGCCAAGCGAATCCCATCGAAGATATCCTTCGTGCAAAAACTGTTCGACGTGTTTTGGGGCCGAACCGCCGGCGCCGGTTTCAAACAAACCGCCGCCGTTCATTAGCGGGACGATCGAAAGCATTTTTGCGGACGTTCCGAGTTCGAGGATCGGGAACAGATCGGTCAGATAATCGCGAAGAACGTTGCCGGAAACTGAGATCGTGTCCTTGCCTTCGCGGGCGCGTTTCAGCGTTTCGGTCATCGCGTCCTTGACATCCATAATGCGGATATCGAGGCCGATCGTATCGTGATCGGCGAGGTATTTTTCGACCTTTTTGATGATCTGTGCGTCGTGTGCCCGGCCTTTGTCGAGCCAGAAAATGGCGGTCGTATCCGACAGCCTTGCGCGGTTTACGGCGAGTTTTACCCAATCCTGGATAGGCGCGTCTTTGGTCTGGCACATACGGAAGATATCGCCGGACTGAACATTTTGTTCAAGCAGAACATTGCCGTTTTCATCCTCGACCTTCACCGTGCCTTCGCCTGAAACCTGGAAAGTCTTGTCGTGCGAACCATATTCTTCGGCCTTCTGCGCCATCAAACCGACATTCGGAACGGAGCCAAAAGTTCGCGGGTCGATCGCTCCGTTCTTCTTCATGTCCTGGATGACCGCATCGTAAAAGCCGGCGTATGTCCGGTCAGGGATAATGCAAACGGTGTCTTCCTCGCTGCCGCTGGCATTCCACATCTTTCCGCCGCCGCGGGTGAGTGCTGCCATCGAGGCATCGATTATCACATCCGACGAAACATGCAAATTGGTAATGCCCTTGTCCGAATTGACCATCGCCAAGCCGCGGGCCGTTTTCGACGGTTGTAGCAATGTCCGCCTTGATCTCCGCTTCCTTTGGATGGCCTGAGATCTTCTCGAAAAGTGTCGCTAATCCAAAGTTCGGATTAATGTCCAGTTCGGCGAAAGTGTCTCTATATTTCTCAAAAACGTCTTTGAAATATGTTTCGACGATCGCCCCGAAAATGATCGGGTCGGAAACTTTCATCATCGTCGCCTTCAGATGGGCCGAAAGCAGAACGTCCTTATCCTTCGCTTCGGCGATCGCCTGCCCGACAAAATCTTTGAGTGCCGCGAGATGCATCACTGACGAATCGATCACCTCGCCGCCCGTTAGCGGCGCAAGATCTTTGAGAATCTTTTCCGCACTGTCATTTCCGTAGAAAACGATCCTGAATTTTCCTTCCGCTTCGACGGTCGTTGAAGTTTCCGATCCGTAAAAATCGCCGCTATCCATGTGCGCAACAGAAGTTTTCGAATCTGCACTCCACGCGCCCATTCTATGCGGATTTGCCTTGGCGTAATTCTTTACGGCTTTCGGCGCGCGGCGGTCGGAGTTGCCTTCGCGAAGTACAGGATTTACCGCACTTCCCAAACAGCGGGCGTATTTTTTATTGATCGCCTTTTCTTCGTCAGTTTTCGGTTCCGCAGGATAATTCGGCACGGCAAAACCCTGCTTCTGCAGCTCGGCAATCGCCTCTTCCAACTGCGGTACCGAAGCCGAAACGTTTGGGAGCTTGATGATGTTGGCTTCCGGCCGCTTTGCCAATTCGCCTAATTCCGCAAGCTCATCCGCGATCTTCTGATCGTCGTTCAAATATTCAGGAAAGTTTGCCAATATCCTTCCCGCAAGCGAGATATCCGGAACCTCGATCTCAATGTCCGCCGACTTCGTAAACCCCTTTACGATCGGTAAAAAAGAATGCGTCGCCAAAAACGGAGCTTCATCCGTCAATGTGTAATAGATCTTCGATTTTTCTGCCATACTGTTGTCTTATTGTTAGGACGATCGGTAATAACAACTATATTAAGGCGATTTGAGTGTATGTTCAAAAGACGGTTTTTGATCGAGTTCGGGCAAAATGCGGATCATGCATTGGACTATTTGACCGGCATCCTCGACGATGCACGTGTCACAACGCTTCAACGGGTCGAAGGGATCGGTGTTGACGAACTGCATTGGCAATACCGCAAGGGCTGGAATTCTGTCGGTGCATTGTTGTCGCACATCACGGCCATCGAGCATTATTTTCGGATCGTTTTTATTGAGAAACGAGAGCTTACCGACACCGAGAATGAGAGATGGATAGCCGGCCTGGATATGGGCGAACACTTGCCCAAACTGATAACCGGCGAGCCTCTCGAAGCCTACATCGCGGCGCTTGACGAGTCGCGCAAATTGCTGCTTGACGCGGTGCGTTCCCTCACGTTCGAGCAATTCAGCGAACGGATGAACGCATATGACTCCGAAACCGGTTCGAATCTCGCCTGGATCTTATATCACATGGCCGAAGACGAGGTTCACCACCGCGGGCAGATCAGTCTTATCAGGAAGCTCTACAATGAAGCCTCGGCCTGATCGCCTTTAACCTAAAGTAACCTGAATTTATTAGCTCGCCGCTGTTCATGAACGAGGTAGTTTATGGTGTCGACGTATGCAAGATGCGATACGAGAAAACCGCGGCGCTCAAGAAGCCGCAGGTGATGGTTGTGGTTTACAAATGATCACCTGCCGAAGATAAAATACAGCGCGGCCAAAAGGATAATGAGCCCGATCATTGCCGTCAGATATTTCACCGTTGGCTGCATCTTTCTTATCTCGACGTTCGTCGTGCCGGACGCCGTCTCGAACGTGCTGTTGATCTTAAAATCGCCTACCTGTTTTTCAAGCATGTTGGCGTTGTTGATCAGGTTGTGCATTTCTTCCTGAGCGGCCGCGTTGCGGTATTCGGCCTTGCGCTTTTCGACCGCTAGGCGGACTATCTCATCCGCGGCCTTTTCGGTCACGCGGCGTGCCTGGCCTTCGTCCAGGTTCGCAAGCGCGTTGTCAACTATGTCCTCCGCCGAAAGGGGAAACAGCGACTGCTTCTTCGGCGCCAGCTCAAGGTTCTCTTCTTCGTTTTGGCTAAACTCGTTTCCTGACATAAAGCGTGATCGTTCCGTATGGAAATTCTAGCACGTGCGTGACCTTCGGCTTGAGATGTTCTTCGGCCAGTATCTTCTCGATCGAGCCGATCTCGTCGCGCAGCATTGAAACCATGATCCGGCCCTCTTCGGCTTGCGAATGCCGAAGCAGCTCTTTTGCCGCCTGCATATCACCGTCGCCCAGCCATTTTAACTGCCTTTCGACTTCGCTTGGAAGCTCCGCCGAAAAGGCTTTGTCCACGATCTGCCGGACAAGCGGTTCAAGTTTGTCCTCCCACTCATCGGTGTAAAGCTGCAACTCGACATTGTCCTTCGCGGCGTATTCTTCCATAAAGTGACGCAGCACCTCGCACTTCATGTCGTAGGACATGATCTTTGGAAGATGTACTAGAAATCGCTCGTAAGTCTGTGTCGCAGGCTGTACCTTTCCTGCCTTCCATTTTTGGAGTGTTTTTCTGGCATAGCGGGCCGGCCCCGAGCCAAATTCTTTTTTGTAAAGCTCAAGCAGCTCCGCGACAGCTTTATCGTCCAGGCCAAGAAGAACGCCGACCAGCCGCGATCGGTGGAACCTGTGCGCCTGAGGCCGGCTGAAAATGAATCTGCCGTTACGGCCAAGATTCAAATATACGCCCAAAGCGACTCCGGCCGCGATCAAAATGTACCAGATGCGATCCATGAACAGGCTGTACCGCTCTCCGAAATGAGGAATCGGGACGGTCAGGAAAATTGTATTTCGAGTCGTAGGATTATAACAACTACCGCAGATGTCGGATCGAGAGCGGGCCCGGTAATGCAGGCCTACTGGGCCTCGCCAAGAGCAGCCGGCGGGAAGAGTTGCTCGAACTCAGCGTTGCCGTGCAGTTTTTCCAGATCGGGGTCCTGGCGTATCCATGCCGGATTTCTGTATCCGGCGTCCCATGCCTTTTTCAAGGTGTGCATCGCCTCTTTTGGTTTGTCCATCTCGCACAGTGTACACGCGATGTTGTAGAGGATCATCGTATCGTCGGGACGGAGTGCCATTGCGAGGTCGATCTCGCGTTGCGCGTCATCGAAACGGCCTTGATATGCATAGTTGCCGGCCAGCAGGACCCGCACGCGGGCATCCTCCGGCGTCTTTTTTAGCTGAGCTTCATACAGGGCGATCTCGCGGTATGTATAATTCTTCAGCGCTTCCGCTTTGCCCATGGCGCCGAGCGCGTTGTGGATCGGGATCGTGTTGTTATAATTCTCGCCGGCGTGGGCGAGGATGTCTTCCATCATGTCCACGACCTCTTGATAGCGGCCCGCTTCGAATAGCGCTCGTCCGAGCAGATTGTAACCGCCGTCAATGTCCGGATCACGCGAAAGTGCCGAGCGGCATTTCGCAACGGCCTCGTCGTAGCGGCCCTGTGCGAAATCGAGCCACGCTTCGGCACATCTGATCTCAGGCTCGTCCCGGCCCGTTGCAATGGCACGTTTGGTTGCGGCGTTGACACGATCGATCCATTCCTGTTTCCGTTCGAAATAGTAATAGAACTGGGCACACACGTTCGCGACCGCCGCATGGGCGACCGCGAAATCGGGGTCCAGCGAAACGGCGTTCTCATACATCTGCAGCGCGAACTGCATGTCCTGGCGGCCGACACGCCGTGCAAAGTTGCGGCCTCGCAGGTACAGGTCATACGCATGAAGGTTCTCAGTCGGCTTTGCGGCAAGAGCTTCCTGTTCCTGCGGCGAAAGCGTGATCCGCAACGCGGCGGCTATGCGTGACGCAATATCGTCCTGAACCGCAAAAACATCTTCCATCTCACGGTCGTATCGCTCGGACCAGACCGGAAAATCAGTCGCGGCATCCACAAGCTGGGCGTTTATTCGAAGCCGGTTACCGGCGCGGCGAAGACTGCCCGTTAGCACGTAGGACGCGCCAAGTTCCATCCCGACCCGCCCGGCGGTGACCTGTTTGTCTCGATAAGGCATCACGACCGCCCGCGAGAATGTTTTCAACCGGCGGATCTTGGATAATTCTGTGGTTATGTCCTCCGTTATTCCGTCACGCAAGTACTCGTCCTCTTTCATCCCG
>JRYC01000359.1_pt1 | contig 10815 bp, 9 predicted proteins | sample 235301 | NCBI WGS metagenome assembly JRYC01 (sample SAMN03074211, study PRJNA261470) | activated sludge metagenome | biome: Common Effluent Treatment Plant; feature: Wastewater; material: Activated sludge; isolation source: activated biomass of a common effluent treatment plant treating...
GCGATGGTCACCGAGCATCTGGGCGACGGCGAGGGCGAGCTACTGCGCCGGCTGTGCGAGGTGGTGGGGCCGGATCTCCCGGTGGTGGCGGCGCTCGACCTGCACGCCAACGTCTCGGCCGAGATGGTGGCCCACAGCGACGCGCTCGTGGCCTATCGCACCTATCCGCACATCGACATGGCCGGGACCGGGGCGCGCTGCCTGCCGGTGATCGAGCGGCTGCTGGCGGGCGAGCGGCTGGCCAAGGGCTTCCGGCGTGGCGAATACTTGGTCGGCCTGCCCTGGCAATGCACCTCGATCGAGCCCGGCCGTTCGCTCTATGCCGAGGCAGGCGCGCTGGAGGCCGCCTGCGGCGGGCCGGTTTCGGTGGCGATGGGCTTTCCGGCGGCGGATACCGCATGCTGCGGACCGACCTTCCTCGCCTACGGGCCGGGTGCCGAGGCGGCGGTCGAGACACTCGCCCGGACCTACGCCACCGTCGAGCCATCCTATGCCGGCAGGCTGTGGCGACCGGAGGAGGCGGTGGCACGCGCCATGGCGGCGAGGTCCGGCCGGCCGGTGGTGCTGGCCGACACGCAGGACAATCCGGGCGGCGGCGGAACGGGCGACACCACCGGGCTGCTGGCGGCGATGATCGCGCTCGCGCCCGAGGACGCGGTGCTGGCGCTGATGTGCGACGCCGCCGCCGCGGCCGCCGCCCACGCCGCGGGGCAGGGCGGGATGCTGCGGCAATTGCCGCTGGGCGGCAGGCACGGACCGGAAGGCGTGGCGCCGATCGTCGGAGACTGGGAGGTCGTGCGCCTCGGCGACGGCCGATTCCTGGCGACCGGACCGTTCTACGGCGGCAACCGGATGGATCTCGGGCCGATGGCGGCGCTGCGGCCGCTGGCGGCGCCGGGCGTCACCGTGCTCGTGGCGACGCGCCGGGTGCAGGCGGCCGACCAGGCGATGCTGCGCCACCTGGGCGTCGAGCCGGCGCGGCAGCGGCTGCTGGCGCTGAAGAGCTCGGTGCATTTCCGCGCCGATTTCGAGCCGCTGGCGGCGGAGGTGCTGGTCGTCGAGGCGCCGGGCCTGGTCACCGCCGATCCGGCCCGGCTGGCCTTCCGTCACCTGCCCGCGACGATGCGGAGGAGCCCGCGCAAGGCGCGTGCGTAGCATGGTGTTGCGCAACGCCGGATCACATGGCGCACCGTCCCTGTCCGGCAACCTCGCCTTGAGTTAGCCGTTTGTTAACGTTAACTCGGTAGACAAGGAGCGCGGGGCGATCCCCGTGCCGTCGCGTTGGTTTGCGGGCGGCTGTAGCACACGGGTGAGAACATGGCAGCGCATTCTCGCAACGCCGTCGCAATCGATCTTATCCAGGATGACATGCCCGGGTTGGGTAGCCTGTTGTCGACCGGCGGGCCGGAGGCTCAGGTGGCCGAGGCCGACGACCTGCCGACGCTCCGCCTCGACGACCTGATCCAGGACGACAATGGCGAGGTCGTGCTGTTCAACGATTCCGGGCTGCGGGCGCTCGCCGTGGCGACCGATGCCGGGATCGTCGCCGAGGGCTCCTCGGGCCATCATGTCACCGCCGCCGGCGAGGACGTCTCTGGTTTCCACTACGTCACCTTCGATACCGGCCTGACGCTCTACTACCAGGACGGACTCGAGGTGATCGTGCGCGGCGAGCCCGCCTGATCCTCGGCTGAGCCGACCTTCCCGACCGAACGCGATGACGCGTTGCGGGCTTGCCCTGTGACGCTGATTTCGCGTAACGGTTGAGCATGGCAGAACACGATCCCCTCGCCGTCGCCGATGGCGACGAGGTATGTCGGCTGCGCGCCGCCCTGGCGGAGGCCGAGCGTCGCTCGACGGCGCGAGCCGAGCTGGTGGCGATCACCAGCCACGAGCTGCGCGAGCCGATGAACGGCGTGCTCGGCATGGCTCGCCTGTTGCGCGAGACCGTGCTCGACGAGGAGCAGCGCTCCTATGTCGAGACCATCGTCGGCTCCGCCGAGACGCTGCTCACGGTCATCAACGACGTGCTCGATCTGTCGCGGGTCGACGCCGGACGCCTCGACATCGTCGAGATCTCCTACGAGCTGGCGCCGCTGCTGGCGCGGCTCGAGGCTCTGCTGGCGCCGAGGGCGCGGCAGAAGGGCCTGTCGTTCGGCGTCAGGCTGGGCGAAGGGCTGCCGCGCGTGGTCCGCGGCGATCCCGGCCGGCTGCGGCAGGTGCTGCTCAACCTCGTCGGCAACGCCGTGAAGTTCACCGAGCGAGGCGGCGTCGAGATCAGCGCCGACGCCGCAGGGCCGTCGCAGGCGCGGCGGCTGCGCCTGGCGGTGCGGGACACAGGCCCCGGCATCGAGCCGGCGGCACTCGAACGGCTGTTCACCGCCTTCGCCCAGGCCGACGCGACGGTGGGCCGCGTGCATGGCGGCAGCGGCCTCGGCCTGATGATCGCCCGCCGCCTGAGCGAGGCCATGGGCGGCGAATTGCGCGTCGAGAGCGGTGCCGGCGGCGGCACCTGCTTCGTCGTGGACTTGCCGCTGGCGGAGCAGGCCGAGGACGGCGGCGCCGCGGCCGTGGCCGCGGACAGGGTCGAGGTGTCGCTCGCCGGCGCCTCGCTGCTGGTGGTCGATCCGCAGCGGCGGATCCGCCAGTTCGTCCAGGCGCTGGCCTCCGGCTGGGGCATGACGGCCCGGGCCGCCGAGCGTGGCGGCGAGGCGCTCCTGGCCCTGCACGACGCCGCCGACCGTGGCGCCGCCTACGACTATGTCGTCTGCGACCGCGAGCTGCCGGATATCGGCGGCGAGGCGCTGGCGCGGGCCATTCGCGGCGAGCCGGCGCTCGCCGGTGCGAGGCTGGTGATGCTGGTGGCCTCGGGGATCCGCGGCGATGCCATGAAGGCCAGTGCCGCCGGCTTCGACGCCTACCTGCAGAAGCCCGTGCGGGCGCAGACCCTGCTCGACTGCCTGCGGCGCCTTCGCCTTCCGGACCGCGGCGGCACCCTGGTCACCGCCCACAGCCTGTCCGACGATAGGCCGTCACCGCTGCGGATCCTGCTGGTCGACGACAATGCAGTCAACGTCAGGCTGGCGCGGATCATGCTGGAGCGCGCTGGCCATCAGGTCCTGACCGCGGCCGACGGTGCTGCGGCCGTCGACGTGGCGGCGTCGAGCGATCTCGACCTCGTGCTCATGGACGTCCAGATGCCGGTGATGGACGGCCTCGAGGCCGCGCGCCGGATCAGGGCGCTGCCGGACCGGAAAAGGGCCAGCCTGCCCATCGTCGCCGTCACCGCCAATGCGCTGCAGGGCGATGTCGAGCGATGCCTGGGCGTGGGGATGGTCGGCCATGTCGGCAAGCCGTTCGACCGCGCGGCCCTGCTCGGCGCCGTCGACCGCTGGGGCCGCCGCGCCGCGTGAGCACCACCTCCGCCGCGACTGGAGGGGTCGAATTTGTCAATTCAACAAACGGCTTGGTTGTTCTTGTTGCGAGCCCATCTGAACAAATTCGACACGCGCGTCACTTCTTCACCTGAAAATTGAACTCGGCTTCTATTAATAGCTTGAAACGCGAGTTTGGCTGGCTATGATCGCGTTAGAGTAGAAATTTTGTTCGGCCTCTTGCCGACCCCGACCTTTCGCGGAGAGCCCGATCATGTCCCGACCCACACCCGCGCGCTCGCTGCGTCGTCTCGGCCTGCTGATCCTGGCGGCGCCGTTGGCCCTGGTGCCGGTGGCAGCGCTTGGCGGAACCGACACCGACACGCTGAGCGTCACCGCCACGGTCATGAACGCCTGCGCGCTGAACGGCGGTACCATGGCCTTCGGCCAGTATCTGTCCGGGCAGACCACCAACCTCGATGCGACCGGCCAGATCAACTACGCCAACTGCAGCGGCACGTTGAGCTTCGAGCTCGACGGCGGCCAGGCGGGCGACGTCAACGCCCGCAAGATGCTGTCCGGCTCCAACGCGCTGACCTACCAGCTCTACCGCAACTCGACGCGCAGCTCGATCTGGGGCACCGGCGCCAATGCGCAGGGCCTGCAGCTGCTGCAGCCGCTGAGCGGCAAGATCGACGTCTACGGCCGCATCCCCAGCGGCCAGGCGGTGCCGGCCGGCTCCTATACCGACACCGTGAACGTGACGCTGACCTTCTGACGAGGGCCGCCATGCGCCGTTCGCGCGCCGGGCTCGCCGCGTTGCTGCTGTGCGCCGCCGGACCGGCGGTCGCCGGCAGCCTCACCGTGGCGCCGACCCGCGTCGACCTCGCCAGCGGCCGCACCGCCGGCTCGGTGACGCTGCACAACAATGCCGCCGAGCCGGTGCTGGTGCAGGTCGAGACCTTCGCCTGGCCGCGCTCGGCCTCGACCGGCGATCTCGAGGCGACGACGCGTCTCGTCGCCGTGCCGCCGGTGTTCTCGCTGCCGCCCGACGGCAAGCAGGTCATCCGGGTGGCCTTGCGCGAGCCGCAGCGGGGCCCGGCCGAGGAAGCCTACCGCCTGCTGATCACCGAGGTGCCGCAGGCAGGCCCGACGGGCGGAGTGCAGTTCGCGCTCCGTCTCAGCCTGCCCGTCTTCGCCACGCCCGAGGGCGCGGCGGCGCTGCCGCAATGGTCGATCGACGGCAGCGACGGCAAGGCGCGGCTGGAGCTGGTCAACACCGGCACGGCGCACGTCCAGGTGCAGAAGATCAGGCTGAAGAGCAGCAGCGGAGCGCAGCAGACGATCGAGCAGCCGAGCTACGTGCTCGCCGGCCAGCGGCGGTCCTGGGATCTGCGCCTGCCGGTCACCGCCGGCACGGTGGTGACCCTCGAAGCCGACACGAACCTTGGCACGCTGGCGCAATCGCTGGCCGCGGCCGGGCTCTAGGCTCGGGGCGGCGCTGCTCCTGGCCGCGGCGTCCCCGGGTTCCCTGCCGGCGCTGGCCGACGAGCCGCCGCCGGCACCGAGAGCTTCGCAGCCGTCCGCGTCCCCGACGCCGGTGTGGCCGCAGCAGGGCGGCGGCCCGCAGCCCGAGGTGGGCCGCCGCCGCGATCCGGTCGACCCGCCGCTGCTCGATGCCGGGGCCTGGAACACCTGGGTGCTGGCGGTCCAGCTCAACGGTCGCGAGGTCAGCCCGGGCAGCGTCGTGCTCGAGGAGCCGCACTACGGCCGGCTGGTGGCGCCGGTGGGCCAGCTCCGGCTGTGGCGGATCCGCCTGGACGACAAGCGCATCCTGGCCTTCCAGGGCGAGGTCTTCTATCCGCTGGATGCCATTCCCGGTGCCAAGGTGAGCCTCGACCGCTCGCAGCTGGTGCTGGGGCTGGAAGTTCCGTCGGCCCAGCTGCTTCCGTTCGACATGGCCCAGGAGCAGGCGGACCGGCCGGAGCCGGTCTCGGGCCGCGGCGGCTTCCTCGACTACGACCTGCTGCTGACCGCCGGCAGCGGCGTGGATGCGAGGCTCGACGGCCTGGCGGAGCTGGGCGTGTTCAACCGGCTGGGCGTGCTCACCAGCGGCCTGCAGGCCTCGGACCTCGCCGGCGAGCCGTCCGTCACGCGCCTCGACACCACGTTCACCCGCGACCTGCCCGACCGCCGCGAGAGCCTGCGTCTCGGCGACAGCCTGACCAATGGCGGTGCGCTGGCGCAGCCGGTTCGCTTCGCCGGGCTGCAATGGGGCACCAACTTCGCCACCGATCCCAGCTTCGTCACCTTCCCGACCCCGGCGATCGGTGGCCTCGCCGACCAGGATTCGGTGGTCGACGTCTTCGTCAACAATCTGCGCCAGGCGACCGGCCAGGTTCCCGCCGGCCCGTTCCGCATCGACAACGTCCCGGTCGTCACCGGGGCGGGCGAGGTGCAGCTCGTGGTGCGCGACCTGCTCGGGCGCGAGCGCATCGTCACCCAGTCCTACTATGTCAGCGCCCGGCTGCTGCGCGCCGGCCTGCACGACTATTCCTACGAGGTCGGCTTCGAGCGGCAGCGCTATGGCGAGCGCAGCTTCGCCTATGGCGACCCCCTGGCTGCCGCCACCCACCGCTACGGCTTCTCCGAGCTTCTGACCGGCGAGGCCCATGCCGACGCCCAGCCGGGCAGCGCCAGCGGCGCGCTCGGCGCGTCGTTCCGCGCCGGCAATCTCGGCGTGTTCAGCGGGGGATTGGGCGCCAGCCTCGACGAGGGCTCGCCCGGCGGCATGGGCCAGATCGCCTACGAGTACCAGGCGAGCCGGTTCAGCTTCGGCGCCCAGACCCGCTATGCCACCGCCGACTTCGTCCAGGCCGGCGACGGCGGGCATCGGACGCGGCGCGTCGACCAGCTCAATCTCGGCTTCGACCTCAGGGATCTGGGCCGCGTCGGCGTTCTGGCGCTGAACCAGGACAACCGCGACCGCGAGACCGCCCGCTCGCTGGCCGCGACCTACAGCCTGGCGGTGGGGCCCGGCAGCTTCCTGCTGCGCGGCGCCCAGTTCATCGAGCCCGACACCGACTGGGTGGTCACCGCGACCTATGCCCTGCCGCTGGGCGGGACGCGGTCGTCCTCGGTCGAGGTCGAGCGCAGCCAGCACGGGCAGCGCGCCCGCGCGCAATACCGCCAGGGGCGGGGAGCCTCCGACCTCGGGCTGGACTACCGACTGGCGGCCGAGGCCGGCGACGAGGCGCGCAGCGTCGATGCGCGGTTCTCCTACCAGACGGTCCATGGCGCGGCCGAACTGGACGTGGAGCACTTCGATGGCGACGACAATCTGCGCGCCGGCGTCAGCGGCAGCGTCGGCCTTGTGGACGGCGTGGTGCGGCCGTCGCGGCGGATCGGCCGCTCGTTCGGCATGGTGGCGACGCCGGGCTTTTCCGACGTCCGCGTCTATCTCGACAACCGCGAGGTCGGCCGCACCGACAAGTCCGGTTACCTGATGCTGCCGGCGCTGCGCCCCTACGAGGCCAACAGGGTACGGCTCGAGGTCGAGGATCTACCGCTCGATGCCCGGATCGGCAGCGCCGAGGCGGTGGCCGTACCCTTCGAGCGATCGGGTGTTGCGGTCGACTTCGACGTCAGGCGCGAGCGCCAGGCGACGGCGAAGCTGCTCGACGCCTCGGGCCAGCCCCTGCCGGCGGGCCTGCAGCTGGCGAGTGGCGACGGCACGGCCACGGCCTGGGTGGCCAAGTCGGGCTTCTCCCGCATCGTCGGCGGCGACGGGCCAGCCGAGGTGACCGGGCTCGATGCGATGCAGCGCCTTTGGAGCTGCGTGCTGCCGGCCGTTCCCGCCGATGCCGCCCTGCCCGACCTGGGAGCGATCGCCTGCCGATGACAGCCTTGCGATGGTGCTTCGCCGCCGCGGCGTTTCTGGCTCCGGGCCCGGCGCTCGCCGTCTGTGGCGTCCAGCTCCAGGGCGTGAGCTTCGGCGCCATCGACGTGATGCGCCGCCAGGAGAGCACGGGCAGCGTGCGCGTCTCCTGTGACAAGCCCGCCGCATTCCTGGTCGAGATCGGCGGTGGGGTGTCGGGCGGCGAGCGGCGCATGCATGCCGCCGGCGGCGGCTCGCTGCGCTACGAGCTCTATGCCGATCCGGCCAACAGCCATGTGTGGGGTGACGGCCAGACCGTCGGATCGCCCGTCGGCGGCAGCAGCGACGGCGCCAGCCCGCAGACCTTCACCATCTACGGCGTGATCCCGTCGCAGCCGGGTACGCTTCCCGGCACTTACATGGATTCGCCGCTGGTGACGCTGAGCTTCTGACCCCTGGAGATCAAGGAGTTATCCATAACAATCACGTAGCTTGGATAACGGAACTTAACGCAGCACATGAAGTCCGGTGCTATAAGCTCCTCCGGTGAACGGGGGCCGCTGCCGCGCGGCCACGGAGGATCGGCCGATGCGACTGCAGAGGACGTTGGTCCGTATTGTCCTGCCCGCAGCCCTCATTGCCGGCGGGACGGCCGCCACCGCCGAGGCCGGACAGCGAACCGGCAGGTTGAGCGTATCGGTGCAAGTCGTCGACACCTGCTCGTCCACCACCACGGGCTCCGGCGCCAGCCATGCCTGCGCCGGGTCGACGGCACCGGTGGCGATCGTCCGCGAGGTCGCCATGCGCGATGCTGCCACGCAGCCACGATCGGCAGTCTCTGCCAGTCAAGTCGAAAATGAAGCGGGAATGGTCACCATCATCTATTGACGCATGACCACGACCGACCGAAAAGGACGGTATCCAGCCGTACTGCTATCAACCGCAGGTGCAATGTACGACGCTTTCGTGCCCACGCGCCGCCATCTGCTCAAGGCGTCGGCTGCGCTGGCCGTCGCGGCCCGCCCGCGCACCGGGCTCGCCGCCGCCGGTTTCCCGGAATGGTTGCAGGATTTCCGTGCCGAGGCGGTCAAGGCCGGCATCAGCCGCGCCACGCTCGATCGGGCCTTCGACGGCGTGAAGCCGCTCGAGCGGGTGATCGAGCTCGACCGCCGGCAGCCGGAATCGCAGATGAGCTTCGCCGAATACCGGCGCAAGGTGGTCAGCGACACGCGGATCCGCCGTGGCCGCGAGCTGCGCCGGCAGCATGCCGCGGCCCTGGCCCGGGTGCGCGACCGCTACGGCGTGCCGCCCGAGATCGTCGTGGCGCTGTGGGGCGTCGAATCGAGCTACGGCGACTTCAAGGGCACGTTCAAGGTCGTCGACTCGCTGGCGACGCTGGCCTGGGAGGGCAGGCGGGCCTCGTTCTTCCGCAAGGAGCTGATCAGCGCCCTGCGCATCCTCGATCGCGGCGACATCACGCCGTCGGGGATGTACGGCTCCTGGGCGGGGGCGATGGGCCAGTGCCAGTTCATGCCCTCGACCTTCCTGCATTACGCCGCCGACGGCGACGGCGACGGCCGGCGCGACATCTGGAACAGCCTGCCGGACGTGTTCGCCTCGATCGCCAGCTACCTGTCCGGCGCCGGCTGGGACGCGGGCGACCGCTGGGGCCGCGAGGTCCGCGTGCCGGGCCGGAACGCCGAGCTGCGCACCGGCCTCGACCACAAGGCGCCCCTGCGCACCTGGGCCGAGCTCGGGGTGCGGCCGATGGATGGCGAGGTGTTGCCGACGCCGGCGATGAACGCCTCGCTGCTCGACATGGGCAGCGGCGGCGGCCCCAATTATCTCGTCTACGACAACTTCCGCACCCTGATGGTCTGGAACAGGTCGACCTATTTCGCGCTCAGCGTCGGCCTGATCTCCGACCTGATCCGCCAGGGCTGAGGCGGCCGTGCGTGCGGGGTGGCATCCGGCGGGAAGGGAGGCGGGCATGCGACATGTTCTTTGGGGCGTCCTTGCGCTCGCCCTTGCCGCCTGCAGCTCTTCCGGGCCCGACGAGCCGCCGGCCACGTCCACGGCCGCCGGCGGCGCCTACAAGGTCGGCAAGCCCTACAAGGTCAACGGACGCTGGTACTATCCGAAGACCGACCCGAGCTACGACCGCATCGGCACCGCCTCGTGGTACGGCCAGGACTTCCACGGGCTGAAGACCGCCAACGGCGAGGTCTTCGACATGAACCGGGTCAGCGCCGCGCACCCGACGCTGCCCTTGCCGAGCCTCGTCCGCGTCACCAACATCGAGAACGGCCGCAGCATCGTGCTGCGCGTCAACGACCGCGGTCCCTTCGTCGACGACCGGCTGATCGACCTGTCGCAGGCGGCGGCGCGCGAGCTGGGCTACGAGCGCAATGGCCTGGCCAAGGTGCGGGTGCAGTTCGTGCAGATCGCCGACGATGCGGCGGCTCCGACCGCCTCGCCCGTCGTGCTTGCCTCGACCAAGGTGCTGCGGCGGACCCCGCCACGGCCGCCCGTCGTCGCCGAGCCCGAGCCGGTGATCGCGGCGGCGAGCCTGCCGGTAACCGCCGTGTCCGCGCCGGTACGGGTGGCGGCCGCCCGCCAGGAGACGGCGACCCCGCCGGTCGCCGCGGCCCTGCCGAGCTGTGCCGCCGGCGGCTGGGTGGTGCAGGTGGGAGCCTTCGCCGACGCCGCCAGCGTCCGCGCCGTCGCCAGCCAGGTCTCGTCGCTGGAGCGGGTCAGGGTCGAGCCGGCCTTCGCCAACGGCATGGCCGTGGCCCGGGTCCGGCTGGGCCCGATGGCCGACCGCGCCCGCGCCGGAACCCTGCTCGGCGAGGTCAGGGCGCTGGGCCATGACGAGGCCTTCGTCACCTGCGGCTCCGCCGCCTCCGGGCTCGGCATCGGCTGAGCCCCGCATCCTCCTTCCCCGCCGCCTATGGACGCTTCCATGAACCTTCGCCGATTGGCCCTGCCGCTCCTCGCGCTCACCTGCCTCCTCGCCCGGCCCGCGCTGGCCTTCGAGACCGCGGCCAAGGCGGCGATCATGCTGGACAACCGCACCGGCCAGGTGCTGTTCGCCAAGGATCCGGACGTGGCGCTGCCGCCGGCCTCGATGAGCAAGCTGATGACCGCCTACGTGGCGTTCGAGCAGCTCAAGCAGGGCCGGCTGAAGCTCGACGACATGCTGCCGGTGAGCGAGCACGCCTGGAAGATGGGCGGCTCGCAGATGTTCCTCGAGGTGGGCGATCGCGTCAGCGTCAGCGACCTACTGCGCGGCATCATCATCCAGTCGGGCAACGACGCCTGCGTCGTCGTGGCCGAGGCCCTGGCCGGCAGCGAGCCGGCCTTCGCCGAGATGATGAATGCCAGGGCCGCCGAGCTCGGGCTCACCGCCAGCCATTTCGTCAATTCCAACGGCCTCGACGAGCCGGGCCACCTGATGAGCGTGCGCGACCTCGCCGTGCTGGCGCGGCGCATCATCCAGGAATTCCCCGAGTACTACTCGATCTATTCCGAGCGCGAGTACACCTATGGCGGCATCAAGCAGCG
>JRYC01007519.1_pt1 | contig 10771 bp, 10 predicted proteins | sample 235301 | NCBI WGS metagenome assembly JRYC01 (sample SAMN03074211, study PRJNA261470) | activated sludge metagenome | biome: Common Effluent Treatment Plant; feature: Wastewater; material: Activated sludge; isolation source: activated biomass of a common effluent treatment plant treating...
GGCCGTTCCCATCCATGGCTTAATCAGGAAGAATTTGCCGACATCTTAAATGCGTGGCGGGTATTAAACAATGGTGGCGATGCGGGTCGGGTTTTGCCCGTGACCATCAATAGCTGTCCTATCTCCGGGGTGTCAGGAAATCCGTATTCTATATCTGAAATGCGTGAAGCCGCAGCTGCACGGGGAGGAGCATTTTCTACGATTTCTTCCGTATCAGTGACCTACAGCACCAACGGCAGTACCAATGCGGTGATTGTGAACGGGCAATCGATACCAGGCGATCAGTTTAAGCAGGCATTCAATCTGCGTGCTCCCGGGTATATCTCTATCCGTAGTCCGTTGTTTAACATAGAGAAAAAATAGTTTCGCGTTGTATATTTTTGTAGTTTGTAGTATCGTGAGGCCTAGTGAGGAAGCCCCAGAGCGCCAAAAGTCATTCTCCCTCAAGCGACTTTAAGTCGCGGCACGACCCTATGGGGCCATTCACCTCATTTGCTGTTCATCCGGAGGGTATCAAATTTGAAACGCAGGAGTCTGACGAAGAAGTAGTTCTGTTTCTCCGACAGCACCTGGTCATGTTGGCGCCCACGGCACTTCTTGGAATAGTAATGCTACTGGCTCCGCCCGTGCTGCTCCCGTTTTTCTTCAGGTTTTTAGAACTCCCCTTCGTCGTCCCCGGGACATATGTAGTTGTGGGAACCGTCTTGTGGTATGTGATGACGTTCGGCGTTGTGCTTGCCCAGTTCCTGCATTGGTTTTTCAATATCTATGTGGTGACTAATGAGCGGCTGGTAGATATTGATTTTGTTAATTTGTTGTATAAGGAGTTTTCAGAGGCGCGATTGGAAAAAATCCAGGACGTTTCCTTTACATCGCGGGGTCTTCTTGCCGCGACATTCAATTTTGGTAATGTGAAAGTTCAGACTGCGGGAGAGCAGCCAAATTTTACATTTGATGCGGTTCCTGATCCCGACGAAGTGGTCCGGACAATAAGCGAGTTGGCGCAGAAAGTGAAAGGGACTATATGAGCGTTGAGGCTTTGTTTGCTCTGGCCATCAAGCTGCTTGCTCTTTTTGGCATGGGGCTTTATGTGGTGTTCGCTCTTATTATGGTCCGGCAGGAGCAATTGATGGCCGATGTTCTTGAGGAGTCCTTCGAGCCGGTTCTTCGTGGCCTGGTTTTTGTCCATTTGCTGGGCGCTGTAGGGGCGCTTGTGCTCGCTCTTATTCTCCTGTAATTATTACTCCGTGTGCTACTATGGGTGTAATGGAGATTCATCCTCTTATTGCTTCTGTTGTAGGAAAAACTACCTCTTTGCGCTGGGGACAGGTTTTGCAGTTGCCCCATGCATACGGGGTGGTTGAGATTGCAACAGCTGACGGGATTGCCCGCCAACGCGGAATAACCGTGCTTTCCAAGCTAACTCAGGCTCTCACTTCGCAGGTCGTAAGCTTGGAGGCGCTGGCGTCCGTTGCCGATGGCGTTATGGAAGAAGACGTGGTTTCTCTTGCTCTTATTGTCCCGGTAGGCAAGGTGGTCTACGTGGTTTTGCGTGGTGGAGGGGCAGTGTTTATGCGCAGAGGAGATAAATTTGCAACACTTATCAAGACCCCCGGCAACATATCCGGTGAAATTGAAGAACATGATTGTATCATTGCTTCGTCACACAGCTTCACTAACAGTCTTACTCCAGAAGAAGTCGCCGGAGTGTTTGATCACCGCATGCCGGAAGAGGTTGCGGAAAGACTGACACTCCTTTTGCATGAGAAACATGGCGGAGAAGGGGGAGCGGCTCTTATCTTTGAAGTATCTGCGCTTATTTCTCCGCAGGAAGTCTCAGTGCGGGAAGAGCTGGTTGTGGATGAAGAGAAACCCCTTCCCAAGCTTTCCGGGATTGACATCAGCCTGCTGGGGCAAGCTATGCGTACGCACGCAAAAAAACTATTTGAATGGATACGGCATACTATAAAAACGCAAAAACGCATGGCTATCGCCATAGGGCTTATTCTTTTATTTCTGGTAAGCGTTATATTAGGAGTCCGCAAGCAGGCAGGAAATGTTCGCGGACAAAAAACGTCGGAGATCGTGGCCGAAGCCCAGCATGCGTTTGATGAGGGCATGGCGCTTTTGGATCTTAATACTGCAAAGGGCCGGGAGCGTTTGGCGCAAGCCGAAGCTTTGTTAAAGCCTGTGGTGGCCTCAGTGTCTGACCGAACTATCGAAGGAAGAAGCGCACACACACTGTATGCGCAGGTTTTGGAAAATATGACGCGCGCCCAGCGCATTACTAAGATTTCTCCAGCCGTTTTTTATGACGCATCGTTACTCAAAAAGGATGCCCAAATCTCTGCCTTTGCTGTTACAGATGAACGCATGGGCCTGCTTGATAGTATGGGCCGCACAGTCTTTGATCTTTCCCCGGCGTCCAAAAACGGACAGATTTCAGCCGGAGGCGCTGAGTATGACGGCGCTTCCCATGTCGCTGTGTATGGAGACCGGATCTATGTGCTGGTGCCGGAAGGGATTCACCTAGTGCGGCTTTCGGACCGGAAAACCGTGCCTCTTGTGGTGAAAAAAGATGACGGATGGGGCACGATGCAGTCTCTTATAGCGTATGGCGGGGGCCTGTATCTTCTGGATAGCGGAAAGAGCAGGATATGGAAATATGTTGCAACCGAAGCAGGATTTTCTGAGCGTCGCGAGTATTTAAACCCCGACACGCTTCCTGATTTGTCCCAAGCAGTGAGTATGGCTATTGACGGCTCGGTCTGGGTGGGGTTTGCAGATGGCCGAATCCAGCGTTTTACGCAGGGCAAAGAACAGACGTTTGTCCTCAGGGGGTTGGACCGTCCGCTAGGCGCCAATATTCAGATTGAAACAAACGATGAGCTGACGCACCTGTACGTGCTGGATAAAGAGCAGAAGAGGATTGTGGTGTTTGATAAAGAGGGATTGTATATAGCCCAATATGTGTGGGAAAGCGACCTTGCGCCGACAGGCATAGCAGTGTCAGAAGACAGCAAGCTGATCTTTTTGCTTGCAGCTGGTAAAATTTACTCCACTCCTCTGGAGTAAATCATGAAAATTATCAATCGTAAGGCAACATTTGATTACACGATCCTTGACCGCGTAGAGGCGGGGATACAGCTTGGTGGCGCTGAGGTGAAATCAGTGCGCGGCGGCCATGCCAGCCTGGAGGGAGCCTTTGTGCGCGTGGTGGGGACAGAAATATTTCTGGTAAATGCGCAAATATTTCCCTATATATACGCCCGCCCCGAGGGGTACGACCCCAAGCGCACCCGAAAGCTTCTTTTGCACAAAAAAGAAATCATCGCGCTGAAAACCAAGACCGAGGGAGCTAATTTGACCCTCGTTCCTCTCTCTTGGTATACTAAAGGCCCCCACATCAAGCTAGAAGTAGGTTTGGCGCGCGGTAAAAAACAGTACGAAAAGCGCGACAAAAAACGCCGCGAAGATCAGAAAAGAGAATTAGAACAAGAGTACAGGGGGAAAATAAAATAATGGGGATGCTTGATTCGACGAGGAATGGCACGTTAAAAACTGCAAGCCGGCGATGACAAAAGAGCCGCAACACTTTGTCAAAACATATCTGCTGATAAACAATCAGACAGACAGTCACTCCTTGCAGAGCTTGAAGCAATTCGGGCCGAGCTTGGTATGACTCCTCGACAGTTTGCGTTCGCGTAAGCTGAACAGGCGTTTAGCGACGATCTCTCTCGGTGGATTGCGCTAAGCGGAAACCCAGCCGGGACGTCAGAAGTCGGTTTGACCGGCCGATTTCGGAGCACTTTGGTCAACCCCCGTTTTCTTTTTTGTTCGTTTTCAGGGAGGCGGGAAAATAAACGGACTACGCTTGTAGAAGTTTGCGATGTGTCTCTTCGGACCCGAGTTCATCACTCGGCATCTCCACCCTTCGCTCCAATAAGAATTGGAGCTACGGGTGGCACAGCCACCTTATAAGGTGTTGGATAGTGGACAGTAGGCATGAAGGGTGTCCCACGGAGCCTTGGCGAAGTGGGGCAATATTGTAATACACTAGTTTTGTGTATTACGTATATATTCTTCAACTCTCCAACAAAACCCACTATTTAGGTTTTTCCTCGGATCTAAAAACGAGGATAAAACAACATATGAGCGGAAGTGTTCCTCAAACAAGAACGCTGCGTCCTTTAATGCTGATTTACTATTCCAGCTTTATTTCTAAAAAGAAGGCCTTGGATTTTGAAAAATACTTAAAAACTGGCTCCGGTTTTGCTTTTCGCAACAAGAGACTTATATGACCCTTCTTGATTTTCTTTTTCCAAAACGATGCGTCGGGTGTGGACGGATAGGCTCCTATGTATGTGTCGCATGCGCTGTGATGATGGAAAGGGTGAAGAGTAATGAAGCAATCTGTCCGATGTGCCAGAGGAGAGCGCATGGAGGCGTCACTCATCCTGGATGCAAAAGGGCATATGCGATTGACGGTCTTACAAGCTTTTTTAGGTACAAAGGAGTCGTTCGTAAAGCAATAAAAACCTTAAAATATCGCCTTGTGTCAGATTTAGCCTGGGAGCTTATGTCACATATCTCTCTGTCTGCCGTTTCTGCTGACATGCTTATCCCCATCCCATTGCATCGGGAGCGCATTCGGAACAGGGGATTTAATCAGGCGGAAGTTTTAGGGAGTTTGCTTGCAGCGAGATTGAACATTCCGGTGCAAAACGATATCTTATGCCGCACAAGACACACACATCCGCAGGCAGGGATACAGCAGAAAGAAGAACGGTTAAGTAATATGAAAAATGCATTTCTTATTAAAAAAGGTAGTCACGGGATCCGCGGATTACGCATTATTTTGTTTGATGACGTGGTGACCACGGGTGCTACTCTTAGGGCTGCTGCCTCCGTATTGAAGCGAGCGGGTGCCAAGTCGGTCTGGGCAATTACGTTAGCAAGATAAATGTATGAAGATACAGCGTGTTATCAGCATTGTGGCAGGGGGAGAGCAGGCAAAAATGTTTTTGTCTCACATTGCGAACAGCGACATGGTTATTGGGGTAGATGGCGGAACGCTGTGGTTGCTGAAAAACGGCATTGTTCCGCATGCGGCAGTCGGGGATTTTGACTCTGTTTCCAAAAAGCAGTTAGCGACGATAAAAAAAATTGTCAAAAAAGTTACGGTATATCCTGCAAAGAAAGAAGCGACAGATTTAGAGCTTGCCGTGCGGCAGGCCATTGCGCTTGCGCCTGCCAAAGTAGTTATCTACGGAGCCCTTGGAAAGCGATTTGACCATGCATACGGGGCAGTGCAGCTTCTTACTACTCTTACGTCGCACAATATATTGGGAGAAATTGTGGATAACTTTAATAAACTCATTGTGTCCGGTGGTACGCTGCGCCTTGCACCTGACAGGCGCTACAGATACGTTTCTGTTGTTCCGCTGGGTGCTTCTGCCACGGTGAGCCTTGACGGCTTTGTCTACGATGGCACCGGCCTTGCGCTATCTTCCGGCTCAACGCTAGGCATAAGTAACGAAATTATGGCCGACGTAGGCGTAATTACTGTCCACAAAGGTCAGGCTTTGGTAATTCAGAGCAGAGATTAGTATAATGACACGACTGGAGAGTGGGCCGGACGGTAAGGCACAGGTTTGCTAAACCTGCGGGATGAATAGTCCCGAGTGGGTTCGACTCCCACACTCTCCGCCAGGGAAGGGTCGCATAGTTGGTCTAGTGCGGCGGTCTTGAAAACCGCTAAGAGCGCAAGCTCTTCGTGGGTTCGAATCCCACCCCTTCCGCCCGCAGGCTCTCTGTATTTTTTCTTCTGACTTGTTTATACTGGGCCTATGGCTGCCACCGAAGATATTGCTTCCGCCCAAACGGAAAAACGCGATGAAGAACTGTTAGCTTGGGTTTCACCATCCCGTCTTTTTAAGCGCAGGGATAAAGAATACTTCACCAATATCGGAGCAATTGTATTTCTTCTCACGATCATCCTTGTGTTTGCCCGTGAATTTGTGCTTATCGCTGCGGTGCTTTCTATCGTGTTTCTTATCTATGTCCTTTCGACAGTCCCTCCGGAAGACGTGCGCCACCGTCTCACCACCTTAGGGGTTGAGAGTGCGGATCATTTTTATCGCTGGGAAACTCTTGAGGAGTTTTGGTTTGAAGAGCAATGGGGTCAGGTGATACTGATAATCCGTCCGGTCCTGGGGCCACGCATTCTGGTGCTATTAGGAAATGAAGACAAGCAAAAAGTGCGGGAGATTATGGTGAAGCACATTCCCTTCAGAGAAAATCCGGATAAAAGCTGGGTGGATAATGCCGCTAACTGGCTGACGCACAAAATTCCTCTGGAAAAACCTCAAAGCTAGCCATCCCTCACCCGGCGTAGTAAAATACACACTACTGCGCCCGTAGCTTAACTGGATAGAGCAGCAGATTGCGGATCTGCAGGTTACAGGTTCAATTCCTGTCGGGCGCGCACGAGCGGGAGGGCCGCGCCCTCTGAAGCTTTAGCGAAGGAGGGTTGGCTGAGCGGTTCAAAGCGACGGTTTCGAAAACCGTTCTCCCGAAAGGGAGGCACAGGTTCAAATCCTGTACCCTCCGCCACAGAGGTCACAAAGGAGGAGATCTTTATATGAAAATAGCAATCTGCGGAAGCATGCAGTTTCATCAGGAAATGCGGGATGTTCAGGCCCAGTTGACGAAGGCGGGTCACGTCGTGGTTGTACCAAAAAGCATTGAGCTTATGGATACGCAGGGATATGTACATCCTACCGAAGACGGAGAACGCATTGAGGCAAAAATTGAGCACGACTTCATACGCGAGCACTTTAAGAAGATAGAGCAGTCCGACGCAATTTTGGTTCTCAATTATGAAAAAAAAGGCATTCCGAATTACATCGGGGGCAATACATTTCTAGAGATAGGATTGGCTTACTGGCTTAACAAAAAAGTGTATCTTCTTAATCCTATTCCGGATATGGACTATATGACCGAAATGCATGCAATGCAGCCGACAGTATTGCACGGAGACCTAGGGAGTCTTAAACGTTGAGAGAAGGTCGACGTCCTGTCCGTTTTGTTTCTCCTGGGTAATAAGGGTTCGCACTGCCGATCCATCAGTGTCTACGAGCGTCAGCGTCCCGCCATGATAGCCCTTGAGCTGCGCATTGAAATTTTTTTCAATTCCTTCATACCCGTCGTATGTAGTTGTGGAGTATAACGATGAACAGCATTCGCCAAAGGTCGTGTTGGCAACAAACCCTACATTGGTAAGCGCACTTGTCCCTTGGTATCTGCCTATGGCAGGAGCCAGCGAGAGGCCCGGGAAGGATAAGAGCCTGCTCTGCTCCTCCTGCGTGAGGGGGCGACCCAGAATGGCAAGAGACACAGGGAGATTGGGAAGGGCGTTGCCGACGTACCGCTGATGGAAGGCGACAGCAGTAATATTTTTGTTGAATAACTGTTCGATCATCCCAAGCATTTCCTCTTCCCGGGCATGATCCACCTCGCCGGGCACGATGTTTATGAGAGCGCTTGGGAAATCATACGAAACGGGTTTTTTATCTCCTCCCACGATGCTTCNNATGCTTATAAGAGCGCTTGGGAAATCATACGAAACGGGTTTTCTGTCTCCTCCCACGATGCTTCCCCGTATCGCAGGATCAAGTGTCGTTATGAATTTGTGCGAAGGGGTAAATCCGTCTATGAGAACATTCCAATTCCAGGCGATTCGCCACCTCCCATCTTCCTTCAGGACAGTAAGCGTTCGTGCTTCTTCAAAGCTTCCCAGGTTTCTCGTTTTGTATGCCACTGTTAGTGGTATTTCCTGCTTCGTTTGTGTGCGGCTCCACCCGGAAGGATTAAGAACTATCTGCACATGTTCTATTTCTGCTTCGTGATATGCCGTGAGCCCTATGTTTCTGAAGTTTTCCCGTGTCGTATTTTGTCGGGCGCTGTGCGTAAGACTTTCATACATATCCTGGAAAAAACCATGCTCCCATTCGTATGTAAACTGACGGACCGTATTTTCCGGGGTGGGCAGATGTATGCGAAGTGACGCAGCCCCATTTAATAAGAGCAGTACAATCATTATTAATGAAGCGCTGCGCGCGGATAGTTTTGTGATGCCCCGTGCGGCGCCGAGATAACAAAAGGGAAGAATCAAAAGAAGATATCGGGTCCAGAAAGGAATGATCAGGTAAAATAGCATTGTAGCAAGGAAAAAAAGCCCCAACGGCCCCAGGGTTTTTCTGTTACGCCAGAAAGTTGCCGCTGCAAGCATGCTCACTGCTGGCCAGACAGGGCTCCACTCCAACATTGCTTCCCATCCACGCGAGAAAATATTTTGCGCCCATCCGGTAAGAAGAGCGACAGCAGCCGATCCATACGTGGGAAGCAGATTGCTGTGCATATAAAAAGAAACGATCCATTTTTGCACATGCAGCCAGTCAATCGGTGTATGTCCCAGCAGGAAGTACTGTGTATACGGAAGAAGATAGGAGACGGCTGCCGCGCCGACAAAGATGCCGATGGATGCGTTGCGCTTGGGACGCTGTAAGAGCGAAAGGACTCCTATGCCCATAAGCAGCGGGGCAAGGATTCCGAATTTGGTCTCAGCAAACAACCCAACTGAAAGGCCCAAGAGTGCGGGGTGGGATTTGCGTACAAGAAATAGAAAAAACACAAGCAAAAACAGAAGCTGGAGATTATCAAGCATGGTCAGCGTGGTCTGGCTTGTAAGGAGAGGATCCAGACCCAGAAGCGCCGTTGCGATAAGCGCCCAGGAGGCGGAAGGGAGAATCTGTTTCGAAAGAAGAAAAAAGACCACAAGCGTTGCCATGTAGACAAGAAGTCCGTAAACGTGGCCGTTGTTAAACAACCTCACTGTTGCGCCAATAATATATTTTCCCAGCGGAGGAACCTCAGCATTCAGAAGTGTCGGGTCTTCTCCCTGTGTGAGGCGGTATCCTTCATACAGATACAGACCGTCATCGCCGATGGTCCGCTGAGACAGCGGAAGCTTCCATTGAGAATGTTCATATTTGTCTTTCCAGTAGGTTGCATCAAAGGAAGAAAGGAATAACGCTCTGTTGGTATAGAGCATAAGTCCCAGATGAACGGCAAGAATAAGTGCGGCTATCTGTGCTAATAAACGCATACTACGGTGCTTTCATTGTATAATACTCTCGTTTGCTCTCGTAGTTTAATGGATAGAACGCGGCCCTCCGGAGGCTGTGATAGCAGTTCGACTCTGCTCGAGAGCGCTTATGAACCAAAAACAACTTACCAATCTGGTGCTTGAGGCCGCGGTTGTAAAGCGCATGCTTAGGACCGGCTGGCAGATTATGGGNNATGGAAAAAGTGTTGACCATGGCAGTGTTCCATGATTTTCATGAAGCAAGAACCGGGGACATGGATAAGATCGCAAAGTTTTATATGAGTCGCGATCAGGATAAGGCCAATAAAGATATTTTTGAGGGAGTCGACGATGATCTGCTTGTGCAGCTTACTGAGTTTGAGGAAAAACAAACATTGGAGGCCCGCATTGTGTATGAGGCAAATGTGATTGCTTTTCTTGTTGAGCTAAAGCTTCTTGTGGAAAAAGGAAATACTCATGCCCAGGAGTGGTTGGACGGAAACATTACGCGCCTGCGTCTTCCGGAGGCTGTGGCGCTCGCAAAGAGCATAGCAACCACGGACTCTCATGACTGGTGGAAAAACATCCGTCAGACGCTTCACGAAGAGTTTGCAAAGTAGCCCTATCGTTTCAGCCACAGCCTTGCTTCCTGTATGACAGCGCTCCCGGTCGTGGCAAATAGCCCGATAAACACAAGGGCACTTCCTGCAACAAATCCCGGGGTAGCCACTTCACCAAGGAAGAGAATATTAAACAGAACGGAAAACACAGCCTCGAGATATTGTTTAAGCGACGGAGTTGTTGCGGACGAGTGTTTGATTGCCCACTGGAACAGCAAATACGGAACAACCGTTATAAAAATTCCCAGATAGAGAAATAAAAGAATCATATTGGGCTGGGTAAGAGCCGGAGTGTAGTGCGCCTGATAAAAGAACAGGGCCAGAGTGGAAAAAACGACCGTTGATGTAAAGATCGCAGCGGCCGATAACTCAAGCGGAGAGATGTTGTCTTGTGCAATAGCCTTTCTTGAGCCGACAATGTAAAGCGACCAGCCCGCAACCGCGCACAGATAGAAAATATTGCCCTGCATGTCTCCGGAGATAGTTTCACCGGTTCCCAAGGAAGGAAGAACGGCAACACATAGGACTCCCAACAGACCAATAAGTATTCCAAATATTTTCCGGTGAGTAATTTTTTCGTTAATAAAACGCTGGGCAAGAAGCATGGTTACAAGCGGGACACCTGCATAGATCATTGATGCGGCATTGGCAGTTGAGGTGCGAACGCCTAAATAGAAAAAGATGATGTTTGCTGTGCTTAAAAGAGAAAGGGGAACAAGCCTAAGAAGCGTATGTATTCGTATGCGATTACGAGTCAGGAATATCGGGAGGATGACAATCGATGCTATGGCAAATCTGATAAACGCAGCGGTGAAAGGATCAAATTCCCGAACGACAATTTTAGACACGCCCGCTGTTGACCACAAAAGCGACGCACCAATAATTGCCATAAGCGCTTTGGTTCGTGAAGACATAATGAGCGGAGGAGACAGGACTCGAACCTGCGAGGGATTGCTCCCGCGCGCTTTCCAAGCGCGTGCCATAGCCACTAGGCGACTCCTCC
>JRYC01011243.1_pt1 | contig 10759 bp, 8 predicted proteins | sample 235301 | NCBI WGS metagenome assembly JRYC01 (sample SAMN03074211, study PRJNA261470) | activated sludge metagenome | biome: Common Effluent Treatment Plant; feature: Wastewater; material: Activated sludge; isolation source: activated biomass of a common effluent treatment plant treating...
GGTTGGAGAGCGGCTCGTCGAGCAACAGCACCGGCGGCTGGATGACGAGCGCCCGCGCGATGGCGACCCGCTGCCGCTGCCCGCCCGAGAGCTGGCGAGGATAGCGCTCCGCCATGCTGGACAGACGGACGAGCGCCAGCGCCTCGGCGACGCGGCGGTCCCGCTCCGCCCGGGCGACATTGCGCATCTCGAGGCCGAAGCTGACGTTGTTGGCGACGGTCATGTGCGGGAAGAGCGCATAGCTCTGGAACACGATGCCGAGCCCGCGCCGGTTCGGCGCCAGCCTGGTGATGTCCTGGCCGTCCAGGGAGATCCGTCCCGCCGTGGGCTCCACGAGCCCTGCCACCATGAGCAGCGTCGTCGACTTGCCGCAGCCGGAGGGACCGAGGAGCGAAACGAACTCGCCGCGCTCGATGCTGAGGTCGACCGCTTCGAGTACGGTCACTGTCCCATACGACTTGCTCAGCGACTCGAGTGCCAGGAATGTCATGCCGACCCCACCGGTACCGGGCCGCCGGCACCCGCTTCCACCCCACGGTCCCGGAGCAGCCGGCACCCTTTTCTGATGGGAAAAGCAGCCCACGGAGGGACCGGGTCAATCGGATTCCCGGCGCCGAGGGTTTTTTCTTATGAAAATTTCAGATAGAGGAATTGACGGTGGAACTGTCGGTCTCGGGTTCCGATATGGCAGAGAACAGCTCCCCCATCTCGAGCGCCCGGCGTGCGCTCGGCCTGCTCCGGGTCCTTGCTTCCGGCGACCCGGCGGGAATGCGGCTCATCGATGTGGCGCGGCAGGCCGGCTGCAGTCAGCCGGCGGCGCATCGCGCCCTGCGCGATCTGGTTGCCGAAGGTTTCGTCGAGCAGGCCAAGGGCGGCAAACGCTACCGCCTCGCCCTCGATTTCTTCGTGCTGGCGTCGCGGGCCGGACATACGGACGGCCTGCGGGATCTCGCGCGCCCGGCCCTGCTCCGGTTGTCATCGACCTTGACCGATACGGTCTTCCTGCTCGTGCGCAGCGGTTACGATGCGGTCTGCCTGGATCGTGTAGAGGGCCCCTTCCCGATCCGGTCCTTCACCGGCGATATCGGCGGCAAGGTCCCGCTCGGTCTGGGCCAGGGCAGCCCCACAATCCTCGCGCATCTGACGGAGGGCGAGCGGGACGCGGTGATACGTTACAATATGCCCCGCCTGCTCGATCGCGGCCTCTTCGACGAGGCGGTGCTGCGCAACATGCTCGAGGTGGCCCGCCATCAGGGCTGGATGGATATCGATACCGGCCTCATTCCCGGCATGGCGGGCGTAGGCGTTCCGGTGTTCGATTCACGTGGCCACGTCGTGGCCGCGCTCAGCGTCGGCACACTCTCCAACCGACTGCGCCCGAACCGCCTGCCCGGCATTGTCAATCTTCTGAAGGCTGAAGCTGAAGCCCTGGGCAGGAGGCTCAATCCGTTCGATACGACGCTGCGTGGCACCCTCGGCTGGGAATTGCGGCCACGAGAAGGGTTCTGATCGCCGCTGCAACTGCCGAACAGCTTGCTGGGCATCGCCGACAGCAAGATCGAGCTTCTCGTGGAATGGCGGCATGTCGTTGTGCAGGACGGCGACGGCTGCCTCGGGCTGCCTGGCGTGATGCAGAAAGCCGAGGGCATGGGAGCCGTGGGTGTCGACCAGGGCGCGCGGATTCACGCGGCCGATGCCCTTGTCTTGTCGCGAGGCTCGCCCGTGACGGCGAGGCGGTATCATCCGGCGTTCTGCGCCGGGCCCGCCGAATCGCGGGCGATCAACTTCACCGCGAACTCGGTGTAGGTCACCAGCGCGTCGGGATGCCTGATCCTCTCCGCCAGACGACGCACGCCGCTGGCGCCCAGGCACTCGCTGTCGATCCGTATCGTGGTGAGCGGGCAGGACGTCATGGCAGCGGTCGGGATGTCGTCGAACCCGATGACCGATACATCGTCGGGCACCCGCAGGCCCGCCTCGAGAATCGCCGTCATCGCACCGAAGGCGGTAGCGTCGTTGCAGCACTGAACGGCGGTGAATCGGCGTTTGCCGGGCTGCTCGAGCCGGGCCTTGACGGCGGCGTAGGCGACATCGGTGCGCATCGCCGCGAGCTCGACCACCAACTCGTCCGGATTCTGCACGCCGGCTTCGCGCAAAGCCGTTCGATGGCCCGCCAAGCGATCCCGGATCGTGGGCCGCGACGAATAGGTCAGGGCGAGAATGCGCTGGTGGCCGAAGCCGAGCAGATGTCGTGTCGCCAGATAGCCGCCGGTGCGATTGGCCGGTGCCACGGCATCGAGCCGCATCAACGGCTCGCGGCCGTTGACGATCGCCGCGGGAATGCGTCGCCGCAGCAGGCTTTCGATCAGGGCCTCATCCTGCATGGACAGCAGAAGGTAGCCATCGGGTGAGGCACCGCTTCCCTCCAGGGCCGAGTGCCCCGGGCCGAGCAGGCTGAGCGAGAGCGCGATCCCCAGCTCGCGGCATTCCTTCTCGATGCCGCGCATGAGGCCGTGGACGAAGTCGCCTGCACCCACCTCCATGACATTGAGGTTCGAGACGATGACGAAGGTCGACGCCGCGGCGACGGCGCCCGCATAGTTGAGATGTTCCGCGGTGGACTGGACGCGGGCACGCACCGCCGTGGAAATGCCCGGTGCTCCGCTCAGCGCGCGAGAGGCCGTGCTGATCGACACGCCGGCCTCCTCCGCGACGTCGCGCAGCGTGACCTTCATGCTCGGCCCTCGTGCCAGGCCGCCGGCTTCCGGCATGGGTTGGGGCCGCACGCCGGACTCACGAGCCCGGGAGGGTGGGCAGCCGGTGCGGCGCCAACCTCACGTCACGCTGGCCGCAGCGCCGCTCGGTCATGCTCCCCCTACGTCATAGCTGGCCACCTGTCGCTGCCGGTGTCGGCCATATTGCGTGGTTCGTCAAGTTTGCAGTCGCAATGCAATTTCGCATTTTTTGCGAAATGAGCCTTGACACGTTGCGGCGGCATCGGTCTCTTGACGCTGCCTGCCTTGCAGCGGGACGCGCGAGGACAGGTGGAGGCGGAGCGCAGAGGGAAAGCGCGCTCATGACAACGAAACGTCGCTCCAGGCTCGGCCCCGGCTCGCCTTCACACGACAGCCATGGTGAGCCGGTGCCCTTTGAACGGGATCAGGACTCGATAGAGGCGCGCCGGCCAGGCAAGGCGCAGCCGCCTGTCGTCGACCGCGATCTCCTCGAGGACGGGCGTCCCGGCGCCGGACAGACGGATGTCGCCCAGCCCTTCGATGTGCAGCGCGTCGGCGGTGAGCATGGGACGAAAGCAGAGCATCAGCGACAGCACGGCGGCCCGGTCGCCATCGTGAAGGTCCTCGACCTCGACGCCCCGGCCGTTGAGCAGGCGGATCGTGCGGCGATAGCTGCGCAGCGCCGCGGCCGGCGGATAGGCACCGGCGAGATCCATCGAGATGCGGGCTTCGTTTTCGCCGAAGGCAACCTCGACGTCGCCGGCCGCGAAATCCCCGCCAGCCTCCTGCATGACGCCGTCGAACGTCGGCAGGTTGTGGAACGCCGACTGCATCGTCCAGATCTCGTAGCGCCGCGGCGAGAACGTCCTGGCGGAATAGCTCTCGACGCCCACGTCGATGAGGAACGGCCTGCCATCCTTGTAGAGGATGAGGCTGCCGACATCGTTGTGGTTGTGGCTGTCGCCATTGTCGCCGGTCTTGACGGCGAGGTCGTAGCGGCCGTCCCGGGCGATGAACAGCCCAACGCTCGGGTAGTAGATATTCCGTCTCCGGATCGGGCCGGGGTGGCGTGCGACCATCGTCGAGGCGGTGAAGGCCGCCTGCAGGCGATAGAGGAGATTGATCTCCTCCGGCAGGTCGGGAGCGTCATGCCTCGCCCCATCCATGATGGCGAAATCGGCGAGGGCGTCGGAGCCGACGGCCAGGCCGAAAAGGAATTCCCGCGCGCTGCAGGCCTCCATCAGCGCCGAGCAGTCGGCGAAATTGAAACAGCGCCCGTCGCGGACGTGCAGGTCGACGATGTACTCGGCAATGTTGCGCAGCTTCGGCTCCCGCCACAGGGGCGCAAAGAGGCCGGGAGCCGCGGCGTCGAGGACGGCCAGGGCATTGAACAGGCAGAGCCCGGCGTGCCGGTAGTAGAAGGCGCCCTCCACGCAGGCCCCGTCTTCACCATAGCTGTCGAGAAAGGCGTCGAGGCTGCGGGCGGCCCGCTCGACAGTGGCGCGACGCGTCGACTGATCCGTAGGGCGTGCGAGCACCGCCACCAGCAGGTTCTGTGTGCACCAGGCGGTCCAGTTGTTCATGGGCTGGTCGCCGCCGCCCATCCACCAGAAGTGCCGCGTGAGGTAGGGCTCGACCGCGCGCGCCCGCAGCTCCCGGTCGATGCGCCGGACCACCTCCGGGCTGACCGCGTCCAGCTCCGCCCCCAGAAGGGTGGCGATCACGGCGAGCTGGGCCGCGGTCTCGGCGGCGAAGAGATCGACGACCGGGACGGAGCTGTCGGGAAGCGGCAGGCGCGGCCCGCCGCGGACATGGCTGTTGTGGGCCGGCAATTGCCAGCCGCTCTCCTCGCAGACAGCGAAGATGCCGTCGATGACGGCATCGAGGAAGCGCCCGCTCCCCTCGGCGCCTTCGGCCATGACCAGCGCATTGAGCATGCGACGCCGCGCAAAATAGCGATCCTCGAAGGCCGCGCGGTCGCCGGTGCGGGAAAAGGCAAGGTAGGAGGTGGCCGGCAATGTCGGCCACGCCGCCGCCAGCGTCGTCTCGCCGCGTGCTATGAGACGGTCCCGTACCGTGCCGGGGAGCCCCTTCCAGGGCTCCCGGTCGCGAACGGGGGGCGCCGGCCGAAAGTCCCGCAGGAGGGGAGGCAGTCCGGCGAGCCTCTCGGTGAACATGAGCTGCGGCTCCTCCCGCCACCGCCGGCCGCGAGCCGTCCGGTTGGCGGGGGGCACGATAGAGGTGCCGCACCCGCCTTCAAGCCGGCTCGCGATATCGGGCCGTACTCGCCGCTGTACGGCCTGTCCGGAGCCGAGCCGAGAGAGGATGGCCGGCGTGCCTAGCACTCTGTCCGGCGGCAGGATGGCGGTCGCGACCGGCGTCGGCGGCGCAGTCGCCTCGACGCGCCCCGCCGTCTCGAGACGACTGCGCCAAGTGCAGAAGATGCTGATCGCCTACTCGTTCATCGCACCGAATTTCGTCGGGTTCGCGGCTTTCACCTTGGGGCCGATTCTCTTCGCCTTCGCGCTCGCCTTCATGCACTGGGACGGGTCCAATCCGATCACCTTCGCTGGGCTCGACAATTTCTGGCGGCTGTTCTCGGACAAGGCCTTCATGGCCGCACTCTGGAATACGATCGTTTATACGATTTTCTCGGTTCCTTTGACGCTCGCCTGTGCATTGGCTCTTGCCGTTCTATTGAACAGGAAAATATACGCGAGGAATTTCTTTCGGACGGTTGCGTTCTTTCCGTACGTCGCCTCGCTCGTCGCGGTAGCCGTCGTCTGGAACATGCTCTTCAATCCGGAGATGGGGCCTGTCAACATGGCCCTCTATACGCTGGGAGTTGATCCGGCGAATCTGCCGGGCTGGGCCGCAGACAGGCATTGGGCGATGGTCACCGTCATCCTGTTCGGCATTTGGAAGAGCATGGGCTACTACATGGTCATCTATCTGGCCGGCCTTCAGGGAATCAACGCGGACCTCTACGAGGCGGCGAGCCTCGATGGCGCCAACGCCTGGCAGCAGTTCTGGTCCGTCACCGTGCCGCAGCTGGCGCCGACGACCTTCTTCGTGACCATCATGCTCACCATCCAGTCGTTCAAGGTCTTCGATCAGATTTACATGATCACGCAGGGCGGGCCGGGCACGGCCACGCTCGTGCTCGTCTATCACATCTACAACGAGGCGTTCATTTCCTGGGACCTGGGCTATTCCAGCATGGTGGCGCTGGTGCTTTTCGTGCTGGTTCTGATGGTGACCGTCATCCAGTTTCGCCGCAGTGGCGAGGCCTGAGATGGACGGCGCCATGAGGATCTCGGGATACGAAGTCAATTGGGCGACCGTTGCCGTCTACGCCGTGGCGATCGCCGTGACCCTCATCATGCTGGCCCCGTTCGCCTGGATGCTGTCCGCCTCGCTGAAGCTCGACCGCGACGTCTTCGCCTTCCCGATAGATTGGATTCCAGACGAGCCGCGTTGGCAGAACTACGTAGACATATGGACAAAAATTCCATTGGCTCTGTTCATTTTCAACACTGCCAAGATTACGGTCATCGTGACCCTGTTGCAGTTGTTCACGTCCAGCTTCGCAGCCTATGCCTTTGCAAAGCTGCAATTTCCCTATCGTAACGTGTTGTTCATCGGCTATATCGCGACCATCGCCATGCCGTGGCAGGTCTACATGGTGCCGCAGTTCCTTCTGATGCGCGAGCTCGGCCTCAACAACACGCATCTGGCGCTGATCTGCCTCCAGGCATTCACGGCCTTCGGCGTCTTCCTGATGCGCCAGTTCTACATGTCGATCCCGGACGAGCTGTGCGAGGCAGCACGGATCGACGGCATGAGCGAGTACCAGATCTGGCGGCGCATCATGTTGCCTCTGTCGATGCCGGCGCTTTCGACGCTGACGATCTTCACCTTCGTCACGACGTGGAACGATTTTCTCGGGCCGATGATCTACCTGACCAAGACCGAGCTGAAGACGATACAGATCGGCCTGCGCATGTTCATCTCGCAGTATTCCGCGGAGTACGGGCTCATCATGGCGGCGTCGGTGGTGGCGTTGATCCCGGTGCTGATCGTGTTCCTGGCGTTGCAGCGGTTCTTCGTCGAGGGCGCAGCCTCCTCCGGGCTCAAGGGCTGAGACCATGAAGGCGCCCGCGCAACGCCCGGCCGTTTCGCGGTGGATGGCGTGCCGCTTCCTCGCCGAGGGGCCCGGCGTTCCGGAGGATGCGCCGAGAAAGGCCGGCCTGTCGCTGTTCGCCGAGACAGTCCGCCGGGAATGGTGGGAGCTGATCAGGCTCAACCTCGTGTTCATCCTGTTCTCGCTGCCGCTGGTCACGCTTCCAGCTGCACAGCTGGCCGTCACCCGCGTCTGCGTCGCGATGATCGAGCATCGGAACTACTACACGCTCAGGGAATTCTGCGAGGCCTTCCGCGCGAGGTTCGCCTCGGCGACGCTCGTCGGCTGCGCCCTCGCCGTCGGCATGTCGATCGCGAGCCATGCGCTCGCGGCCTATGCCCGGATGGCGTCGCAGCACCTGGTCTTCTCGGTGCCAGTAGCCGTGGCGCTCTCGATCTGCGTACTGCTTCCGCTCTACGGAGCGCATCTTTTCGTCCTGCTGGCGAGGCGCCCGGAGCCGCTGCGCCGGTTGCTGCGGCCAGCCTTCCTCGGCCTGCTCGCCAGGCCCGCGCCCGCGGCCGTGGCGCTCGTCTTCGTCATTGCGCTGTGGTCGGTGCAGATCGTCTTCTATCCGATCTCGTTCTTCGTGACGGTTACCTTCAATTTCTCGCTGGGCACGCTCGCAATGACGTTCGCGGTTCACGGGGGGGCGAGCCGCACGCTCTCGCCGGACGAGGTCTCAAACGCTGCAGTGCTCAATGACCGGCGTCGCATCCTGCACGCCAGCTAGAAAGGAAAACACATGTCGGGGAAGTGGTTGAGCAGATCGCTCGCGATGGTGACGGGAGGTCTCGCCCTGGTCGCCATGGGCATGCCGGGGGCGGCCATGGCCCAGTCTTCGGAGCCGGTGACGCTGCGGTGGGCGCTTTGGGACTGGAACGCCGTCGCCTACTACCAGCCGGTGATCGACGCCTATCAGGCCAAGCATCCCAACGTGAAGATCGAATATGTCGATCTCGGCTCGGCCGACTACCAGACCATGGTCCAGACCCAGCTCGCCGGCGGAGCCGATGATCTGGACCTCGTCTCGATCAAGGACGTGCCGGGCTACGCCAACCTCCTTCGCGCCGGCCTGCTCCACGATCTCAGCCAGTCCGCGGCCGCGAACAAGCTCGATCCCGCCCCGTATGGCGGGCTGATCGAGGAGCTGACCGTCGACGGCAAGCTGTTCGCCCTGCCGTTCAGCTCCAACTTCTGGCTGACCTACTACAACAAGGATCTGTTCGACGCCGCCGGCGTCGCCTATCCGTCCAACGACATGACGCTGGCCGATTTCGACGAGCTCGCGCGCAAGCTGACCAGCGGCATGGGACCGAACAAGGTCAGTGGTGCCCTGTTCCACGTCTGGCGCTCCACGGTGCAGCTTCCCTGCATCCTCGACGGTGAGCACACCGTCCTCGACGGCAAGTACGACTTCCTGAAGCCCTGCTACGAACGGGCCCTCGCCCTGCAGGAGGACGCGGTGGTGCCGTCCTACGCATCGCTCAAGACCTCGAGCACGCACTACTCGGCACCCTTCTACAACAACAAGGTCGCGATGCTGCCGATGGGCAGCTGGTTCATCGCCACGCAGATCGCCAAGGTGAAGAGCGGCGAATCCAAGAGCGCCAACTGGGGTCTCGTGAAGTTCCCGCACCCCGAGGGCGTGGCCGCCGGCACGACGGCGGCGCAGCTCACCGCCATCGGCGTCAACGCCAACTCGGCGCACAAGGAGCAGGCGGCCGACTTCGCCAACTTCATCGCCGGCCCCGAGGGCGCCAAGATCGTGGCGGCGACCGGGACGATCCCGGCGTTCAGGACCGACACGGTCATCGACACGATCACCGCGCTCGACGGCTTCCCCAAGGATGCCAACAGCCGCGAGGCGATGAAAGTCACCCGCAGCTATCTCGAGATGCCGGTGAACCCGTTGGCGCCGAAGATCGAGGTCGTGCTCAATCGCGCGCACGATGCCATCATGACCGACAACATTTCGATCGAGGACGGCCTGAAGGAGATGGACGAGGGCGTCCAGGCCATCAAATGAGCCGGGCGGGATCCGGGCAGCGGCCCGGATCCCCGGAACGCGCCGTGGAAGGCCTGACGTGACCCACGATCCGCTCGTCGCCAATCCCCTCCATCCGAATCCGCTGCGCAGTCGGTCCGACGTGCAGCGGGCGGTGCGCGACCTGTTCGCACCGCTGCGTCGCTACTTCTCGGAGGGCGGCGCGCGCGTGCGCCTGAGTGCCGCCGCCGCCCATTTCGACCGGGCCGCGGCCGACCTCGAGGGGTTCGCGCGGCCGCTCTGGGGGATCGTGCCGCTGGCCGTCGGCGGCGGCGCCTTCGACCACTGGCAGCTCTATCGCCGCGGCCTCGTCAACGGCACCGATCCCGGTCATCCCGAATATTGGGGCGACATCCACGACATCGACCAGCGGCAGGTGGAGCTGGCGGCGATCGGCCTGGCGCTTCGCCTGGTCCCGCAGCACCTGTGGGAGCCGCTCGACGCGGCTGCCAAGCACAAGGTGGCGGCCTACCTGTTGCGGGGGCGCGAGCATGCCTTCGTCGACAACAACTGGAAATTCTTCCGCGTGCTCATCGACCTGGGGCTGCTCCACTGCGGCGTCGAGGTCGATCCGGCGAAGCGGCTGCAATATCTCGACGAGATCGAAGGCTTCCATGTCGGCGACGGCTGGTATCGTGACGGCCCGGTTCGTCGGGTCGACCATTACATTCCTTTCGCCTTCCACTTCTACGGACTGCTCTACGCAACGCTGGCCGAGGGAGATGCTGCGCGCGGAGCGGTCTACCGCGAACGTGCCGCGCGCTTCGCCCACGACATCCGCCACTGGTATGCCGCGGACGGCGCCGCGCTGCCGTTCGGTCGAAGCCTGACCTACCGCTTCGCGGCCGCGGGTTTCTGGGGAGCCCTGGCCTTCGCCGGGGTCGAGGCGCTGCCCTGGGGCGAGATCAAGGGCTACTATCTGCGCCATCTGCGCTGGTGGGCCACCAAGCCGATCGCCGATCGCGACGGCGTGCTCTCCGTCGGCTACGGCTATCCCAATCTGCTGATGAGCGAGAGCTACAATTCCGCCGGCTCTCCCTATTGGGCGATGAAGGCGTTCCTGCCGCTGGCCCTGCCCGAGAGCCATCCTTTCTGGACCGCCGCAGAGGCAGCACCGCCGGATTTCCCCGAGCCCGTGCCGCTGCGTCATCCCGGCATGGTGGCGATGCATACCCCGGGCAACCTCGTGGTCCTGTCGACGGGCCAGGAGCACGCCCGGATGCGGCACGCGGCCGAGAAATACGCCAAGTTCGTCTACTCGACGCGCTACGGCTTCTGCATCGAGGGCGACGATCGCCATTTCGCCGCGGCAGCCTTCGACGGCATGATCGGCTTCTCCGGCGACGGCGTGCATTTCCGCATGCGCGAGAGCAACGAGCTGGCGCTGATCGCCGGAGACCGGCTGCATGCCCGCTGGCGGCCCTGGCCCGACGTGCTGGTCGAGACCTGGCTGGTCCCGGCCAGCCCCTGGCACCTGCGCATCCACCGGATCACCACGCCGCGGCCGCTGCACACGAAGGAAGGCGGCTTCGCCATCGAGCGCGCCGATTTCGCGGCCGACCTCTGCGAGGATCGTGCTGGCCATGCCGCGGCCTACGGCGCGGCAGACGTCAGCGCCATCCTCGACCTGTCACCCGATCGGCCGCCGCGCGACGGGCGGACGGCGAGCCCGATCGCCAACACCAACCTCGTCGTCGCCAAGGCCCTGCTGCCGCAACTGTCGGGCGAGATTGCGGCCGGGACGACGGTCCTGGTCACGGCGGCAATGGCGCTGCCCGCCGGCGGGCCGGCGACGAC
>JRYC01011438.1_pt1 | contig 10722 bp, 12 predicted proteins | sample 235301 | NCBI WGS metagenome assembly JRYC01 (sample SAMN03074211, study PRJNA261470) | activated sludge metagenome | biome: Common Effluent Treatment Plant; feature: Wastewater; material: Activated sludge; isolation source: activated biomass of a common effluent treatment plant treating...
GAGAGTGGCAAAAAGAGTGGGCTAAAATCGAGCGATGCTGAAATGCCCAAAATGCGAAGCCACGACGCGCCAGAATAAATCTGGCAAAACGGAGGCAGGTTCACAGCGCTATCGCTGTATGCATTGCCAACGTAAATACACACCCGCACCGAAGCAACAAGGTTACTCTGCCAAGGTACGCCAGCGAGCGCTGGAAATGTATGTGGATGGAGGCAATTTTCGTCGCATTGCTCGCCATCTGAAGGTCAGCCATCGAACGGTATCGCTTTGGGTTACTGCTCATGCAGAAACCTTGCCTGCGGCACCAATACCCGAAACGGTGAAAGAGGCAGAAATGGATGAGTTGTTCACCTTCATCGGTGATAAAAAAACGAAATCTACCTGATGACGCTGGTGGATCGCCAAACGCGCTGTATTTTGGGATGGTCGGTTGTTTGGTCTCGCACTCAGGAAGCCCTCCAGCGCATGGTGGATGAAGCACCGAAGGCGAATTGGTATTACAGCGATGGTTTTGATGCGTATCAATGGCTTTGGTATCACTTTGGAAGGTACCAGGTTTCGGTAGGTAAGGCAGACACTTTTTCAGTCGAAGGCGACAATGCCGAGTTCCGTCATTACCTGGCGCGCTTGGTTCGCAAATCGCGGTGTTTTTCTCGTTGCCCGTATGCTCTGGAATGTGCGATCCGATTATTCGTGTACTGTTTCAATCGCAGGCAACTTTACAAACAACAGTTTCCAAACTACTCAGCCCATGTGATGGACTTTGTGAGCCCACCTATTTAGCCACTCCCCGCATCTAAAGGTATTATACCCTGCGCCACTCTCCGTTTATAATCACCAGTTCGAGGAATCCCACCATGTCGTTATCAAACAAAATCGAAGAATGGATGAAAGAAGCCGAAGAGCGACCTGAGTCCGCGGTGACGATCGTGCGGCTCATCGCCAGGCGTTTGCGCGAGTTGAGCGAACGGGATGAGGAACTGTTGGCAGAAAATATCGCCTTGCAGAACGGCACGCGCGTGGAGGAATATCAAAAGCGCATCGCCCACCTCGAATATCAACTCGACCTGATCAAGCGGCGGTTCGGCGTGGACGAAGGCACGCTGGTCGAACTCCCCACCCAGCCAGTCGAAGCGTCAACGCCCAACTTGTTGGTTTACAACGCGCAGGGACGAATCTTCCGCATCGAATTGAATTCGGATGCAAAAGAACTCGGTCGCATCACGAGCGACATGTCCAACGATCACGAGCCGCCGCGCATCCTCGCCCTCCCATCGAATGAGGAAGCGTTGTTGCTGTACACATCGGGACGAGTCGGCACATATAAAGTGAGCGACATTCCGCTCATCGAACTCGGCGGCGCGTGGGAGTGGAGTCAAGCCGCGTTGCCCGATGAACCTCGCGCGGGCGAACTGCTCGCGTGCATCACGCCGTTCTCGCGTCTGCCCCTCTCCGATTTCTTTTTGCAGATCAGCCGCCGCGGTTGCGCGAAGAAGACGATGACATCCATGGCCCAATCCGTTCTCAACAATCATTACATCGGCAAAGGCGCGATACAAAAATCCGATCAGCCGTTCGACCTCATGCTCTCGCACAAAAATGACCACGCGGTCTTCGTCACGTATGAGGGCAAGGTCATCGCCTTCGACGTGGACGACCTCGCCTACGCCACCGAGGAGCGCGTCAAACTTTCTGCAACCGATTATGTCATCGCGTCGTTCATCACGCACGCCGATGATTCACTTGTCTTCGTCACGCAAACGGGCAAAGTGATTCACCGCGAAAGCAAAAGTATTGACACATCCAAATCGTCCACCGCAAAAGGACAATCGTTGATTCCTCCATCGCGGCTCGAGCAGGGAGTCCGTTTTATGGGCGCGGCGTCGGTTCGGGATTCGGACTCAATTGTCGCGCTCGACGCTTCGGGGCGACTCACCATCCATCAAGCGGATTCACTCACGGGAAGCGGTTCGATCGCAGCCGAGGCTTGGATCCTCTCCATCGGGCTGATTCAGGCTGACGGGGGAAAGAAGCGGACGTCAAGGTGAGTCGCATGTTTGAGATCAGAATCAATTATCAGCGTGGATCATGTTCATTAAGTAGAAATCATCCCAGAAATGTCACCCTGAGCGATAGCGAAGGGTCTCTGTCACGACAATGCGAGACTCTTCGGTCGCAACAATCGCTCCCTCAGAGTGACATGATATTGTTGATGTGAGGAGAATCCATGAGTCTCAGAGTCGGCATTGACTTCGGCACATCCAATTCGGGAGTCGCGGTCTACGATGGACAGCGAGTCCGCGTTCTGCCTGTGGACCCGAAAAATGTTTTGCCTGAAGTCATCAAGACCGTGTTGTACATCACGAAAGAGTATCGCGCGTATCTCGGGCAGGAGGCGGTGGAGACGTATTACCGCGATAACGTGAACCGACAGCGGCGCTATGTGAAGCAATGGGCGGGCGAGATCGAATATCGCGGCGCGGATATGTTTTACATGCGCGATATTTTTGTGTATGTGGACGAGTTGAAACCTGGGCGGCTGTTGCAATATCTCAAGACCGCATTGCGCAAGGACAATTACAAAGGCACGCAAATCTTTGAACGCTATTACAGCGTGGGCGATCTGGCGCAGACGTATTTGAGTCTGTTGAAGAAACGCGCCGAAGATGTGTTGGGCGAAACGATTGACGCAGTGACGTTGGGACGCCCCGTCAAATTTTCCGAGTCGCCTGAACTCGATCACAAAGCGCAAGAGACATTGCGCGCGGCGGCGCATGAGGCAGGCTTCAAAGAAGTGGACTTTGAACTGGAGCCGATCGCCGCGGCGTTGGATTACGAGCAATCCATTACCAAGCCGCAGAACGTCGTCATCTTCGACTTCGGCGGCGGCACGCTCGACATCGCCGTGATGCGACTCGGCGACGGCGACCCTTCGACAGGCTCAGGGCGCAAGGTCTATGCCAGCGGCGGCGTGGACATCGCAGGCTCGGACTTCGACCGCGCGATCATCGAGAAACGCATGTTGTCGCATTTTGGTTACGGCAAGGTCAAACATCATCCTGAGATCATGCAGATGATCGAGGCTGTCCCCGATTGGATGGCGCTCCCCGAAATGGGCACGCCCATCAACAAGAATATTTTAGACAAAGCGGTTCAGGCAAAGGTTGCGCCCGTCCGTTTGAGGGCGTTGGAGCATTTGATCTACAACGACCTGGCTTTTACATTTTATAACCGCGTCGAAGCAGGGAAGATCGCTCTTTCATCTGATGGCGCGACGGTCATCACTCTGGAAGATAAAGACATCGCGCTGTGGGAACTGTACACACGCTCGCAATTTGAATCCGATATTTATCATTATCTCGTAGATGTGGAAAAAGTTTTGCTCGATACGATTGCCAAATCAGGACTCGACATCCAAGAAATTGACGCGGTCGTGAAAACGGGCGGCTCGTCGAATATCCCGCTGTTCACGGGGATGCTGGGGAGACTCTTTGGGGCGGAGAAGGTGAAAGAGTCGAACGCGTTCAGTAATGTGGTCGCTGGGCTGGCGATCAAGGCAAGGATGTAGGGAAGGCGGCGCGGACTTGTGAGATTACGAAGAAGGCTTTTTAGATAAAGGTCATACGCTAAAGCCTAAAACTGCTATAATTAAAAGTATGGAAAATATCGGCTTGCAAGAATCGACAAAATTAATGTTTTTCAAAGAGAAGGAAATCCGCGTTGTATCCTTGTTTTCAGGATGCGGCGGCATGGACTTGGGTTTTACTGGCGGGTTTGAGTTTCTTGGAAAATATTATCCAGAAACGCCGTTTGACATTGTTTGGGCAAACGACATCAACGGCGCGGCTTGCCGCACATATAAAAAGAATATCGGTCAACATATTGTAGAAGGCGATATATGGAAAGCCATGGAGGAAATGCCGACCAATGTAGATATTGTAATTGGCGGGTTTCCATGCCAAGATATTTCTATAAACGGCAAAGGCGCTGGAGTAGACGGAAAACGAAGCGGGCTATATCGCGCCATGGTTGAAGTCGTATCAAAAATCCGCCCAAAAGTTTTTGTGGCTGAAAATGTCAAAGGACTTCTCATGAAGCATAACGAAAAGTCTTTGAAACAGATTTTGTCTGATTTTCGCGGACTTGGCTATGACGTGAGTTATCATCTTTATAACGCAGCTGATTATGGCGTTCCGCAGACTCGCGAGCGTGTTTTTATCGTAGGCACTCGCCCAGACGTAAAAAAATTCAGCCCTCCCGCGCCTATAGACGATAAACCCATTACTTCGCAAGAGGCTATTGGCGACCTTGAATCGGTTGAGTTAAACCCTGATATCAATCATGTATGGAGTTTAGCAAACAAGAGTTCAGATCAAGGCAACCGCAAATTGAAGGCAGATAGACCTGGTTATACGATCAGGGCGGAATGTCATGGAAATATTCAATTCCATTATTCCCTCCCGCGCCGAATTTCCATGCGCGAAGCGGCGCGTTTCCAATCATTTCCAGACACGTTTATCTTTGACTCGAAATTGCGCGAAACCGAGCGGCAAGTTGGAAACGCCGTTCCGCCTGTTTTGGCTTGGCATATGGCAAACGCCGTGCTAGCCACGCTAACAGACGGTGAAAAATGAACGAGGAAGAATTTGAGCGGATATTAGATATCGTGTGCGAAAAGCTCACGAACGAAGCGAACAATAAGGTTTTTCAAAAAGCAAATGAATTTGAAAATCGAGTTCGAGAGGTTCTGCAAGAATCTGTAAAAGATGATTCGTCAATTTCCATAGACTTCGCTCCCAATCCGCAAGCTTTTCCCGATATCGCAGTCGGTCAATTTGGAGTCGAAGTCAAATTTACTTTGAACGATACTTGGCGAAGCGTCGCCAATAGCGTGTTGGAAACCAATCGGATCGAATCGGTTGAAAAAGTTTATCTGGTCTTTGGAAAAATGGGCGGCAAACCAGAAGTTCGCTGGGGGGATTACGAACAAAGCGTTATTCACGTTCGCACTTCTCATGTTCCCCGTTTTGAAATTGAACTTTTCGCAAATCGCTCTTTGTTCGATTTGATGGGAATTTCGTATGATGATTTTCGCCGTCTTCCAATGGAAGAAAAAATGCGGCACATCCGCGGATACGCCCGCTCTCGTTTACATGAAGGCGAAAGATTGTGGTGGCTGGAAGACACGCCCGACTCTGAACACACGCTTCCAATTCAGGCGCGGCTTTACACCAGCCTGCCTGCCGAAGAGAAGAAACGCCTTCGCGCCGAAGCGGCGCTCCTTTGCCCTGGCATTGTTGATTCAAGTCGAGCTAGAAACAAATATGACGACGTAGTGCTTTATTTGCTAACATACCATGGGGTTATCAGCCATCAAGCGCGGGATCTTTTTTCCGCTGGCAGCGTGGCAAACCCAGGAAACGACGACGCAGGCGGTCTTTACATTGAGCGCTCTCTCAAGCTGATTGAAAAAGAAATGTTCGAAGCCGCGCTTGAAATGGACGACGCTCTATTTGTTGAATATTGGGGAGAATCAGTAAAACCTCAAAACAGAATACGCCGCTGGCTTGAAAAAGCGGACGCCATTGCAAAAGATTGGACGCCTTCCAAAAAGCTGTTTCGATCAAAATAATATCTCGGTTAAGCCATGACAGATGTTTTTAGCAAAGAAAAACGCTCGCAGGTTATGAGCATTATTCGCTCTAAAGGCAATAAGTCCACAGAGATTGCTCTGATAAGCGTTTTTAAGTATCATAAAATCTCTGGATGGCGTCGAAATTTCAAACTTTTAGGAAAACCCGATTTTGTCTTTCCGAAACAAAAAGTCATTGTATTCGTTGATGGATGTTACTGGCATGGTCATAGTTGCAGAAAACGCAAACCTGGTCATAACAATAAATATTGGAAAGAGAAAATATCAAAAAACAAAAAGAGGGATGCTTTTGTAACAAAGGAACTAAAAAGGGATGGGTGGAAAGTAATTAGAATCTGGGAGTGTGAAATCAGAAAGCATAAATACACCCGAAAAATAAACAACATTAGATCATTACTGTAACAGGTTCAGCAGCGACATTCTTTCTCTATCGCTCCAACGCCTCCCGAAAACTCCCCGCGAACTCCCTCGCCGCCTCAACGGGAGTTTCACTCCCCCCAATCGCCTTCACACACGCCGTTCCAACAATCACGCCATCAGCCATCTTCCCAACCTCTTTGGCTTGTTCGGGCGTGCTTATTCCAAACCCCACACAGACGGGAATATCCGTATGCTTGCGGACGTTTGCAATCAAATCCGACAAACCTTCTGCAATCGCTTTCCTTTCTCCTGTAATTCCAGTCACCGAAACTAAATAAATAAATCCTTTTGCATTGCGGGCGATTCTTTCCATGCGTTCGGGAGGCGTGGTTGGCGCAAGCATTTGAATTAACGGTAGACCTCCATCCTGAGCGGAGCGCAGCGAAGTCGAAGGACGATTTGAATCATCCATCTGCGCTTCGACTGCACTCCTCGTTACACTCGTCGCTCCGCTCAGCGCGGACATGAATTCCTCCGCCTCCTCCATCGGCAAATCAGGGACGATGAACCCGTCCGCGCCTGCCTCCGCCGCATCACGGACGAATTTCTCCAGTCCATACGCCAGCATGGGGTTGTAGTAGCCCATCAGCACCAGCGGAATATCCACTCCGCGTTGACGTAGCTTCCTCACCGCTTCAAGCGACTTTTTGACCGTGATTCCCTTTTCCAAAGCAACTTGCGTGGCATGTTGAATCACAGATCCATCCGCCAGCGGATCGGAGAAGGACAGCCCCACCTCGATCAAGTCCGCGCCGCTGTTTGCTAAGGCTTCGATCACATCAATGGACGTGTCCAAGTCTGGGTAGCCTAACGGGAAGTAAGGCATGAAGATCGGTTTGTTCTTAAATGCGTTTTCGATTCGGTTCATGAATCTTCCTTTATTGCTCTACAAGGAATGAATTCACTTGCTTGAGAATTCCTTGATAGTCAATTTTTTCAAAATCAGTTGTATCTACTTCGATAACCAAACCGCCAATATCAAGAATTTGCGGTTTCTCGTCAGCAAGATATTTATAAAGTTCATCAAGAACATCGTTATCACCATGTCCTGGATGACGATTACCCGTTTTAGCACGCGCTTTGAATCTTTCAAAGAGTATTTCTTTGGTTGAGTGGCAAATAATTTGAACGCTACCTGCGTCAAACTTTTCTTTTAGATCTTGAAATCTTGGCGTAGATATTGGCGGATGAAATGAATTATCCATGATGATTGAATTACCAACACCCAGTTCCGCATCGGCAAAATAAAACATCAAGTCAACGCTCGCCCGCCCAAGCAACTGAGCCCATGGACGGTCTTTCCAACCCAATCTCTCAAATAATATTTCGCGGATGTTATCTTTGCTGACAAGCGGCAATTCGAGTTCTTGCGAAAGCCATTTTGCAAGAGTTGATTTTCCTGATGCTGGTCTGCCTGTGACGATAATAACTTTAGGTTGTTGATTCTTCATTTTCTTAGACGGGTTATTCATCCATCATAAATTTCTTTGCTTACTTGTGGTATCGATACGCTCCTCACTCCGTTCGTCGCTACTCGACCACCGATTTCACCACTAATCTCTAATTCTCTAATTCTCCAATTTCTTTTATCACAGTATTCAAATCCTTATCACCTCTACCCGACAAATTCACCAAGATGATTTCATCCTTCCTCATCGTGGGTGCTCTCTTAATCACCTCCGCCACCGCATGGGACGACTCCAGTGCGGGAATGATTCCCTCCGTGTGGCATAACATCTGAAAAGCATCCAGCGCCTCCGCATCCGTTGCGGATGTGTAAAACGCGCGTTCGGTATCGCGCAACAACGCGTGTTCAGGACCGACTGCCGCGTAATCCAACCCCGCCGAGACGGAATGTGTCTCTGCAATTTGACCATCTTCATCTTGCAACACATACGTCCGCGTGCCGTGAATGACTCCCACGCGTCCCTTCGACGGGTCGCCGAATCTCGCCGCGTGTTTGCCCGACTCAATTCCGCTTCCGCCCGCTTCGACGCCGATCAACTCGACATGTTCATCATCCACGAATCCGCTGAAGACTCCGATCGCGTTCGACCCGCCGCCCACGCACGCGACGACCGTATCAGGCAAACGTCCCACCTCCATTAGTATCTGTTCACGCGCTTCCGTTCCGATCACGGATTGAAACTCTCGCACAATAGTCGGATACGGATGCGGTCCCAGCGCAGAGCCAAGCAAGTAATGTGTGTCGCGCACATTCGTTACCCAATCGCGGATCGCTTCGTTGATGGCGTCCTTCAACGTTTTGGTCCCAGAGTTAACTGGTCGCACTTCCGCGCCCAACAATTTCATGCGAAACACATTCGGCTCCTGCCGCGCAATGTCAACCGAGCCCATGTACACCACACAGTCCAATCCCAACAACGCCGCCGCCGTCGCCGACGCGACTCCATGCTGCCCCGCGCCCGTCTCTGCGACGATGCGCCCCTTCCCCATCCGCTTCACAAGCAGCGCCTGCCCCAACGCGTTGTTGATCTTATGCGCGCCCGTATGCGCCAAATCTTCGCGCTTCAAATAAATTTGCGCGCCGCCTAATTTTTCAGATAATCTTTTTGCATACGTCAATGGCGTGGGTCGTCCCACAAACGATGCCATCAATTTGTTAAATTCTTTTTGAAATTCAACATCCGTTCGTGAAGCAACGAAAGCCTCTTCCAACTCGATCAACGCGGGCATCAATGTTTCGGGGACGAACTGTCCGCCGTAGGGACCAAACTTTGGTGGTAAAAGTGTTGTCATAAGTTCTCTCTTGGAAAGTGGAAAGTTGAAACTCGACTCTTCCACTTTCCACTTTCTATTGGGATTCTGCGACTCTCACAGCTCTTACAAATGCGGACATCTTCTCCGCATCTTTCTCACCTGGGGCTGATTCAACACCCGAAGCCACATCCACGCCCCAGGGTTTGACTCTGCCAACCGCCTCCCCAACATTCTCAGGCGTGAGTCCGCCCGCCAGCAACAGCGGATACTTCTTCGCCAACTCCGCTGCGCCGTTCCAATCGGCAGCGACTCCGCTTCCGCCGTAGATTCCTTTTACAGAAGCGTCCAATAAAAATGCGGGCGACTCGCTTCTTGCATATCCATTTATGTTTTCAGGAATTCCACGAAATGCCTTGAAAGATTTGCCAGCAAGTTGGTTCAACATCTCAGCAGTTTCATCACCGTGAAGTTGCGCCAGATCAAGCGAACAGGTATCGAGAATATCTTTCACATCTTCAACGGATGAATTGACAAACACACCAACGAGTTTGATGTTTGGATATTCTTTTTTCAAAACAGTGGCAATTTCTGCACAGGCTTGTTTTTCAACAAAGCGCACACTCTTGGGGTAGAAGTTGAATCCTAAATAATCCGCTCCTGCATTAATTGCCGCAAGCGCATCTTTCAATGTTTTGATTCCGCAGATTTTGATTTTGGTCATAAAACGCCATCCCGTCATTGCGAGGAGGAGCGGAGCGACGACGAAGCAATCCCCGTCCCTGTGTTGGAGATTGCTTCGGGGCTATCGCCCCTCGCAATGACGGAGAGCCCAGATAATTCTCTGACCTTTGCGCCAATAGCTTCTGATGTAACTAACGCCTCCCCAACAAGGATTACATCCACCTTGACTTTTGCCAAGCGGTCAACATCATCAGTGGTGAAGATTCCGCTTTCGGCGATGACGGCGATTTCGGGGGGAATCATCGGGCGGAGTTTTTCTGTTGTTTCGAGAGTGACATCAAACGTGGCGAGGTTGCGATTGTTGATTCCAATTAATTTCACATCTTTCAGTTTCAAAGCACGTTCGGTCTCGGTTTCATCATGGACTTCGACTAATGCAGTTAATCCAAGCTCTTAGGCACAAGCATGTAAATCAGCAAAGAGTTTATCGTCGGGCAGGGCGGCGGCGATGAGGAGGATGGCGTCGGCGCCGTTGACTCGTGATTCATAAATTTGTGATTCATCAATGATGAAATCTTTTCTTAAGAGCGGTAATTCGTAATTGGTAAGTCGTAATTGGTAAAGAGTTTCGAGTTTGCCTTGAAAGAATTTTTCATCGGTCAACACTGAAATAGCAGATGCGCCGTTTTGGGTGTAGATGTCTGCTACTTGGAAGAGGTCGATGTGTGGGGCGAGGAGTCCCTTGGAGGGCGAGGCGCGTTTGAGTTCGGCGATCAGGCTGGGGCGGGGAGAGAAGCGGCGGCGCCTTAGTGCGGCGAGAAAATCTCGAGGCGTAGGAGAAGAGTCGGCGGCGCGGCGTAAGGCTGAGGCGTCGAGCGCCGCTATCTCCAGCTTTTTGTGTTCGAGGATTTTATCGAGGATGTTCATATAAACGGACTCCTTCACGGACTCACGGATGAAAACGGACTAGGTATCGGATGGTTGAAGACTCTGTGAAAATTCGATCAGAGCGTTGAGTTTGGCGAGGGCGTTGCCGCTTTGCAGTGATTCGTTCGCTTCATGCAATGCAGATTTGAAATCGCCAGACTCGGCGGCGAGAGCGGCGGCGGCGTTGAGGAGGATCGCGTCGCGGCGCGCGCCTTGCAATTGATTGGAGAGGATCGCCTTCATCATCACTGCCGCTTCGTCGGGTGTGCCGCCGCGTAAATCTTGAACGGTGGAGGGAGCGAGGTTGAGGTCGGCGGGAT
>JRYC01000107.1_pt1 | contig 10715 bp, 10 predicted proteins | sample 235301 | NCBI WGS metagenome assembly JRYC01 (sample SAMN03074211, study PRJNA261470) | activated sludge metagenome | biome: Common Effluent Treatment Plant; feature: Wastewater; material: Activated sludge; isolation source: activated biomass of a common effluent treatment plant treating...
GCGCGCTCACCGCCATCACCGCCGCCGTCGTCGGCGTCATTCTCAATCTGGCGGTGTGGTTTGCGCTGCACGTGTTCTTCGGCAAGGTGGCACTGGTCGAAGCCGGCCCGCTGAAGCTGTGGACGCCGGATCTGGCCACGCTCGACCCCCGAGTTGTCGCGCTCGCCGCGTTGAGCGCGGTATTGCTGCTCGGCAGGCACTGGGGCATCGTCCAGGTATTGGCGCTTTCGGCAGCGCTCGCGCTGGCGCTACACGCGGCCGGCTTCTGAAGGTTTGCACCCGGCGTTGGATTCCGACNNTGCTATCACGACGAGAAGGTCGTCTGCGCCTGGAGCCAGGAGCAGGACGACGCGGTCATGGCCAAGCTCGGCGTCGTGCATGAGAAGCTCGCCGCCAGCGGCAAGCTCGGCCCGGTCGCGCGCCTGCTGCCGACGACCACGGCCACCACGCTGCGCAAGGACCGCGATCCGCCGCTGGTGATCGATGGCCCGTTCGCCGAGACGAAGGAGCAGTTGCTCGGCTTCTACGTGGTGGACTGCGCCTCGCTCGACGAGGTGATGGACGTCGCCCGGGAACTCGGACGCGCCAATCCGGGTGGCTCCTACGAGGTGCGGCCGATCGGGTTCTTCAAGGATGCCGGAGCCGTGAAGTGACCGCCGCTGGCTGGATCGGCAATGTGCTGACGGCGGCGCGTCCGCAGGCCATGGCCGCGCTGCTGCGTCACTTCCGCGATCTCGACACCGCCGAGGAAGCCTTTCAGGAAGCGTCCCTGCGCGCGTTGAAATCCTGGCCGAAGAATGGGCCGCCGCGCGATGCCGCGAGCTGGCTCATCATGGTTGGGCGCAATGCCGCCATCGATGCCATCCGGCGGCAGAGCCGCACGACGTCGCTGCCTCCCGAGGAGACCATTTCGGATACCGGAGACGCCGAGACAGAGCAGGCCGAGCGCTACGACGCCAGCCATTACCGCGACGACATCCTGCGCCTGCTGTTCGTCTGCTGCGATCCGCAGCTCCCGGCGACCCAGCAGATCGCGCTCGCGCTGCGCATCGTCTCGGGACTTTCGGTGGCGCAGATCGCGCGCGCGTTTCTCGTCAGCGAGGCGGCGATGGAGCAGCGCATCACGCGCGCCAAGCGGCGCATCGCGGAATCGCGCGTGCCGTTCGAGACGCCGGGTGCGATCGAGCGCAGCGAGCGACTGGCTGCGGTGGCGAGCGTCATCTACCTCGTATTCAACGAGGGGTATACGTCGAGCGTCGGCGAGCATGGCGGACGCGCCGCGCTGTGTGAAGAGGCGATACGCCTGGCGCGCCTCGTCATAGGTCTCTTCCCGTCCGAACCGGAGATGATGGGGCTCGCGGCGCTGATGCTGCTGCAGCACGCGCGAGGTGCTGCCCGCTTCGATGCCGACGGGCGCGTGGTCCCGCTCGACGGGCAGGATCGCGGCAAATGGAGCCGTCCGTTGATCGCCGAAGGATTGGCGCTGGTCGACAAGGCGATGCGGCATCGCCAGCCCGGACCGTATCAGGTGCAGGCGGCGATCGCGGCCCTGCATGCCCGCGCCGGGACGGCGGCGGACACCGACTGGGCGACCATCGAGCAACTCTATGGCGCGCTGGAGCACATGCAGCCGTCGCCTGTGATCACGCTCAACCGCGCGGTTGCGGTGTCGAAAGCGCGCGATGCCGCGCAGGCGCTCGCCATGATCGAGCCGCTCGCAAAGTCGCTCGACGGCTACTTCTACTTTCACGGCGCGCGTGGCGCGTTTCTGCTCGATCTCGGACGCACCGACGAAGCGCGTCAGGCTTTCGACCGCGCCATCGCGCTCGCGAATACGCCGGCCGAGGCCGAGTATATCCGTTCGCGCCTCGACAGCCTGCAGCATCGCCCGTGATGAATTCGAGGGTGCTGTCGGAACGTAGCGCGCTCAGCCGTCCTGGGGTTGCGGTCGGCTTTGCCGGGCGCCATCTGAGTGCGAGGATCAAACCTGCAGGGAGAGAGCAATGGGCCGCTACGTCGATGGGTTCGTAGTTCCGGTGCCAAAGGAAAAGGTCGCGGAATACAAGGCGTTCTCCGAAGCAGCAGGACGCGTCTGGCGCGAGCACGGCGCGCTCGAATACATCGAATGCGTGGGTGACGACGTTCCGCCCGGCAAACTCACATCGTTCCCGCAGGCGGTCGACTTGCAGGACGGCGAGACGGTGGTGTTCGCGTGGATCATCTACGAGTCGCGGGCCGAGCGTGATCGCATCAACGCTCTCGTATTCAAGGATCCGCGCCTCGCCTGTGACGTGAGCAGCATGCCGTTCGACACCAAGCGCATGATCTGGGGCGGCTTCGAGGAACTGGTCAACGTGTGACGCGCGATCCCGCGCCGGCGGAGTGCCGTCCCGAAAGATTTTGTCGGCTGGCGAATTCCGCGAACGTCTTCATGAGAGGCAGCCGCGTCGGAGTTCCGCACGCGAATGTCGCAAAGGCTCGCAACGGGCCACTTCAACCGAGATCGGACAGGAGACAACATGAAGGTCATGGTCATCGTCAAGGCGAGCAGGGCGTCGGAAGCCGGCGAGATGCCGAGCACCGAGCTGCTGGCCGCAATGAGCGCGTTCAACGAACAGCTGGCGGATGCCGGAATTCTGATTGCTGGAGAAGGCCTGCAGCCGACCTCCAAAGGCGCACGCGTGATGTTCGAGGGCAAGAAGCGGACGGTCGTCGATGGCCCGTTCGCCGAAACCAAGGAATTGATCGCCGGCTATTGGCTCTGGGAAGTCGGGTCGCTTGCCGAGGCCATCGACTGGGTCAAGCGCTGCCCCGATCCGCACGAGGATGACAGCGTCGTCGAGATCCGTCCGATCTTTTCGACAGAGGATTTCGGCGAGGCGTTCACGCCGGAGTTGCGCGAGCAGGAGGAGCGCGCCTTCGCCAAGGCTGCCGCACGTCGGCAGGCCAACTGACGGCGGCCCGTCCTCCTGCGCATGCGCAAAGGCGTGAAGGCTTCTCACCCCCGTCGCCTTCACGCCTTGCCAACTAAGGTTCGAGATGGAGCACATCATGCTGAAGGCGCTTCTGGTGATTTTTCTGGTGCTGGCGGGTGCCGTCGGTGCAGTGGTCGCGTTCGCCGCTGTGACGCAGCCGAACGAGTTCGAGGTGACGCGGTCGCGCGCCATCAACGCGTCTCCCGAACAGATATTCCCGTTGATTGACGATCTGCACCGCATGAACGAATGGAATCCGTTCGCCAAGGGTGATCCCGACATGCGCATCGACTACAGCGGTTCGCAGAGCGGTAAGGGAGCCGCTCACGCGTGGCACGGCGGCAAGAGCGGCGAAGGCCGTCTGGAAATAATCGAAAGCGCGCCGCCGTCGCGTGTTGCCATGCGGCTCGATATGACGAAGCCGATACAGGGGCACAACGACATCCTGTTCACGCTGAAGCCCGCGGGCCATGGCACGGAGGTGACATGGAGCATGCGCGGCGACCTTCCGCTAGTCAGCAAGGTCATCGGTCTGTTCGTCAGCATGGACCGGATGATCGGTGGCCAGTTCGAGAAGGGACTCGCCGACCTCGAGGTGATGGCGTTGAACGCAAGAGCCTGATCGTCCGAGCCTTCGAGGANNTGAAACAAGAGCCAGATCGTCGAGGCTTCGTCATCGATCAGCGGAACAGCTTATCGAGGAACTTCTTCGCCTTCTGACTTTCCTTGGTGTCCTTGCCGAACAGATCGTCGACGATCTCGTCGGCGTTCTTGCCTTTGAGGTTCTTGCCGATCTGCTCGACGGCTTTCACCGCTTGCCCGGCGTCGACCTTCGACAGGTCGGGCGCGAAGCTCGGCCGCTCCCAGTCACCGCTGATGCGTACCGGAACCTCGATTCCGGCGAGATCGATGGCGCCGCCTTGGCCCGATGTATCGGAGACTATTTTCGGCCGCACCGTGTAATCGATCTCGCGATCCGGCAACATCACGCGGCCACCTCCGGTGACGCGGAGGAACGGGCTCAGCAGCGTCAGGTCCTGGTTGGTAGCGATGCCGTCGACGATGTCGAAGGTCGCCGAGAGCTGGCTGAAGTCCGTCTTCTCGGCGGCCGAGGATTGCAGACCGGTGAGCTTGCCCTGGCCGAGCCCGCGCACAACCTTGCCGACGTTGAAGCCGGTGATGGCGCCGTCGGTGAAACTGGCTTCGGCGCGGCCGTTGAGCTTCGCGACCAGCTGGCGCTGTGTCGCGCCTTCGCCAGTGAGCGCCAGCGTGAGCTTGCCGCGGCCCGACAGCCAATCGATGGCCGCGGCGTCCTTGAGCAGCGGCATCGCGGCGATGCCGTCGACGACGATGTTGGCGGCGATCTTCGGCGTCGCTGCCGCCGCATCGAGGGTGATGTTGCCGCGACCGGTGCCTTCGTAAAGCTGCACGCGTTCGAATGTCGTGCGTGCGACGCGTCCCTTGAGCGCGAGCACCAGATCGGATTGCCCTACGGTAATATCGCGCACGATCAGTTTTCCGACCGAGAGCTTGGCGTCGGCGTCGGCAAGGTCGAGCAGCGCGAGGTCCATCGGCTCGTCACTCCAGCCGTGGCGGGCGGTATAGCCCTTCACGCGCGGGCCGCCCTGGCGTTCGATCAGGTCTTCGATGGAGCGCGGTGCCGGCGGCTCGGAGCGGCTCGTATCGGCCGGTGCCGGCTTCGCTTTCGGGCTCGCACTCGCAGCCGCCGCCGGCGCGGAATCGCCGCCACCGCTGCCGATGTAAGTGTTGAGGTTGAGTTCGGCGATCTTGAGGTCGGCCTTGACCTGCGGGCGGGCTTCGCCGAGCGCCGCCGCGATGCGGCCGACCGCGCGCATGCCGTCGAGCGAGATGTCGGCGTTGTCGAGGCTGATACTGGTCGGCTCCGATCGCAGCCGGCCGGAAATGGCGAGCGGGCCGAAGCCGTCGTTGTCCGGTAAATGATGGCCGATCCATTGCGCGAACGTGCGCAACGAGGCGGCCTTGGCGTTGACGGTGCCGTCGAGAGCGGCCCCGCTGCTGATGTCGAGCGCGCCGGTGTAATTGGCTTCGAGCGGCCGCGACTTCACATCGATGGCGAGTCTGGCGCGCTTGTCCCTCAGCAGGCCGGCGAGCGACGTCAGCGTACCGTCGAACGTGACGGACTGGCCCTGCCAATCCGCGTCTCCCTTGACCTTCAGCGGACTTGCCACCGACGCGGCGGTGACGTTCGCGTCGATCGAAGTGAGGCGCTGACGCGCGCCGTTGCGATCGTCGGAATATTCCGCGCTGCCGCCGATGATGCGCACGTCCTCGAGCGCGAAGTCGTCGAGCGCCTTGCTGCCGGCGCGCGCGCCGCTGGCCGGGCGGTTGCCCGTGCCTGTCTGCGCGATCACGAGTGTGCCGCCGTGCGCGTCGCTGAGGGTGGTCGAGCCGCCCGTCGGGTCTCCTGCAAAAGCCGCAAAGCGCAGAGGCTCGCGATCCTTCGCCAGCGCCGCCATATCCCAGCTGGCGCGGCCGTTGCGATCGACGCGCAGGTCGAACGCCGGACGGGTCAGCACCAGTTGCTTCACCTCGACCCGTCGCTCGAGCAGCGGCATCAGCTTCACCGCCACGTCGAGCCGCTGCATGGCGACGGTCGGCGCGCCACCCATGCCCGGCGGCGCCGACAGCGAGACGTCGGCCAGCGATACGCCGACCTGCGGATAGAGCGTGAACGTTGCCGGTCCGCGAATGACGAGGTCGCGACCGGTCTCCTTCTTCACAGCCGCGACTGCCTGCTGGCGAATGAATTCGACTGGAGGCGCGAACATGACGAACGCGGCGGCAAGCGCGGCCAGCACGCCGAGACCGACCAGCGTCACGAGCGCGACGGTGGCGAACGTCGAGCGGCGACGCGGAGCCGGCTGCGGATGGTGAGCGCCAGCGCGAGCGGCGACGCGCCCTGTCTGTGCGCGCGGGCTCGCCGCGGCGCGTCCAACCACCTGGCCTGCCCCGTGCTGTCCTGGGCCTGTCCGCGGCAGGGTGCGATGCTCGATCGGCCGGACGTCGTCGAGCCGCGGTTGGCGTGGCACCGGTGGGGGGCCGCCCTGAGGGCCGCGCGGCGGCTTGCCGTGGTTGTTGCCGTTGCTCATCAGGGGCAGCCTTCTTGGCAGTAACGTCGCCGGGTAAAAGGATTCGCCGAGCCATCTTGTCGCGAATCGCGTCGCGCTCAAGAGGTTCCGCGGTCGTTGTAAAACCCCGGTCCGCCCTGGCTATACCCCGATTGTGTCCGTCAGGCGGGCAATTGCGGCTCGGTTGCCCGGTCGTCGGAACGCCGCCTGGTCCGGTCTAGCGCTCTCCCGAGACCGGCAGGCCCGCGGACCGCCGCTGACGCATCTCCAGCAGGCAGCTGTTGCCGTCGGCGCCGTGCTCGATGGTGACTTCCTCGGTATCGTTCCAGTAGCGCTCCAGCACGCGACCGCGATCAAGTTCCATGCGCATTACCGACTGGCCACCGAGCCGGTGGATGTCGTCGACCAGCGCCGACGTGGTGTTGCACCAGTGCGGGGCTGGAAGGGTATCACCGGACTCGAGCGCGACGGTCTCGCCATCACCCGCGGGGGCGTCGCGGTCGGCGCCGAAGTCCGGGGAGATGACAAGCGAATCGACCGCCGCGCCGATGCCGTCTGACGGCTGGCCGGCTGCGGCTTTGCCCGGCGATGCCAAAGCGGCGGCGAGGGAGATCGCGATGGCCGCCCACCAGCCACCGCCTCCGGAACGAAGAGACTGCTTCAACGTCGAAATCCCCCTGCCGTTGCCAGTGCACCCCGCCCCCCGCGGGTGCATCCGGCTGTGGCGCCAGCGGGAGCGGTGAGAACCGACTTCCACGACGCGCATGGTGTCGGATCGCGCGGGATTGTGGCACCGCTCCGGCCCAAGTTGGGCAGTGTGTGGGAAAGGCAACGATTGCCGCGCCGCTGTGCCTCAGCAGCAACGCAGGTGATCAGGCGGAGGGTTCGACGCCCAGCCATTGCCCTTCGCCGTAGCGCGGTCCCCATGGAAAACCGTCGGGGAATACGGCGGCGATCTCGTCGCGCTCGCGACGCGTCAGCGAGATGCGTGCGGCCTCTGCGTTTTCGGCGAGATGCTCGGCGCTGCGCGTTCCCGGAATGGCGATCACGTCGCGGTTCGCCGCCAGCACCCACGCCAGGGCGAGTTGCGAGGGCGTGCGGCCCTGTTTGCGCGCCAGGGTGCAGAAGGCTTCGATGCCCGCTTGGTTCTGCGAAAAAGCCGGCTCCAGGAAGCGCGGGTTGACGCGGCGGAAATCGGTCTTGGCGAAGGTCGTGGGATCGACCGGCGTTCCGGTCAGCATGCCGCGCGCCAGCGGGCTGAAGGCGACGAAGGCGACGCCGAGTTCTCGGCACGTTTCCAGCATGTGCTTCTCGACGTCACGGGTCCACAGAGAGAACTCGCTCTGCACGGCGGCGATGCGGTGGACCTTGTGAGCGCGCCGCAGCGTGTCGGGCGAAACCTCGCTGAGGCCGATGGCGCCGATCTTGCCCTCGCGCTTGAGCTTCGCCAGAGCCTCGATCGACTCCTCGATCGGCCGGTCCGCCTCGCGCCGGTGGATGTAGAACAGCTCGACGTGATCGCGGCCGAGCCGCTTGAGCGACTTTTCCAGCGCACTGCGCAGGTGCGCCGGGCTGTTGTCGACGCGCCGCTCGCCGGTCGCCGGCACGAAGCGGATAGCGGCTTTGGTGGCGACCAGGACGCGCGCCCGGCTCTCGCGCAGGAAGCGGCCGATCAGGTCCTCGCTGTGGCCCATGCCGTAGATGTCGGCGGTGTCGAAATGAGTGATGCCGAGGTCGACGGCCTTCGCCATCAGCCGCATGGACTCGGCTTCCGTGGTCGGACCGTACATGCCCGAAATGCTCATGGCCCCGAGACCGATCGACGAAACCAGCGGTCCGAAGGTGCCGAGCCTTCGCATGTCCATGAGTGCTCCCCATTGCTGACGAAGCACGCGGCTCCGCCGTACCGTCTTGTCGCGGTCGGTTCGAACAGATTTATTCTCCAATCCTTTCCGGCGGAAGCAAGAACAAGGAACTACGCATGAACCTTTCCACCATGCTCGCCGCACGGGCGAGCGCCGGCCGTCCGGTGCGTGTCGCCCAGGTCGGCGCAGGCAAGTTCGGAACCATGTTTCTGGCCCAGGCGCGCCTGACGCGGGGGCTGCACATCGCCGCCCTCGCCGATCTGGACGTCGCCCGGGCGGGCGGGCGCCTCGCCGCCGCCGGTTGGGAAAGGGAGCGGTACGAAGCCGTCAGCCTCGACGCCGCGTTCGAAGGCGGCGGTACGTTCCTGACGGCCGACGCCGAGGCGATCATCACCGATCCGCGCATCGACGTGGTCATCGAGGCGACCGGCGATCCTGCAACCGGCGTGCGCTTGGCGCGTCTCGCGTTCCGGCGCGGAAAGCACGTCGTGATGGTCAACGTCGAGGCGGATGCGCTGGTCGGGCCGCTGCTTGCCGAGGAGGCGCGTGCGGCCGGCGTCGTCTATTCGCTCGCCTGGGGCGATCAGCCGGCGCTGATTGCCGAGCACGTCGATTGGGCCCGCACGGCGGGGTTCGAGGTGGTCGCTGCCGGCAAGGGCACGCGCTACCTGCCGAGCTATCACGCCTCGACGCCCGATACCGTGTGGGACATCCTCGCGGGCTATTTGAAGGTCGAGCGCGGCAGCATCAATCCGCAGATGTTCAACTCGTTCATCGATGGCACCAAGTCGGCGATCGAAATGACCGCCGTCTGCAATGCCTGCGACCTCGTTCCGCAGACTGGCGGCTTGACGTTCCCGCCTGCGACCCGGTTCGAGCTGGCCGACCTGCTCAAGCCGAAGAGCGACGGTGGTCTGATCGAGCGCAAGGGGGTCACCGAGGTGGTCTCGTCGCTCTACCGCGATGGCCGAGACGTGCCGCATCATCTCGCCATGGGCACATACGTCGTCGTGACGAGCGAGAGTGCCTACGCGCGCCGCTGCTTCGGCGAGTACAACATGCTGCAGGATCGCTCGGGCACCTATGCCGCGCTGTACCGGCCAACGCACATGATCGGCCTCGAGCTCGGCATCTCGGTCGCGTCGGCGGCGCTGCGCGGCGAGCCGACGGGTTCCGCGCGGGTTTTCAACTCCGACGTGGTGGCAGTCGCCAAACGCGACCTCAAGACGGGCGATACGCTGGACGGCGAAGGCGGCTTCACAGTCTGGGGCCGGCAATGCCCGGCGACCGTGTCCGTGGCAGGCGATGCCCTGCCGATGGGCCTGGCCCACAAGGTCCGCTTGGTCCGCGACGTTGGCGAGGGAGCGGTGCTGACGCAGTCCGACGTGTCCCTCGATCCCGACAACGCCGCCGTCGCCGCCCGTCGCGAGATGCTCGGGAAGCGCCGCTCCACGGAGACGGCGCAGTAACTCGAGCGCAACTACAGGGTGTCTAGGTGCTCTAATGCGCGCGGAAATGTGGTGCTAAGGCTGAAATTTGTTCGCTCGACGGACATACATATGCTACCTTAGATAGTAAATCGAATCGGTGCCATTGTGCGGGGGCATGGATGAAGCCTGGGGTACATACGACGCGGCTGGCGGTCGCCAAGCCGCTCTACAGTCAGGTGCGCGAGGTTCTCCTTCGCCGTATCGGTCAAGGCGAGTGGGGCGCTGGCGAAGCGCTGCCCAACGAGTTTCTGCTTTCGAGCGATTTCGGCGTGAGCATCGGCACCATCCGGCGGGCCATCGAGGGACTGGAGCAGACCGGCGTATTGAAGCGCATCCAGGGGCGCGGCACGTACGTCGCCGGTCGCGGCGCTACTGCGCTCGAGGAAAAGTTCTGTCGGCTGCGCATCGGCGCAACCCCGGCCGATGTCGTTCATGAATTGGACGGCATCAGCCAGCGACCGTCGAGCGGAACGGAATCTGTAGCGCTGCACCTCGCCGATGGCGAGCACGTCACCGAGATCCGCCAGCGGGTTCGCGTCGGCAAGCGGATTGTCGGCATCGAGGTCAGCGTCGTGTCGGCGGCACGTTTTCCCCGGATCGAGTCGCAGTTCTCGTATGGTCAGTTGGTCTATCGGGTGCTGGCCGAGTACGGCGCACTGATCGCGCGCGCCAGCGAGCACATGGCGGCAGTAGGTGCCGACTGCGACATCGCCGAGGCTCTGGGATGCGAGATCGACACCCCGGTGCTGGAAGTTCATCGCACCGCGTTCACGATCGACAAGGAGCCGGTCGAATTGCGCCGATCCTGGTATCTGCCCGGATCGGTTGCCGGGCTCACGTACGCGTCGTCCATCCGCTGAACTCTAAACGAGGCTTCCGTTCACGCTATCGGCGAGGGCTGCCATCATGTCGAGCACGCTGCGCATCTGCCTCAAGTCGGGGGACAGGATCTTCGTCAACGGTGCCGTGCTGCGGGCCGATCGCAAGGTCACGCTGGAAATCCTCAACGAGGTGACGTTCCTTCTCGAGCATCACTTCATCAGCGAGCAGGAAGCGACGACGCCGCTGCGGCGGCTCTACTACCTCGTGCAGTCCATGCTGACGGAGCCGCACAATGCAGCCGTGAATCGGATCGCCGTGACCGAAGCCCTCGAGCACATGCTTTCGCGCGGCGGTGGCGGAGAATTCGAGGAGCGGCTTTCCGTGATTGCCGAGCTGATCGCGCGCGAACGCTCCTTCGAAGCGCTGAAGTCGATCCGCTCTTTATTCCCTTGC
>JRYC01001233.1_pt1 | contig 10681 bp, 15 predicted proteins | sample 235301 | NCBI WGS metagenome assembly JRYC01 (sample SAMN03074211, study PRJNA261470) | activated sludge metagenome | biome: Common Effluent Treatment Plant; feature: Wastewater; material: Activated sludge; isolation source: activated biomass of a common effluent treatment plant treating...
ATGATCGCCCCCTCGTCGCGCCAGCTCCTGGCGGCGGTCTCGGCGCGGACCAGCGACTGCAGCTGGCGGTCGACCTCGCGGGCCACGGCGTCGGCCAGCGGCCGGTGGTCGGTGACCAGGATCGCCTGGGCGCGCGGGTCGTGCTCGGCCTGGGAGAGCAGGTCGGCGGCGATCCAGGCGGCATCGGCGTCCTTGTCGGCGACGACGACGATCTCGGAGGGGCCGGCGATCATGTCGATGCCGACGCGGCCGAACACCTGGCGCTTGGCCTCGGCGACATAGGTGTTGCCCGGGCCCATGATCTTGTCGACCGGGGCGATCGAGGCGGTGCCGTAGGCCAGGGCGGCGATCGCCTGGGCGCCGCCGATGCGGTAGACCTCGTCGATGCCGGCGATGCCGGCCGCGGCCAGCACCAGCGGCGACAGCACGCCGTCGGGCGTGGGAACGGCCATCACCAGCCGGCGGCAGCCGGCGACGCGCGCCGGGATGGCGTTCATCAGCACCGAGCTGGGATAGGCGGCGGTGCCGCCGGGCACGTAGAGGCCGACGGCGTCGATCGGCGTCCAGCGCAGGCCGAGCCGCACGCCGTTCGCGTCGGCCCAGGCCGTGGCCTCCGGGAGCTGGCGCTCGTGGAAGGCGCGGATGCGCAGGGCGGCGAGGTGCAGGGCGTCGAGCTGCTCGGGCGGGCAGGCGGCGGTGGCGGCGCCGATTTCGGCCTCGCCGATGCGGAGGTCCCCGGGGGCGAGATTCAGGCGGTCGAAGCGGCGGGTCAGCTCGACCAGTGCTGCGTCGCCCTCGGCGCGGACGGCGGCGATGATGGCGGCCACGCTGTCACGGACATCGTCCTCGGCGTCGCGGCGGCGCTCGACCAGCTGGTTCAGCGCCGCGACGAAGCCCTCGTCGGCGGCGTCAAGCCTTTGCGCCATCCTGCACCTGCGCCCAGAACTCGGATTCGAAATGATCGCAAGGGGTGACCCTGCAGCGCTGCGGCTCGCCGAAATCGTCGAGCCGGCAGGCGATGGCGTCGGTGCGCAGCTGGATCTGGGCGTCGCCCTCGAAGACGAGGTCGATGTGGATCAGCCGGTCGCGGCCGGGCTCGGTGGCGATGGTGAGCAGGCTCAGCTCGCGCGAGGGGTCGAGGTCGGAAAAGCCCTTGTGCTTGACCGATTCGATGCCGTCGAACACCACGGCCGAGGCGCATTCGGTGAGGCCCTCGCAGTCGCGCGGGTCGCGCTGCCGCTCGCGGCGGAAGCGGATGAAGGCGGCGACGAAGCGTTTCTCGCCGGCGAGGTAGGCCATCTCGCGCAACGGGATGCGGGCGTCCTGCAGGCAGGCGGCGATCACCGCCAGATCCTCGGCATCGCCGGCCTTGAGCCGCAGCTTGTCGGTCATCGGGGCACCATCGGCAGTCTCGGGTTGCGGCTCATATGGTGGCGACTCGCGCGCGCCCTAGGGGCGAAGCGGTTCTAAGGTACGGGGCGGAACGCCTCAACCGTCCGCCGGCGGCCGGCCCGCGGCATTTTCCTGCTCCTGCCGGCTGCGCGCCTGCTGCTTGCGCCGGCGCAGGTTGGCGCGCATCGCCTCGGCCCTGCGGCGCTCGCGCTCGGCCCGCGCGGCCTCGCCGCGCCCGGTCAGCCGCGGCCCGCCCTGCCGCCCCTCCTCGCTGTCGTCAGCCATGCACCCGCCGGGCTTGCGTCCCCCTCGCCTGCGTGGCATTTAGCACGCCGCTTCCTGGCCGCTATAGCTCAGTGGTAGAGCGCACCCTTGGTAAGGGTGAGGTCGACTGTTCAATCCAGTCTAGCGGCACCATCATTCCAGAGATTGGCCGAAGCGCTGCGCGAGCATGATGCGAGTGGCTGTCGGCAGTTTGCTCCACAGCCGCACAGAGTCACTATAGCCTGAAAGAGAATTCAGGGGCTTCCCGTCAGCCGCCGACGATCTCGCCGCCGTTGGGGTGCAGGACCTGTCCGGTCATGTAGCTGCTGTCGGCACAGGCCAGGAAGAGATGGCAGCTCGCGACCTCCGCCGGCTGGCCGGGTCGCCCCATCGGGCTTTTCCTGCCGAACTCTGCCACCGTTGCCGCGTCGAAACTGGCCGGGATCAGCGGCGTCCAAATCGGCCCCGGCGCCACGGCGTTGACCCTTATGCCGTCCTTGACCAGGGCCTGCGCCATGGACCGCGTGAAGGCCACCACGGCACCCCTGGTCGCGGCATAGTCGACCAGGTGCGCGCTGCCGCGATAGGCGGTCACCGAGGCCGTGTTGACGATCGCGGCCCCTTCCTTGAGGTAAGGCAGCGCCGCCTTGGTCATGAAGAAATAGCCGAACACATTGGTCTGGAATGTGCGCGCAAGTTGCCGGGCCGAGATCTTCTCCAGGCTGTCCTGCTCGTGCTGCTCGGCCGCGTTGTTCACCAGGATGTCGAGCCCGCCCAGCTCCTCGACCGTGCGCTCGACGGCTCGGCGGCAGAAATCCTCGTCGCCGACGTCGCCACGCAGCATGAGCGAGCGGCCGCCCTCCGCCTCGATGAGCCGAGAGGTGTCCCACGCGTCCTCGTTCTCCTCGAGGAACACAATGGCGACGTCGGCACCCTCGCGGGCGAACAGCACGGCGACGGCACGACCGATGCCGCTGTCGCCGCCGGCAATGAGCGCCACCTGCCCCTCCAGACGCCCCGAGCCGCGAAACCGCGGTTCGAAGTCGGGTGCTGGATGCATGAGCGTTTCCCGCCCCGGCTGATGCGGCTGCGACTGGGCTGGAACGCTTTCGGGATAGTCGTCCATGGCTTTGCTCGCCAACCTGCGGAGCGGGCAGGCGCCGGACATTCACATGCCCGGCGCCTGCGCTCAGATGTTTGAGCCCTAGCTGCGGCCGTGGCTCTGCTGGCCACCCTTCTTCCCGGCTTCGGAGGCGCGCTCCGGATCGTTCTTGAAGTTGCCGCCGCTCTCCTGGCCGCCCTTCTTGCCGGCCTCGGAAGCGCGTTCCGGATCGTCGCGGAAGTTGCCGGAGCCGCCGCGTGACGGCGTGCGGTCCTGATCGGTGCGCTGGTTCGCCATGTCAGACTCCCTTCCTGGACAGTGGCGACCGCATAACGACATGCGAGAGTATCGGTTCCAGCATCGATTTCAGTGTATTTTGAAAGCGCTTGCTACAGCCATCACGTATTGAACATGGATTTAGGTGTGTAGAAGATTTACTGATGAGCATAGTATATTTGACAGATGACATACTGACAGAAAAGCTCCGGCACCGATGTGCCGGCGCCCGGTCACAGCCACAGGCTCAATCCGTGCACGACGCCGAGCGGCGGCAGCACCACGCCCGCCGCCCCCAGCAGCAGATGCCAGCCGCTCGGTTCGGTGATCAGGCCGGCGATCGTCCAGCCGACATGTGACAGCCAGGCGGCGAGCCCGATCAGCAGGGCATCGGCGGCGACGAGCGACAGCAGGTCGGGAACCACCGGCCGCGATTGCGGCGGCTCGCGCGACGCGTCGGCCAGCTCGAGGCCAAGAGTCCAGCGCATCTCCAGCATCGGGCTGCCTCCATCCCACCTCGCGGTGCCAAGGAATCCGGCAGATCGAGACGCCGTTGTCTGTGTCGTTCGTCACAGATGGCAAAAGACGAAACAACCGAAACTGTAAGTTAAACTACAGACCTCCGATATTCTATCAAAACATCATTCATGCCGCCGAAGTACCGCCGAGGCAGCGAGTCGGGCCGCGCCCCTCGGTCGCCGAAGGCGGCGGCGCGGCTTCGCGATCGTCATCCGGTGTGAGCCGGCTCACAGTCCCGCAATCGGACACCGTCTATCGTAGCGCGCATGGCGGACTTGGTGGTTGCGGGTCCCGGTTGATCGGGGGCAGGACGATGATGAGCCAGATGGCGTTGCGGCTGCAGGACGGGTTGATGGATCAGCCGGAGTTGATGGCGCGGCTGCAGCGGAGGGGCGACGTGCTCGCCGGCTGGGCGGTGGCGGTCGGCCTGCTGGTGGTGATGGCGGTGGTCTGAGCGAAGCCGGGCCAGCAGGCCTTCGTTGCCGTTGCGATGCGGCGGTCAGAACGCCGCGAGCGCACTGATGGCGCCGACGCCGTTCTGGCGGACCAGGATGGAGGCGCGGTACTGGTTCTTGTCGCCGGGCACGGTGAAGCGGCAGATCCGGCCCTGCTGCGCCGAGGTGGTGCGGGCCACGTCCTCCTCGAACGGATCGAGCGTGGTGTTGACGGTCTTCACCACCGTGCCGGCGCGGTTGAGCACCTCGATCTTCACCGCGCGCGCCACCGAGCCGACATTGACGAGATAGCAGTCGAGCACGCGGCTGCCCTCGGCCACCAGCGGCGGCGACAGCAGCACGGCGGCGTCGGCGGCGGCCGACCAGAAGAACAGGCCGCCGAAGGCGGCTGCGAGACCATGGCGGAGCATCATTCGATTCCCCCCGTTCGGCGGGACGGCCGCGGTTGCATAAGGCCGTCCGTTTCCGCGCCGATAGAATATCACTGGTTCGTTGTCCAACGTGTTGCTTATTCAAGGAGAATGTTCACGAACCCGCGAGGCCGCGGTACGGATGCCGCCGCGCCGCCGGCAGGCCGAGGCGCGGCGGCTGGCCTAGCTTGGCGGCATGAACGGACGCCCGAGCACCGACCCGATCATCGCCCTGTCGCGGGTCTCGAAATGGTTCGCCGGCTTCAAGGCGCTGGACGAGGTCTCGCTCGAGGTCGAGGCCGGCCGCCGGGTGGTGGTCTGCGGGCCGTCGGGATCGGGCAAGTCGACGCTGATCCGCTGCATCAACCGGCTGGAGAGCCATGACGAGGGGCGGATCACCGTCGACGGCGTCGAGCTCGACGAGGACACCCGCCACATCGCCGCGGTGCGGCGCGAGATCGGCATGGTGTTCCAGCAGTTCAACCTGTTCCCGCACCTGACGGTGCTGCGCAACCTGACGCTGGCGCCGATGCGGGCCCGCGGGCTGGGCCGCGCAGAGGCCGAGGATCTCGCCATGCACTATCTCGAGCGGGTGCACATCCCCGAGCAGGCGGAAAAATATCCGAGCCAGCTCTCCGGCGGCCAGCAGCAGCGGGTGGCCATCGCCCGGTCCTTGTGCATGAAGCCCAAGATCATGCTGTTCGACGAGCCGACCTCGGCCCTCGATCCCGAGATGATCAAGGAGGTGCTGGACGTCATGGTCGAGCTGGCCGTGGACGGCATGACCATGCTGGTCGTCACCCACGAGATGGGCTTCGCCCGGCAGGTGGCGGACCGGGTGGTGTTCATGGACAAGGGCCGGATCGACGCCGCGGCACCGCCGGCCGAGTTCTTCGCCGCACCGGCGAGCGAGCGGGCGCGGCTGTTCCTGTCGCGCATCCTCGGCCACTGAGGAGGAGCAGGAGATGAGCGAGCTGGCGCTGGTCTATGTGCGCTCGATGGCCCGCAACAACCGCTGGGCCAACCATCGGCTGCTGACCGCCTGCTCGGCGCTGAGCCAGGCCGATCTCGATGCCAGGCGCACCAGCTTCTTCCCGTCGCTGACCGCGACCTTGAACCACATCCTGATCATCGACCGGTTCTACGTCGACGCGCTGGAGGGCGGCAGCCTGGGGCCGGCGGCCTTCGCCGACCAGATCCCCTGCCCGAGGATCGCCGATCTCGCCGTCGCCCAGGCCCGCATCGATGCGCGGCTGATCGCGTTCTGCGACGCGCTCACCGCCGAGGCGCTGGGCGGCGAGACCCGCGTCTCGCGCGGCGAAGGCCGTTGGCAGGTCGAGCGCACCGACCGGCTGCTGCTGCACCTGTTCCAGCACGACATCCATCATCGCGGCCAGGCGCACGCCATGCTGGCGGGAACCTCGGTGCCGCCGCCGCAGCTCGACGAGTTCTTCTCGGCCGGCGATGCCGAGCGGCGCGCCCCCGACCTCGCGGCACTCGGCTGGAGCGAGGCCGAAGTGTGGCCGTTTCGCGGCTGATGCAAGCCGGGCCGGTGCGGCAGGCTGCTGCTGCGGCGGCCCTGCCGCTGCTGCTGGCGGGATGCGGCAGCGGCACCTACAGCTGGGGCTGGTACGTCGTGCTGCCGACGACCCAGCAGGGCCAGTCGAACATCCGCTTCCTGCTGGCGGGGCTGGGCACCACCGTCTCGCTGGCGCTGACGGCGATCGCCATCTCGGTGGTGCTGGGCCTCGCCGTGGCGCTGCCGGGGCTGTCGCGCCATCGTTTCGCCCGCGGCTTCAACCGCACTTATGTCGAGCTGGTCCGCGCCGTGCCGCTGCTGGTGCTGCTGCTGTGGGTCTATTACGGCCTGCCGGTGGTGCTGGGCATCAGCCTCGACGCCTTCATGGCCGGGGTGATCGCGCTGGCGCTTTCCGACAGCGCCTTCGAGGCCGAGATTTTCCGCGCCGGCATCCAGAGCGTGCCCAAGGGCCAGAGCGAGGCCGCCGACGCCTTGGGACTCTCCGGCTTCGACAGGATGCGCTACGTCATCCTGCCCCAGGCGATCCGCCGCATCCTGCCGCCGCTCGGCAACCAGCTGGTCTACATGCTGAAGATGAGCTCGCTGGTCTCGGTGATCGGCCTCGCCGAGCTGACGCGGAAAGCCAACGAGCTGGTGGTCAACGCCTACAGGCCGCTGGAGATCTACACCTTCCTGGTGCTGGAATACCTGGTGCTGATCCTGCTGGTCAGCGCCGCCGTGCGCTGGGTGGAGCGGCGGATGGCGGCGGGGGAGGGAAGGTAGGGCCGTGTTCTGGGTCGCGGACGCTACTTCGATGCGCTCGGATCGGCACATCCCGCCCACGTCCTGAGCGGCTCGATCGCCTGGGCGCGGACGGGTGCGTCGAAGCCGGCGAGCATGGTCTCGGCCCGGCGGTCGAGGTCTCCGCAGTTTCCCGGGAGCTTCGGCAGGGCGGCGGCGAGGGCCGGCGGCAAGGCCTCGCCGAGGCGGTCGAGGCGGGCGCGGATGTCGGTGGCGAGGTCGGGGACGTCGGCGAAGGGGGCATGGGCGGCGGCGCGCCATTCGGCGTGGAGCCGCTGCTGCAGCAGCTTGCTGGCCTCGATCTGGGCGCGGAGCAGCGCCGACAGGGCGTCGGGATCGATGCCGGCGGCCGCGGCCTGGGCCCGCGCCGCGGCAATGACCCTGGCCTCGCGCTCGGGGTCGGCGATGGGAGCGCCGCTGTTCCATTTCGCCTGGGCGACGATGCGGCCGATCTCGAGGCGGCGGGCGATCAGCGCCAGCAGCGTGGCGAGGGGATCGCCGGCGGCACCTGCCGGGAGGGCCAGCGCCAGCGCCGGCAGGGCGGTCTGCAGCAAGGTACGGCGGGGCAGGTGCGGCACGTTCGCCAGCCTCGTTGCGGGATGAGCCGTCGGGCAGCTTGCAGGCATGCAGCTCGGCCGCAAGCGGCTATGACGGGCGGGCCAGGACATATTCCAACGCAGCGCGAGTGCCATGCCCGTCCTCGTCGACCTGATCGTGCCGATCTTCGGGCTGATCCTGTTCGGCTACGCCGCGACCTTCACGCCGGTGTTCGACCAGGCGGCGGGCCGCGCCCTGGCGGCGTTCGTGTTCTGGTTCGCCATTCCGATCATGCTGTTCCGCAACATGGCGGGACAGCAGCTGCCGGCGGTGCTGCCCTGGGGGTATCTGCTGTCGTACTACCTGTCGGCGCTGCTGGTGTTCGCGCTCGGCATGGCGGCGTCCCGGCTGCTGTTCGCGGCACCATTGGAAGAGCAGGCGATCACCGGCTTCGGCGGCTCCTACGGCAACGTGGTGCTGATGGGCACGCCGCTGGTGCTGGCGGCGTTCGGGCCGCAGGCGACGCTGCCGTTCTTCCTCATCCTGTCGTTCCACAGCGTGCTGATGTTCACGGTGGTGACGGTGGTGGTCGAGCTGGGCCAGGGCGGCGGCTCGGAGCTTCGGCTGCTGCCGAAGCGGGTGGGCCAGGGCCTGGTCAAGAACCCGATCCTGGTGGCGCTGGGCGGCGGCCTGGTCTTCCACTGGCTGGGCCTGTCGCTGCCGCATGCCGTCGACAGGTGGGCCGAGCTGATCGGCCAGGCGGCAGGCCCTTGCGCGCTGTTCTCGATGGGGGCGTCCTTGCGCGCCTACCGCATCGGCGGGGCGATGTCCCGGGCGGCGGTGATGATGGCGTTGAAGCTGCTGCTGCTGCCGCTGCTGGTCTGGCTGCTGGCGACGCGGCTGTTCACGGTCGATCCGGCCTGGGTGCCGGTGGCGGTGATCACCGCCGCCATGCCCTGCGGCGTCAACAGCTACCTGTTCGCCGAGCGCTACAAGGTGGGCCAGGCCGAGAGTGCTGCCGCCATCCTGGTCTCGACCGGCCTGTCGGTGGTGACGATGTCGCTGATCCTGGGCTGGCTGGGCTAGGGGCGAAGCGGCGCGGGCAGGCGGGTGCAGATCGCCAGCCGGTTGCCGTCGGGGTCGGCGACGCGGAAATCGCGGTTGCCCCAGGGCTGGTCCTCGGGCGGGGCCGGGACGTGGATACCCTTGGCGGTGATGCCGGCGTACCAGGCGTCGACGTCCGGCACGTAGAGGTGCACCAGCCCGCCGACCTCGCAGTCGCCGCTGTGCTGGGAGAGATAGAGCGTCAGGCCGTCGCGGGTGACCTGCATGAACACCGGGAAGTGCGGCTCGAACCGGTGCTCCCAGTCGACCGTGAAGCCGAGGCCGTCGACGTAGAACGCCCTGGCCCTGGCGAGGTCGGTGATCCTGAGCGTCGGGACGACGGCCTGCATCGCGCTCACATGCGCCTGGTGCCGTCGAGGTAGCCCTTGCGCCAGCGGCGGATGATGATGCTCTCGAACAGGCCGGCCTTGGTGAAGGGATCGTCGTCGATGAACGCCTTGGCCACCGCCCGGTCGTCGGTGTCGTAGATGATGAGGCCGCCGTCGCCGCCGCTGCCGTCGTCGTTGAGCAGGGCACCGGCCGCCAGCAGCTTCCCGGCGTGGCTGTCGAGGTAGGCGATATGGACGTCGCGGGTCGCCAGGCGCAGCGCCAGGCTGTCCGGCTTGTCCTTGGTTATGATGACGTAGGGCATGGGGCCTCCCGTTGGCTCATGCCGCCGTCATTGCCGACGGCGGGGGCTCGCGCCGCCGTTATGCCGATGCCGCGGCCCGGCGCAAGCCGCGTCGATCCGCGCGTTGAAACATCGCCGATGCTCGGCATAAGGAGCGCCAGCGATCGCCGTGCGGCCTCCCCCGCGACGGCGGACTCCATCCTTCGATCAGCGAGGACGATCATGGTCTCCCGTCGCAACATGGTAGCCGGGGCAGCGGCCGTTGCCGCCACCGGCGCCGCCTCGGCCCTGCCGAAGCCCGCCGTCGCCCAGAGCGCCCCCGAGATCAAGTGGCGGCTCACCTCCAGCTTCCCGAAGTCGCTGGACACCATCTTCGGCGCCGCCGAGGTGTTCTCGAGCAAGCTGGCCGAGATCACCGACGGCAAGTTCCAGGTCCAGGTCTTCGCCTCGGGCGAGATCGTGCCCGGCCTGCAGGCGCTCGACGCCGTGATCAACGACACGGTCGAGATGTGCCACACCGTGTCGTACTACTTCGTCGGCAAGGACCCGACCTACGCGCTGTTCTCGGCGGTGCCGTTCGGCCTCAACGCCCGCATGCAGAACGCCTGGCTGGCGGTCGGCGGCGGCGGCGAGCTGGCCGACGAGTTCTATCACGGCCAGGGCGTCCACGGCGTCGTCTGCGGCAACACCGGCAGCCAGATGGGCGGCTGGTTCCGCAAGGAAGTGAAGACGCTGGCCGACATGCAGGGCCTGAAGATGCGCATCGGCGGCTTCGCCGGCCAGGTGATGGCCAAGCTCGGCGTGGTGCCGCAGCAGATCGCCGGCGGCGACATCTATCCGGCGCTGGAGAAGGGCACGATCGACGCCGCCGAGTGGGTCGGCCCCTACGACGACGAGAAGCTCGGCTTCCACAAGGTGGCGCCGTACTACTACTATCCGGGCTTCTGGGAAGGCGGCCCGGCGCTGCACCTGTTCATCAACAAGGCCAAGTGGGATTCGCTGCCGAAGATCTACCAGTCGGCGGTCGAGGCGGCCGCCGCCTACGCCAACGACATCACGCTGGCCAAGTACGACGTGCTGAACCCGCCGGCGATCAAGCGCCTGGTCGCCGCCGGCACCCAGCTCCGCCCGTACTCGAACGAGATCCTGGAGGGCTGCCTCAAGGCCGCCAACGAGGTCTACGCCGAGACCGGTGCCAAGAACCCGATGTTCAAGAAGGTCTACGAGGCCCTGGCCGCCTTCCGCGGCGACTCGTATCTGTGGTGGCAGGTGACCGAATACACCTTCGACACCTTCATGATCCGCAACCGCGCCAAGACCTGACCCTGCTCAAGCGTCCGCCGTGCGGCGGACGCTTGTTTCCTTGCATGGCTGCTGTGCCACGGCATACCGTGCCGGCCATAACGGGGTCGTGGCGCGGCCGAGCCTGCCCGACCGCCCCAATGCAGGGAGACCGAGCATGCTTGGACGTCGTGCCATCGTCGGCGGGGCAGCCGCCACAGCGGTGGGGGCTGCCGCCTCCGCCCTGCCCAAACCGGCCATCGCCCAGTCGAGCCCCGAGCTCAAGTGGCGGCTGACCTCGAGCTTCCCCAAGTCGCTCGACACCATCTTCGGCGCCGCCGAGGTCTTCGCGAAGGCCGTGGCCGAGATGACGGACAACAAGTTCCAGAT